>JACCDV010852273.1_pt1 | contig 17760 bp, 17 predicted proteins | sample 7446131 | NCBI WGS metagenome assembly JACCDV01 (sample SAMN15323448, study PRJNA562643) | freshwater metagenome | isolation source: river surface water | place: USA:Blue River Watershed | collected 2017-08-17 | reverse complement strand
CCCCCTTTGATTCGAGCGGCTGTATAAGCACGCGATCGCCCAGGGGACGGATTGCTTTCTTACTCTCTCGGCTTGTTTTGACTGACATGATGCTTATCGTTAATGCTCATAAATCACACGTCGCCCGCGCGCCACAAATGCGCGCAAAAAAGAAATGAGAGCGAACGTGCCTTCACATTATAAGAATACACGACAACAGAGTCAAAGGTCGTAGTTGACAAAATGTATAAAATATTTGTAGATTAAAACCGGGAGCAATGAAGACAACCTCACACAAGGAGATCCTTCAATGAAACAACAAAGGCGAGCGGACACACCGAACATCCGGTTCATCAGGTTCCAGCTCAAAATGACACAACGAGAGTTCTCTCAACAATTCGACATCCCGTTGGGAACACTCAGACGCTGGGAGCAGAACCCCGAGCGCGGACGCATGACGAACTTTGCGTCGGAGCAAAAAAAACAAGCATACACGCTGGACATCCAATCTATCAGGATTCGATTCGGAATGACACAGGAAGAGTTCAGTAAAAAGTTTGATATTCCATTAGGAACACTGAGGCGCTGGGAGCAGATACCCGAGCACAACGACAAGCTTTCTCGCATTCTCCGGATCGCAAAGGAGCATCCGGAGATCTTTCTCGATGCGATCACCAAGGATTCGACCTAACACCTAAGGAGGGCCCCGCGCCCTCCTTTTTCATTCCACAGCAGGACGACTGCGTCCACTTGCACGGAAAAGGTTTTATGCTATACTCCCACTACATGGAATTACTCGGACACGCAATGCCGTGGATACAGATCATTCTTTCCGTTGTACTCATCGGACTCGTCCTGCTTCAGCGCTCCGGCGCGGAGCTTGGTGGTGCGTTCGGTGGAGGTGACGCGGGAGGAGGAACACTCTACACCCGAAGAGGATTTGAAAAGATCCTTTTCTACGCGACCATCGTCGGTGGCTTCCTCTTCATCGCGGTCAATTTCACCGCACTCTTTCTCTTCTGACGTCTTCCGACCGACGCAAGAGTTTTCCATTGTATCGCTTCACGCGCGACACGTACCCCAAGACCGAACGAGTATTGAAACGGATGAACTCGGTCTTTTGCTTCATGAATGGTTATCTATTTTTCTATGCACCCCGTTGAGGACATTGAAACGACAGCACGTATCACCAGCACCATCACGCAATTCAAGGCGCGCACGCTCGATGCCCTCCTTGCCCTACCCTGGTACCTGAGGGTTCTTTTCATGGCGGCGGCATTCGTCTTCACCGTGAGCTCTTTCCTTCTTGTCGCCAAACAAACAGAGCGCTTCCTTGTTGAAGTGCCGCGTTCGGGAGGAAAGCTGACCGAGGGTATCATTGGTCGCCCCCACTTCATCAATCCGGTCATTGCCAAAAGTGACGCGGATCGCGACATGATTCAACTCATCTACGCCGGACTTATCAAGCCCACCCCGGAAGGCGGATTCATCCCCGAACTTGCCGAGCGTTATGATGTGTCGGAGGACGGAAAGACCTACACCTTTACGCTTCGCGAGAACCTTGTCTGGCACGACGGCGTACCACTGACATCAGACGATGTACTCTTTACCATCGAGCGGATCCGCGATGCGGCGCTCGCGATCAAAAGCCCGAGACGCGCGGGATGGGAGGGTGTGGTCGTGGAAACACCGAACCCCCGCGAGGTGATCTTTCGCATCGAACAACCCTACGCGCCCTTTCTCGAGAATGCGACACTCCCTGTCATCCCCAAACATATTTGGAAAGATGTTCCCAGTGATGAATTTGATGTTTCGTATCACAATGTCGAACCCGTCGGTTCCGGACCGTATCGGGTCAAAGAGATCGTGAGAGACGAAGAAAAGGGACTGCCTCGGCATTATGACCTTGTCGCCTTCTCTCGTTATGCATTGGGAGAACCTTATATCAAGAACCTGCGCATTCAATTCTTTGGCAACGAACAAGACCTTCTCGCCGCGTACCAAAACAAGACCATCGACCAGATCCACACCCTTGACCCGGCAGAGGCAAGAACAATGGAAGAAAACGGTCTTACGATCACCGCGACTCCCCTTCCCCGCGTGTTTGCCGCATTCTTCAACCAAAGCCAGCGCCCGATCTTCGCCGATCTCAATGTCCGCACGGCGCTCAACCTCGCGATCGACAAGGAAGCGATCGTTGATGAGGTCCTCTTTGGATATGGAAGTGCTGAAAACGGCCCGCTACCTTCGATCCACACCCCCTCCGGGACATCCTCTCCCTCCACCGCGACAACAAGTCCGGTATCCCGAACACGAGAAGAGCGGCTCGCTGAAGCGCGTGAACTCCTCGAAGATTCCGGGTGGCAAATGAACGCCGCGGGGATCTACGAAAAGACCGACAAGGCGAAGAAGCAGGTCAATCTCCTCGAATTCGCGATCTCAATGCCCGATGTTCCCGAGTTGCGCGCGGCGGCCGAGATCATGAAGCGCAATTGGGAGGAACTCGGCGTATCGGTCACAATAAAAGTCTTCGACACCTCTTCCTTTACGAACGAAGTACTGATACCGAGAAAATATGACATGCTCTTTTATGGACAGGTCACCGGGCGTCTCCATGACCCCTATGCGTACTGGCACTCTTCTCAACGCAACGCACCCGGACTCAACCTTGCCCTGTATATCAACAAGAACGTCGACAAGCTCCTCGAAGACGCGCGACGAGAACCCGATGACACGAAACGAAACGCACTCCTTGAGGAATTCAGAACAGCACTTCAGAAAGATAGCCCCGCCATCTTCCTCTATAGTCCCGATTTCCTTTACGCAACGGCGCCTTCAGTGCGCGGCATGCGTATCGGACTCATCACAACAGAAGCGGAACGATTTCTGAACGTGGAAGAATGGTACATTGAATCTGAACGAGTATGGCAATGGTTTGCGGATCGAACGGAACGATAAACAATACGACCCCTCGATACGTCATGCCCGAGAACATGCACGCAAGCATGTGCCGAATTCCTTAAGAACAAAAAATTAATCATCAATATATTTATTAAGCACAACCATGATCGAACGAAACGACAGAGAGCAAGGAAGGAATGATCGAATGAAACGCGGAATGCGACCACGCGCGACCACTCCAAAGGGAGCCCCCTACCGCATCACCGCGGCAGGCGGCAACGATGGGCCGCAAACGATACTTCCGAACGGGGGTATCAAGACCGATCCGCCCGTATACGTACGCCCCGGCAATCAACACACCGGAGGAATGCGCGGGAAATTCCGAGCCAACAAGACCGAAACGGGAGGGAGACCGTCTCTCCAAGGAGAACGACGCCCGGCAAGCGGGGGAAGCAAGCCCGCTTCCTCCCGCACTTCGCGTGGCGGAGAACGCGGAAGCGGAGGGCGTATCCCCTTGCGCAAACCACGCACAAGCGGCCTCTCCGGAAAGCATTTCGAAGAAGCGCGAGTGCGCACCGAGGAGATGCGACACGAAAGACAAGAGGGTGAGCGCAAGAAGCACACCATTCCTCCCCTTGCCCCCGGCGATGTTCGTGTGATCGTCCTCGGTGGAGTAGAGGAGATCGGACGCAATATCTCTGCGGTCGAATACGGCAACGACATCGTGATCATCGACTGTGGCTTCATGTTCAAAGATGAAGGAACTCCGGGAGTAGACTACATTCTCGCCAACACCGAATACCTCGAGGAGCGCAAGGACAAGATCCGCGGTGTCTTCATCACGCACGGACATTTGGATCATATCGGCGGACTCCCCTATACCCTTCCACGTATCGGCAACCCACCCGTCTATGCCCGCAACCTGACCGCACTCCTCATTCAGAAACGCCAAGACGAATTCCCCAACCTTCCCCCGATCGACCTACGCATCATCGAGACCGAAGATCGCGTCTCTTTCGGTGATGTCGCGGTGCGATTCTTCAAGGTCACTCACACGATTCCCGATGCGATGGGTGTCATGGTGGAAACCCCCTACGGTGTCGTGACCCACACCGGAGACCTCAAGCTTGACCATATCGGCGGAGTACCGACCGACGAAGAGCTTGCGGAGTACAAGAAATTCGAAAAGGAGAAAGTGCTCCTTCTTATGGCGGACTCGACCAACTGCCAAAAGCCGGGCTTCTCGATTCCCGAGCCGACCGTCCACGCAACCGTCGAAGAACTCATCAAAAATTCAACAGGGCGTGTCATCATCGCAACCTTCTCATCGCTACTCGAACGCATCATCAAGATCATCGAGTTCTGTGATACGCACGGGAAGAAACTCGTCGTCGATGGGCGCAGCATGAAGACCAATATCGAATTAGCGCAAAAAGCGGGGCTCTTCAAATACAAAAAAGGCACCTTGATCTCGATCGACGAGATGGAGAACTACCCCGACCACAAGATCGTTATGCTCGTAACCGGCGCACAGGGCGACCCCTTTGCTGTACTCATGCGCGCAGCGACCAAAAAGCATAAGGGTCTCAAGATCCGCGAAGGAGATACGGTGCTCTTCTCGTCTTCTGTTGTTCCGGGAAACGAACGTGCCGTTCAAAAATTAAAAGACCTGCTCTCTCGACAGGGCGGCAAGATCGTCCACTACGAGACGAGCGATGTCCACTCGTCGGGGCACGCATACCGCGATGAGGCAAAGTGGATCATTTCCCACATCAATCCAAAATTCTTCATTCCACTTCACGGCTATCACTACATGCTCCGCTCGCATACCGAGATCGCGCAATCAACGGGTATTTCCGCCCAACACTGCATCATTCCCGACGACGGATCGATCATCGAGATCCGCGAGCAAGGGACAAAATTCGTCAAATTGCCCGTCTCCGCGCCAAACGACATGGTCGCCGTTGACGGATTCGCGATCGGCAATATGCAGGAAGTGGTCATTCGCGATCGGCAAATGCTCGCCGAGGACGGCATCGTTGTACTGGTCGCGACCGTTGACCTGCGCACCGGAAAACTCATGAAGTCCCCCGATATCATCGCGCGCGGATTCGTCTATGTGCGCGAATCACAAGACCTCTTAAACCAAGCGCGCCTCATCATCAAAAAGACCGTCGAGGACGCGTGTGGCAAAGGAATGAAGGGCGTAAACTTCGAGTATTTGAAAGAGGATGTCCGCGACAAGGTCGGCCTCTTCCTCTACCAAAGAACATCCAAGCAACCCATGGTCATCCCAGTCTTGCTCGGGATCTAGCCAAAAAAAAGCGACACAAAAGATGTGTCGCTTTTTTGTGTTTATGTAGAATATTTGGGCTCCAAAATCCCAAACTTTGCGCTATAATAGGATAATGCAATTCTTCAAAAGTTCGGCGACGCTTTCCGACAAGCATGCGTTCATTATTCTGTCGATACTCATGTCCTTCTCGTCGGCGCAGGTTTCGCTCAATACCTACATTGACTCAATGTACCTCACAAACGCGATCGAGAATACTCCGTCGCTTTCGGCACTCAAGATCTGGGAGGACCCGAGTTCGATGGTCGGCGCGCTCTACACCCTCGGTTCGATCATAACACTCCTTACCTTCTTTATTGTGCCACGAGTCCTTCGTCGCTTTGGAAATTACCGATGGACGCTCGGAATCATGCTGGGGCAGGTCGTCACACTCTTGGGACTCGCACTCTTTGACAACGCATGGTTCATCATTCCCCTCTTCATCCTCCAAACAACTCTTGTTGCCATCCTCTATTTCAACTTTGACATCTTCATCGAACGCTACTCAAAAGATGAATATACCGGTATATTCAGAGGGATACTCAAGGCGCTCACGTCGCTCGCGTGGCTCCTTCCGCCATTCATCGCGGGAGTGATCGTCGAGCGCTTTGGTTTTTCTCTCGTATACTTCTCCGGAGCGATGATCCTTTTGCCTGCGATCCTGCTTATGATGCGTTACCTTCATGACTTCAAGGACATGCACTACGAGAAGGCACCGGTGTTCCTCGATCCGAATGTGCGGATCAACAAGCCCGATATCCCTCGTATCTACTGGGTCAACTTTTTTCTGCAATTCTTCTTCGCGTGGATGATCATCTATGCCCCGATCTATTTTCACAATGTCATCGGTCTTTCTTATGAGGAATTCGGTATGATCCTTACCCTCGCACTAACGGCATTTGTGATCCTTCCCACGCCGGAGGGGATCCTCGCCGATCGGATCCTCGGAGAGAAGGAAATGCTCGTGTTGGGATTCCTCCTCATGGGGCTCACCTCATTTGCCATTCCCTACCTCGCCGGTCTTGGGGTCGCCTTGTGGGCATGGGGCGCACTCCTCTTCGTTGGTCGCGTTGGTGCGGCGACCGTCGAAGTGATGTCGGAAGTGTACTTCTTCAAGCAGATCGACGGACGCAACTCTTCGCTCATCGGCTACTTCCGACGCGCACGACCTTCGGCATATATCGTCGCCCCGATGCTCGCAAGTCTCCTTCTGGGGTTTGAGTTGATCGAGTTTGGCCAACTCTTCACGATACTCGGATTCATCATGCTCGCGGCGATATACTTCCCCCTTCGGATCAAAGACACGCGCTAAAGTATCTTCGACGTCACGCAAAAAAAGTACCCCGCTCACAATGAGCGGGGATCTTGTTAAGAAAAAAGCATCTCGGCGAACTCCGACGCGAGCGCGGCGGTCACAAATCGACCGTTCAACACATGCTCACGCAAGAAGTTCATCTCCACAATATCCGCACCGACAACCTTTCTTGTCGCCGAAAGTCGGTACGCGAGTTGGAGCACTTCCTTGCGAGAAAGTCCGCCTTGTTTTCTCCGGTAATACACGCCGGGCGCATCCTCCGCACGCACCGCGTCAAGATCGAAAGAGACCCAGATCTTCTCCACCGACGATGCGAGTTGTGCAATAGACCGGAACACCGGTTCCCAACCGATAGTGCGGAGGGTCGCATCCGAGAAACGTGCGACCTCCAAGCGGTCCAAGAGTTCGAGCTCTTCGGGCTCACAGTCATCGGCGCCGGCACCAACATGGAGCACGTGACGCGGATCGACCGACCTCCCCTGCAGTATCGGATCATAACACCGGCCACCACATCCGAGCACTGTTGCGAGCGGCATTCCGTGCGCATTGCCGGTATGGGTCGTTTCGGCGGTATGTGCATCGTAGTGCGCATCGATCCAAACGAGTCCGAGCGACGAGGTGCTACGCAGTGCGGCGGCGATCGAACCCACAACAATGGAGTGATCGCCCCCGATCACAAGAGGGGTCGCCCGAGAATGAAGCGACTCCATAACACGAGGGCACAGCTCCGCGACAAGACGGAGAAGCTCCTTGTGATTGCGAACAGGGCCCTCTACCGGACGATTCAAGCCCGCAAAGATCTCGGAGGGAAGCACGTCACTCAGATCAAGGTAGGAGACCTTGTGTTCCTCGGAAAGCATATCCAAGAGTCCTCCTTCCACAAGAGCAGCAGGCCCCGAAGACGCTCCCCGTCCCGCTCCACCCAACTCGTAGGGAACCCCGAGTACCTGAATAGATTCATGCATCGATCGATCCTCCAAAAAGAAAAGAAAAGAAATTACCCGCGCACATAGTACCACCTCTTTACAAAAGTGCAACTATGATGCAATGCACGCATTGAACGCTTCAACACTCGCATTGTATCGCGCGATCGCCTCTTTTGTTGTCATGATGAGCGTGTTGTATGTTTCCACCAACGCATTGTACTCGTCCACCTTTGCGTTGTATGCGCTACGATCGAGTCGGCCCGAGGAAAGCTCCTCACGGATCGTCGCGAGCGTTGTCTCCATGGTCGACAACTGCGCTTCGTAAAGCTTGATCTCGGCGGCAAGCGGATCATTCGGCTGCGGGCAGAGCGATGCGGGTCTTCCGAACGCCTGCACGGCGAACCACATCATACGCCCTTCGGAGCGACCATAGACGGCGGCCACACCGATCTCGGTATAAAGCGGATTCAAGATATTCGCACGATGCCCCGGGGAGTTCATCCACCCGCGGACGACATCGGCATCCGAAACAAAATCTCCCATGGCGAGATTCTCTCCGACATTGATATAGTCATAATGATAACGTTCCGCAAGTCCGGACACATCGATACCGTCGGGTGACTCATGAGCAAAATATTCGCGAGTGATCATGTCGAGCGCCTTCACTTCGGCGATCGCGGAGAGGGTCGCGTTGTATGAAAGCGGAGGGAGCCCCGCCTTGGTGCGCTCCGCATTCACAAGAGCAAAGATACCCATGCGCGTGAGTGCGCCCTCTTCATCATTGGAAAGAACCGCAACAAATGTCGACGAGGCGGTGCCTATCGATTCGTTTATGTCTTCCTCGATGCGCGAAAGTAGTGTTGTCTCCGGTTGAAGAGGAACACCTGACGGGAGAGCGATGACGTTGGTGACCTCCGGCGTCGATGGGGCAAGCGGAGCGGTATCATTGCGATCGTTCAGAGAAGGAAAAGAAGCACTCGACGATGCACTATCCGCTGTCGTGGAGGTTGCGACACGTTCAAGAGGAAGCGGGATATCATCAACCTGTCCCACTTGCATCTCCGTCGTCGTTGCAATAAACGAGCGCTGAGAGCCCCGCTCCGTAATAAAAAGAGATGCCACAAGTCCGACCTCAAAGAGAAGGACCAAGACAAGTGCAAATATCCACTTACGCATCATACATCTCCGGAATTCCTGATAATCCCCGACGCCTGCGCAAGTGCTTCGTCGATATAGACCGCCCCACGCGGAAGGGTCTTGATGATCCTTCCCGGCATGTCGGATAATGACGTCCCTTCCAAGAGTGAGCGGAACATCTCCCCTTTTTCCGCACCGACCAAAAAGACTCCGACGATATCGACATAGCGCAAGAAGGTGAACGTGGTCGTCACGAGAAAAGGATAAGGGTTTCGACCCGACGCGTCATACGAGGTGATCCAGCGTTCTGATTCAAACAATTCGTGAAATCGTTTGGGATCGTCCGGGTACGGGGCGATTCCCGCGGTATGCCCGTTCATCGCAATCCCCATCGTCGCCATGATGACCCCACGCGGATGTCGCTCACGCCATGAACGTAACTCTTGTTCATAACGGTCGGCAAGTTCTTCTTGAGTCTCACCTTTCTCCGCGCTCGTATCGATCAATCGACACCCCCCGCGCACCGCCCGCGCAAAGAACTGTGTCTTACGCAAAAGCGCATAATGTGAATGCTGATTTGTCGGGTCGTAACGCTCGTCAAAGATGCCGATCGTCAAATAAGGACCGATCACCGAAGGATCAATGAGGTCAAGGACTTCGAGCGCGGAACCCGCCGATGAAAGAAAAAGTATGTCCCGATGTTCAACATCGCGAAACTCACGCAATTTTCGTGATATATCCGCGGCAAAGAACTCGAGCGCGAGCGCTTTGGTGCGTCGTATATATAAACGCAAGTTTCCGATCTGTCTCTGTGGGCCAAAAGGCATATCCACCAGTATACCATCTCGAAGAGGGCTCCAAAACATGATAGAATAGAGTAATGCAAACAACCAACCACAACAACGAAGGGCCGCTTATCTGCGTCAATGTTACTCCGGACATGGCCGATCAGGACCCTCATGCCGTCGAGCAAATGCTTCCGGGAGCAAAACTCAACCAGCGAGCGACCCGCATTGCAACCGAGTTTGATCTCGGCCTTAAGTTCTTAAGAAAATACCCAAAGTCGGTGACCATTTACGGATCGGCTCGCTTCGATCACGAAAATCCCCACTATCGTCACGCCCGTGCGCTTGGACAACGATTGGCACAACTCGGCTATGCGGTGATCACCGGAGGAGGTCCGGGCATCATGGAAGCGGCAAATCGCGGCGCAAAAGAATCCGGCGGACAATCGATCGGTCTCAATATCGAACTCCCGCACGAGCAAGTGCTCAATCACTACACGACCGACTCACTCTCCTTTTACTACTTCTTCTCTCGCAAGACGGCGCTTTCCTTCTCGGCGGAATCTTATGTCTATTACCCCGGAGGGTTCGGCACGCTTGATGAGTTCTTTGAGATCATTACCCTCATCCAAACAAAAAAGATCCGTGAAGTACCGATCATCCTCGTTGGTTCTGATTTTTGGAAACCGCTTGAGCGATTCATCATCGATGAGTGTATCGTAAAGCACGGCGCGGTGAGCAAATACGACACCGACCTCTACACGATCACTGACGATCATGAGGAAGTGATCCGTATCATCACAAACGCAGCGGTACGCACCTAACCCTCTTTCGCGACTCCCCGCGAAAGATACAGCAAAAACTCTTTATTCCCATCCCCTCCCGTGATCGGTGAGGGGATGATGCGTATATCGGAAAATCCAAGCTCTCCCGCTTGGCGACAAACACGTTCACATACCGCGGTGTGCAAGAGTGGGTCACGAACGACGCCCTTTCCTATCGCGTCACGACCTACTTCGAACTGCGGCTTGATGAGACAAACCGCAACGCCGTCCAAAGGAAGAAGCTCCGCGATCTTCGGGAGAACCTTGGTGAGCGAGATGAAGGACACATCGCTTACGATCACGTCGGGGTGGGGATCGAGCACAGAAAGAGGGAGTTCGAGAATGTGTGTTCGCTCCATATTAACGACCTTCGGATTTTGAAGAAGCGTATGCGCAAGCTGTCCGTGCCCCACATCGACGGCATAGACCTTCCTCGCACCGCGCGCAAGCAAGACCTGCGTGAATCCGCCGGTTGACGCGCCGATATCAAGCGCAACCTTCGAAGAAGGATCGATGCTCCATTCATCAAGGGCCGCGATGAGCTTGAGTGCGGCGCGCGAGACCCACGGCATGTCGGGGGTAGAGAGCGTCACTTCATCACTATCACCAACAGACCGAGCTGTATCTCGAGCAACGGTGCCGTTCACAAGCACCTTCCCTTCTTCGATCAGTGTCACCGCGCGCGCACGTGAAAGCGCGAGCCCTCGAATGACGAGCGCCTTGTCGAGACGAAGGTGTCCTTCTTGAGACATTTCCATAACGCTGAGCATACCCCAACTCCGTAAGAAGATGCAAGAAAAAACACCGAGGATCTCTCCTCGGCGTTTTCATTTCGACTATGCGCCGACAAAAGTGAGCGCGCTTCCTTTCTTCCCCGCACGTCCGGTACGACCGATACGGTGCACATAGTCGTCGTAGCTCGACGGCAATTCGTAGTTGATGACGTGTGTCACATTGGGAATGTCGAGCCCGCGCGCGGCAACATCGGTCGCAACGAGCACCTTGATCCGCTCATCCTTGAAGAGCTTGAGTGCGTGCTGACGTTGCGGTTGAGACTTGTTGCCGTGGATCGAGGCGGAAGCAAATCCCGCCTGCTGAAGCGATCGCCCCAACTTCTCGACTCCGTGCTTTGTGCGACCAAAGACGAGAACCTTGCCAAACTCGGGCTGACGAAGGAGTTCACAGAGTCTTTCAAACTTGTCGTCCTTGCTTCCGACGCGAACGATATCTTGTTCCACGTTGCGTGCCGTATCGAATTTCTTGACGGAGATCTTGAGAGGGTCACGCAAAAGCGTTCCGGCAAGTCCTTCGATCTCGCGAGAAAAGGTCGCCGAGAAGAACAAGGTGTGTCGCTCTTCCGGCAATCGATCAATGAGATAGCGAATGTCGTTGATGAATCCCATGTCGAGCATGCGGTCAGCCTCATCAAGAACAAGATTACGAAAATCAGACAGATCGAGTTCTCTTCGTTCGATGAGATCCTTGATGCGCCCCGGAGTACCGATGACCATGCGCACCTTGCGACGCAATCGCTCAACCTGCATGTTCATAGACGCACCTCCCACCAAAAGGACCGAGTAGATCCCAAGTCCACGGGCAAAACCCATGAATTCTTCGTCAATCTGAAGCGCGAGTTCACGTGTCGGAACAACAACGAGGACCTTTGATTGCGGATGTTTCAACATTTTGTGGATCAAGGGAACGAGAAATGCGGCGGTCTTCCCTTCTCCGGTATTGGCGATGCCGATAACATCGCGTCCCTTCAACACATCGGGGATCGCACGATCTTGGATCGCGGTCGGGATCTTGTATCCCTTGGCGGCGATGTTCTTCTTGAGTCGTTCGTCGATCTCGAGATCGGAAAACTGATGGGTCGGGATGTACGGCTTCTCTTCCTCTACGACGACGGCCTTGCTGACAAACCGTGCAACATCGATATTCTCGCCCGGATTTCTGTTCTTCATGCGGGGACGAGCGCCAAAACGACTTCCGCCAAAACCTCCTCCGCGTGCGGGGCGGCTTCCGCCAAACGACGGGCGACCTCCTCCGTACGAAGGGCGCGATGAAGGGCGAGCGCCGCGAGAAGACGACCCTCCATCATAACTTCCTCCTAATGAAACTGCGCGGCGTGTGCCGCCTGAATGTGCCCCCCTCTTCGGAGAGCGTCCTGTGGACTGATCCATATACTGAATAGTATTAGTGATGCACGAAAAACGGACGGGGAACGCGAGTGCGTTTCTGTTCGAAGATCAATGCGTGAATAGAGACCCCACAATACCCCGTTACCACCATGTGCTTACGCTTGTTGTGGAAGTCTCTCTTTTTTTCGACATGATCGCCGCCTTTTGCAACGATGAGAGAGGAGTCTTATGAGATTTTTAGTGTATCACCATACTGATATTTTGTCAAACAAAATGCCGCCGAACATGCTGTTCGGCGGCGGTGGGTTAATCATTACCCCCCCCTTTCTTTTTTCTTCTGCTTTTTCCTCCAAATCAGGCAAAACTCATCATTGTACGCCTTAAAGATTTCGGCATAACGCTCGTTTGCCATGATCAAGTACTTCTTCACCCCATCTGCCCCTCCTCTAAGCCATGCTTCCGAGGGGATAACCATAAAAAGTTGTCGGGCAGCCTGTGTTGAAGCAAGAAAAGTTTCGAGACCTCCTTCGACATAACGACCCCAGTAGAGATTGGAAAGCGCGCGCGATAACTCACACATATCGGTCGAATACGCGAGCACCCCCTCTTCTTGCTGTTGAAGAACTGACGGATCTTTTGGCGGAGGAACAATCAAGACTGTTCCTTCCGTCAACGAATCCTTCCCTATTGTTGAGTCCTCTTCGGTGACTTTGTAGTCACACATGATGTATACCTCCGGGACTTTCTTAAGAAAGTTAAAATAAGGTTGGTCGGTTACTGCATTCCATTTTTGATTGTAGCACTGCGCACAACTGTTGTCAATAACCAAAAGGTGGGTACATTTGATCTGCAAGGGCAACGCCCCCTCATCAAGAAAGGGCTTAAATACAAGCAAAAGCCCTTCGCTTTCTCAAGTGAAGGGCTTTTGCTTGTTCTACGACTAATTTGTTCGGAAGAATGCGGGGAGTGAAACGCTCGTATTCCCCATTGCGTCGACCGAAACAGCGAGGTAATGGTATACCGTATTTGAGGCAAGTCCGGTGACCATTATGCTGTGTGAGGTTCTCGCCACACCGTCATACGACGCAAGTGTACCCGTCACAGCAAGCTCACCAAGATTGACACCTGTGGCGTCAAAGCTATTGTTGATCCGGATCGGAGAAGTACTATAGTAGACCTTTCCGCGAACCGCATCACCGGTATTCCAGCTGATCGAAGCACGATCTGTCGAGGGAATAACGAGAACTCTCGACATAAGCGGTGCGTACACATCTCCGGCCTGATTTGACCTATTTGCATACTGCGCATTGAGCACAGGGAGCGTCGCGGGTCCGACGCGTCCGACCGGGTCAATTCCGTGACGCTCCTGGAAATTTGATACTGCGGATTTTGTGAGAAATCCGAAGTATGAGGTCACGAGACCCTGAGGGTAAAGTGACGGATCTTCGGCGAGGAATGTTTGGAGTGTCCCAACATCCGAACCGGTCATACCAAGTTCGAGCTGGCGATTAAACGTGTCTGCGATCGCAAAAAGCGGTGCGACGACGAGAAGCATGGATGCTCCCATGAAAACAAGTTTCTTATTCATATTGAGTTTGTTAGAGGTACCACGAGTGGTACGACGGCGATTACATATCCGATAAGGCATTACCCTTTCGCGATGAAACTGCCATTTATGTTCGAGACTCTTCGGGGGTTTCAATATGCATCCGTCTTGTGACGTTGCACAATCGACCTATGAAGTTTACTCCGAGAGTAGCGAGTGAGGCGGGACGTAGAAATACTGTACCCTTACCGAAAACTCATTGTATCATGAATTTAAGAAAAGAACAACGACTGCAGGTTTGACAAAAACCTCCCTGTTGGGAGGCCTTTGTTTGCCGTGTTATTCTTTCCTCTTATTGCGATTGCGTTCGGCTTCGGTCAAAAATTGCTTGCGCAGGCGAACGGACTTTGGTGTGATCTCGAGATACTCGTCTTCCGCCATAACCTCAAGGCCATTCTCGATTCCGATCGGATGCGGAGGTGTCAGATTGAGCGCGTCATCAGAACCCGACGCGCGCATGTTGGTCAGCTGCTTCCCCTTGGTGGGATTCACCGGCATCTCGTCACCCTTTGACGTATTGCCGATCACCATACCTTCATACACCTCGATATTGGGGCCGATATAAAGTTCTCCGCGCTCTTGCAAGTTTGCGAGAGAGTAGCCGAGTGCCTTTCCACTCGCCATCGAGATCATCGATCCGACCGCGCGTCGCTCGATCACGCCGGCGTAAGGTTTGAATCCGATAACACGCGAGGCCATGATCCCCTCCCCTTTCGTATCAATGACAAATTGATTGCGATAGCCGAGAAGCCCACGTGTTGGTCCTTCAAAGAGCATGCGGATCGTGTTGTGTGTCTGTGTCATGTGCGTCATCATCGCGCCACGTTCACCAAGTTTTTGAATGACAACACCCTGAGCTTCACTCGGAACATCGATGGTCACCTCTTCGAACGGCTCACATCTAACTCCATCGATATCCTTGATGATCACCTTCGGCTGGGAGACCTGGACCTCAAATCCTTCGCGACGCATGTTCTCAAGAAGAATTGCGACATGCAATTCACCGCGACCTGCCACCTTGAACGTGTCGCCTGAGGCACTCGAAAAATCAACGCGCAAGCCTACATTGACCTCCAACTCTTTTTCAAGACGCTCACGGATCTGGCGCGAAGTCACGTACTTGCCCTCCCTTCCCGCAAAAGGAGAATTGTTGATGAGAAAATTCACTTCGATCGTCGGTTCGTCCACGGTGATCGCAGGAAGAAGCTCGACAGTCTCGACGTGCGCGATCGTCTCACCGATATAGATGTCGGGAATCCCGGCAAGTATGCCGATGTCTCCGGCGGTGATCTCTTGGACGTCTTCGCGCTTGATACCCTTGAACGTAAAGAGCTTGGTGACCTTACCCTTGTACGGGGGCATACCCTCTTTCATAAGGATCACATTGTCATTGACCTTCACAACTCCATCGGCGACACGCACGATCGCGAGGCGCCCGAGATAGTTGTCATACGCAAGATTGAACGGCTGTGCACGGAAAGCTCCAGTCACACTGCCCCCGGCAACAGGGACATGCTCGAGAATGAGATCGAGGAGCGGCGAGAGGTCCTTGCGTTCGTCAGTGAGTGCACGCATGGCGACACCTTCGCGTCCGATCGCGTAGACCACGGGAAAATCCATCTGTTCCTTGGTCGCACCGAGATCCATGAAAAGTTCGAGTACTCCTTCTTCGGTCTCGTCCGGATTTGCGGCGGGTTTGTCGATCTTGTTGATCACAACGATCGGTTTCAATCCGAGTTCGAGTGACTTCTTAAGGACGAAGCGCGTCTGAGGCATGGGGCCTTCCTGCGCATCAACGATCAAGAGGACGCAATCGATCGAGCGCAAGACGCGCTCCACCTCGGAACCAAAGTCCGCATGCCCCGGAGTATCAACAATATTGATCTTGGTGTTCTTGTAAAAACAGGCGGTGTTCTTGGAGTAGATCGTGATTCCGCGCTCGCGCTCAAGCGCGTTCGAGTCCATACTCTCTCCTTCTTCGAACATTCCCGTTTGGCGCATCAACGCATCGGTCAAGGTTGTCTTGCCGTGGTCAACGTGCGCAATGATCGCGATATTGCGTATTTCCATATATACATAAATACTCGCACTGATGCGAGCGTGATGAGACCAAGATATACCCTACGTCCGAGACTTTCGCAACCTTTACGGATCTCTCATATCCTGGTGATTTGTTTTTTTGACGATAGTGTGCAAGAATGGCCGGAATGAAATCTTCTCGACAGAACAACAAACCCGAAGGGCGTCCGGAGCGACAAACAAGAGTGCGTCCGGGAACGCAAGGCGTCGGCGCGTCGGCGCCCAAACGAACCTCATCACCGCGCGCGGAGCGGCCAACGCCCCGTATCCCCACACGACCGTTTGATCGATCCGAGCGACCAAGGAGCGCGCGCTTTGCCCCAAAACAGGGCGGCGCGAGAGAAGCCAAATACATACCGCCACGACCTCCACGTCCTTTCACAGCTCGAGCGACAGGACGACCGGGGACACGAACAACAGCCCCGGCACGCACACCGAGACCCTTCGGCGATCGATCTCCTGCGCGAAGCGGATCACACCTTACGCGCCCTTCTCGCATCCCCAAACAAGAAACCCGCCCCCTCACAAGAAAAAAGATACAAAAACCAAAACCTCCCCGAACGCAACTCGTGAGCCTCTCTCCGCGTACTCCAACCGCCTCGTGGAGTGATGTTGCGACATGGTATGACGCCCACCTCCAGAAACCCGACACCTACCACGCAAAGATCCTCCTCCCCAACATGTTGCGTCTCGTCGCTCCGGAGAAAGACGATACGATCGTCGATCTTGCGTGCGGCACAGGATTCTTCACAAAAGCATTTGCCGAAAAGGGAGCGACCGTGACGGGTATTGATGTCGGCGAGGATCTTATCGCGCTGGCGCGCACGCATGTTCCAAATGCGGTGTTCCATGTCGGTTCCGCTGAAGACCTCTCCATGATCAAGAACGAGAGTGTCAAAAAAGTGACGATCGTTCTTGCCATCCAAAATATCGAACACGCGGAGCGTGTCATCGCAGAAGCGTCGCGCATCCTTGTTCCGGGAGGATATTTCCATATTGCAATGAATCATCCCGCGTTCCGCATACCCAAATCTTCCGCATGGGCGTATGACGAAAAGCAGAAGATACAATATCGCCGTGTTGAACGCTATATCTCCGAAACACAGAGCATGATCGACATGCATCCGGGTACCATGGGTGGCCCGCAAACCATTTCCTTCCACCGCCCGCTTCAGTACTACTTCAAAGCACTTGCGAAGGCGGGGTTTTCTGTCGATCGTCTCGAGGAGTGGACATCGCACAAAACAAGCGACTCGGGGCCACGCGCGCAAGCGGAAAATCGCGCACGCAAAGAGATCCCTCTCTTCCTCTATCTTCGCGCCCAAAAAACCCACAACTGAGCACACGCAAAAGAGGTTTGCCGAAGCCTATGCGGAACGATACAATAGAATCATATGAAGCATTATCGCACACTCCTTTCCGACCATAAGAGAAAGATCATCATCGGCGCTCCGATCCTCTTTCTTGCCATTATGAATGTGACCGGATTTACCGGAAGCGGGAACACCTTTTTCTTCTCCCCCGAACAAACGATCTTTTATACCGTTGGCGAAGAAGTGACGGCGCACCTGGAGATGCAGACAAAGCGCCCCGTCAATGCTGTCGGCGGGAATGTGCATTTTCCGTCGGACATACTTGAATCCATCGCCATAACACGGATCGGGTCGCGTATTGACCTCTGGTCGGAAGATCCGACCGTAACAAACGAATCCGGGACTATTCACTGGAGCGGTGG
>JACCDV010789313.1_pt1 | contig 17767 bp, 12 predicted proteins | sample 7446131 | NCBI WGS metagenome assembly JACCDV01 (sample SAMN15323448, study PRJNA562643) | freshwater metagenome | isolation source: river surface water | place: USA:Blue River Watershed | collected 2017-08-17 | reverse complement strand
TTTTGAAATACTAACCTATAAACCAAATTATTATGAAAATTGCAACATTGATTGTTCGAATTTTATTAGGAGCCTTTATGGTATTTGCTTCTGTTACCTATTTCTTTAATTTAATTGAAGCCGAAGCACCAACAGGAAATTTATTAACTTTTATGACCGGTATCATGGCTTCAAAATACCTATTACCATTAGCCAAAGCCACTGAACTAATCGTTGGAATAAGTTTACTGAGTGGTAAATTTACGAAAGTAGCTTTGTTAGCTTTATTACCCATTTCAATTAATATCTTTTTTATCCATACCGTTACCCAAGTTTCAGAAGTTCCTGTGGCTATTTTTGTATTGGGTGCCAATTTATTTTTAATCTATACCCATTGGGATTCTTATAAAGTTTTATTTAGAGATTAAATATAACCCGTTGGGTGTAATTAGTTTTTGATGATAATTTTACGTCACCCGAGCTGAAAGTGAACAGGCGAAGCAGTTCGAGTGATTTTCGACAGAAAATTATATCGAGAACAAGTGAAATTTCATTAAAAACGATTAACTACGTTGAACCTAAAGGTTTCTCGATACACGTCTCTTCGAGTGCGAAACGTATCGAGAAGTTTTGTTCCATTTTATTACACAAAAAAACACTCGAATTGACGTTTTATAATTGTACCCAACGAGTTAATTATATAAAAGAAACTAAGCTATTTTAGCACAAAAGAATACGAATTATGAATTGGAGCGCTCAAATCACCACGCATAAAGGCAGCAAAAGAATTGCAGTCTATTTTGAAAAAAATGCCAAATTAATCGCTCGAATCAAAGAAATTGAAGGCGCGAGATGGAGTCAAACCTTAATGGCTTGGCATCTTCCGGACACAGAGGAAAACAGAGTACGTTTCAACTTAACACCACCCTCACACTCGTTACCTTCAGTTGACGGGATAGCACAAATCGAAAAGTTTAAACAATGGCTTCGTTCCAAACGCTACAGTGAAAGTACTCTTACCACGTATAGTGAAGCATTGAAATCATTTTTGGTATTCTACCGAGAAAAACCAATTGCAGATATTACAAATGAAGATGTCATTGTGTACAATAACGAATACATCTTAAAAAACAATCTTTCAATATCATATCAAAATCAAACTATCAACTCCATTAAATTATTCTTCAAAATCATTCACGATTCAAAAATTGTAATTGAAGAACTGCACCGCCCCAAAAATGCAAAAAAACTGCCCAACGTTTTGAGCAAAGAAGAAACATTCCTTCTAATTAACATAACTGCCAATTTAAAACACAAAACCTTGCTGGCATTAATTTACTCATCAGGACTGAGAATTAGCGAGGCTATTAATATGAAAATTACCGATATTGATAGCCAAAGAATGCTCATTCATGTAAAAAATGCCAAAGGCAAAAAAGACAGATACACGCTCTTGTCTACAAAAGTTTTGGATTTGTTACGGGAATATTATACCGTTTACAAACCTAAAACCTATTTGTTTGAAGGACAATACGGAAAACAATACAGCAGCAGAAGTGCACAATCTGTATTACAGCAATCTGCAAAAAAAGCAGGAATAACAAAACAGATAAGTTTGCATACGCTTCGCCATAGTTTTGCTACCCATTTACTGGAAAGCGGCACCGACTTACGTTACATACAAGACTTGTTGGGACATAGTAGTCCTAAAACAACTATGATTTATACTCACGTAACCAGTACTTCATTAAGAAAGATTAATAATCCATTTGATATATAAGGAATGTTTTTAAATTTGTATGAAGCCAACAAAAAAACAAAACGTATAAAAACAACCAAAAAAACATGCGCATAACATAACTATTAATAACAAAAGAAGCTTGTTTTATTCGCATATAAACGAGTTATGCGTCACCCTATGACGACCGACAGTGCTAACATTAAACGAACAGACAAATGAGAAATAAAGCCAACGCTTCAAAAAAACAAAAGAGGTGCAACGCCCCCCACAAGCCGACACACAGTTGCACCACATTTGTTTTTTCCCAACCCTCAAAAGACACGACACTATGCCATTAAGACCAATCGTTCTAAAAGGAGAACAAAAGCGAGTTTTATTTTTACAAGTAACAGACCCAATACAAATTAAAGGTGTCGCTGGAAGCGGAAAGACAACAGTTGCTTTATACAGAGCAAAACATTTACTTGACACACAATCAAATTTATTTCAAGAGGCGAAAGTTGCAATCTTTACTTACAACAAAACTCTTGTAAAATATATCAATGCGATTACACCACAAATATCAGGTGGCTATCAGGCAGGCAGTGAAGAAATAAAACCAACTAAACCAAAAGGAATAAATGTTTTTGTGACCAGTTTTCATAAATGGGCTTACCATTTTATTGAGCAAAACGGAATTCCACTTTCCAAAATAGTTGATGGCAAGAGAATTTTTAAGACTATTTCAGGAGCAGTTCAAAACAATATTGTTTCAACGATAAAAGCGAGATACTCAACTCAAAATATTGCGACCAAAACAGTTGACTTTTTTGTTGAGGAAATTGCTTGGATGAAAGGCAAAGCCTTTCAAACCAAAGAAGAATATTTTGAAGCAAAAAGAGCAGGAAGAGGAACGAATGACAGGGTAACAAAAGCAGACAAAGAAACTATTTGGAGTATTTACACAGATTACAACAATCAACTTAAAGCTAACGACCAAGTAGATTTTGACGATTACGCTTTACTTTGTTTAAAAATCATCTCTTCTAATCCGAATTTACAAAAGCCGTTTACGCATATAATAGTTGATGAAGCACAAGATTTGAGCAAAGCTCAAATTCTTGTCATTTCTCAAATTGTTTCAGAGGAAACAAAAAGCATTTCAATCATTGCCGATGCTGCTCAACGAATTTACAAGAGCGGATTTACTTGGGGCGAAGTTGGTTTGAATGTAAGAGGGGGAAGAACAATTGAATTCAAAAAGAACTATCGTAATACTGTTCAAATTGTAAGAGCAGCACTTTCACTTCTCGAAAAAGAAGATGATAAAAGTGATTTTACAACAGTTGAAACAGCTCGAAAAGGAGAAGACAAGCCTATTGTTGGTTACTTCTCTAATTGGAATGAGCAATGTGCTTTTCTTTTAAAGCAACTGAACAAATTAAAAGCAGAAGGTAATATCAATTCAACAGTTATACTTCACAGAAGCCACAGCGGAATAAGAAATGTAAAAGACTTTTTAGTAAGCAACAATTTTGAGGTTCAAGAATTGCTAAAAACAGACGATATAGATTTTGAAAGTGACTCTATAAAAGTTTGCACATTATCATCGGTTAAAGGACTTGAATTTGAGAACGTTTTTATAATTGACTTGAATGATGATGTTATTCCTTATCCACCGGGATTTAACGATGCAGAAGATGAGTTTCACATTTCAACGGAGAGACGTTTGCTTTATACATCAATGACAAGGGCAAGAGAAAGACTTTTTTTGATTTCAAGCGGAACACCAACAAGGTATCTTGCTGAAATAGATGCAGACTTACTTGAAAGAGTTGGAAATGCAAGCAGTCCAAAAATTACTTCAAATGACGATTTACCATTTTAAATACTATGGAAGAAAAACAAAATCATATAGAATTTAAAAAGGAAATTTCGGATAGAGGAATTGAATACTTAATTCACTTTACACCGACAATAAACCTATTAAGCATTTTTGAACAAGGCAAACTACTTTCGAGGGCTTTGCTTGAAAAAAATGATATTGACGACACATTATTAGATTTTATTGAATTTTTGGATAGCATCCGTTTTGATGATAAGAATTACATTAATCTTTCTTTGTCATCACCAAACTATTTTCTATTTAATCGCTTTCGAGAACGCACCCAAGACAAACCATATATAAATTGGTGTGTGTTAAAAATCAATCCAAAATATATTTACAAAACTGATACACTTTTCTCTGTTACAAATGCAGCATCTTCAATAGCCAAACACACATATGGAATTTCGGGAGATATTCAAAAATTTAGAAAACTTTTTGAAAATGGAATTACATCAAAAGTTGGTAATCTTCAAAGAGGCAATTTGAAATCAAAATATCCAACAGATGTTCAAGCAGAGGTTTTAGTTAAAAATGAAATACTACTTTCAGACATATTACAAGTTTGCTTTAAAGATGAAGCCGATTTAGCAAGAGGAAAAGCAGCTTTAAGCGATTACAATACAAGCAATTTTGTTGTGGATGCAACACTATTTACAAACACAAGATTATAATGAAGCCAGAAACCAAATATAAAGGAAGTATCAAACTAACAGCCATTGGGGATGCTTTGGGTTGGATAACTGAATTTGAAAAAAGCCAACAGTCATTGAAAGAAAAATTCGGAACAGAACGAATTGAGAACTTTTACACTTGGAAAAAAACTGTCGGTGGTAGATTTTATGGTTTCGTTGACACAATCAAAGCAGGTTCATATTCAGACGATACACAATTACTTTTAGCAGTTGCAAGAAGCATTAAAAAGGATGGTAATTTAGACCATAATTATTTTGCAAAAATCGAACTTCCAAATTGGTTAGACTACGCAAGAGGTGGCGGAAGAACTGTAAAAACAGCAGCAGACAAAATTTCAAGAAAATCAACAAAGTGGTTCAATAACTTTTACAACTTCAAGGTAAACGGAGAAAATTACGACTACAAACAAAGCGGTGCAAACGGAGCAGCGATGAGAGTTTTGCCAATTGCATTGGCAAATCTTGGAAACACAGAAAAAATTAAAGAAGAAATATTCTGCAATAGTATCATTACCCACGGACATCCAAGAGCTATTCTGGGTGCTATGCTTTACGGTTACGCAGTTAACCAAATTATCGTTTACAGACCCGAAGATTTTAATTGGGAAAATTATATAACTCAAATTGGCTTGGACTTTCCTAAAAAGTTTGAATTGTCATTTATCAATAAAATGGAAATTCGAGAATGGTTAAAGGAATGGAATAACTCTAGCAACAAAACTTTTGAAAATGTTTACGCTGAAACAATCACCGAAACGCAAAACCAATTACGATTTATATATCAAAGCATCAAACAAAATACACCAGTTCAGGAAACATTAAAAAAAATAGGTTGTTTTGACCCAGCAACAAAAGGTTCAGGAATTGCGACAGTCGTTGCAGGCATATATTTAGCGACAAAATTCCACGACAAACCATTGGATGCAATTATTCAATCCGTAAACTCTTTGGGTTCAGACACAGATAGTATTGCAGCATTTACAGGAGGACTTGTTGGAGCATTACACGGACACAGTATTATTCCAGATAGGTGGAAAACTGTTCAAGACATTGAGTATTTAGACAAAGTAGCTGAAAGACTTTTGGCAATTTCGGAAGACAGACTTGAAGAAAATTCACAGCCGACATCTACAAATTTAAAACTACTTAATAGTCCTAAAAAGGACGACTTTAATCTTGACGAACAAATTGAATTTATTCCGCTAGGTAAAGGAAAAATCACTTTCATAGACAGACAACCAACATTGACAAAAGGCAAGTATAATTTACTACTTGAGGCACTATTAGACAACGGTCAAAGCATTTTAGTTTCAAAGCTATTTGACGACCAAAACTATACACCTAAAACAGACGACCCGAACGAAATAGAAACCTTATTAAAATTAGCAACAGACAAACTAAAACCAAAGACCTTGGAAAAACTCAAAGACTTTATCGGAAAACAAAAGAAACTACCAAAAGGACAACTTGAAATAATTATGACACTCATCAAAAACGAAGAATAGCCAACGCATTTGGTAGCACATTTGCAGTTTTTCCAAACGCACAAAGCCAAGCAAAAAACTACAAAAGAGCTACCAAGCCAAAGCACAACGACACGACAATGAATAGTCAAACAACGACAGAAAAGAAGGGCGAACGCATAACAGCGGTTTTGCGTAATGGCGGGTGCAGTGCTTCGTATGACAGTTTGGTGGTAGGTTTAAGTGCAGTTCTTCGATTGAACTTTTGTGCTAACAATCCGCCACTACGCAAAGCCGCAAAACGTTAGCCGTCATTGTAATTACACTATCTTAAAACTTATTAATAAGGAAATAATATGATACTAAAGATTTCTAAGTTCATTATAGCTTCTTTTTTTACGCTATATACAATAAATTCCACTGCCTGCACAATCTTTATGATTAATGATGGTCAAAATGTTTGGATTGGAAATAATGAAGATGAAGTTTTCTCCACTAAATACAGATTATGGTATTTTCCAGCTAAACAGAATGCCTATGGCTATATGCTGTGGACAGAGTTAAGGCTGGGCAAACTTTTTAATGGATTAATGCACAAATACCCACAAGGAGGACTTAATGAATTTGGTCTCTTTATGGATTATACTGCAATTGATAAAGTTCCAATTACCAATGAACCCAATAGAAATAATCGTAAAAAAGAATTAGTAAACGATATTTTGAAGAGTTGCAAAACTGTAAATGAAGCAATTTCTTTTATTGAAAAATATAACTTAATAAAGCTGACGGAAGCACAATTATTTATTGCAGATGCTACTGGAGATTATGCAACTGTTCACGGTGGGTATATTGTTCGTAAGTCTGAAAACAACTTTGCTTTGACAAATTACTGCATTAACAATGGACACAAGGAAGCTTGTTACAGAAGAGATGTAGCTACTAAATATTTAAGAACTAACACATCATATAAATTAGAAGACATCAAGAATATTCTTCAGAAGTCAACTCAGAAACCACCACAAACCTTAATAACGAACTATTCAATGGCAATTGATTTGCGTAAAGGAATAATTCATTTATACTATAAAAATGATTTCACAATAGAAACAACGATTAACTTAAATGATGAATTGAAAAAGGGAAAAAGGCATAAAGATATGATTGATTATTTCCCAAAAGACATTGCATCAGTCATTGAAAAAAGATACGAAGACAAAGGAATAGATGAGGCAGTTGCACTTTACAAGGAGTTAAGAAATTCTTCGGAGAATAAGTTTAATTTTAAAAATAACTCAGTCATCAATTTGTCAATTAAATGGATTGACAATAATAAAGTAAAAGAAGCCATTGCTCTTTTAGAAACTTTAAAGGAGTATGCTCCAACAAATAAAGATATTTTTACTTGGTTAGGCGTTGCGTACAAAAAAGATAACAACTTAACCGAAAGCAACAAAAACTTTTCAAAAGTATTGGAACAGAATCCAAATGATTATTTGGCAACACTTTGGGGTAGACAAGTAAATCAAAAAGTTGTATTTAAATTGAATGATTTTGAAGGTGCAGAGCAGGTATCATTGATTGGTGATTTTTCTCAGGGCAGAAAGAATGCTATTAAAATGATAAAAATTGATAATTACTGGTTTTGTGAAGTAGAATTACCAAAAGGGGAGATTACTTATAAATTTTGGGTTAATAATGAAAATTTAACTGATAAAATCAATTTAATGTATGAAGGGACTGGAGCAAATACATTCTCAAAAGTATATGTATGGTAAAAACAACGAACGGCTAACAAGGTATTGCCAAAAGCGGGGCTGAAGTGCTAAATTCAACATTTGTTCTTTTTACGAACATTTGTGCTAGGTTTAAACTTTGTGCCTTTTAAACCCCGCCTTCGGCAATACCCGAAACGTTACCACCAATGCTAAAAAGACAGACGACACAGCAAGACAATGACTAAAAATGGACTCGACATACAGACCATATCGACCAAGCGGACAGACAACCAAACTGACCGTGTTTTGCTATTCGGACAGGTGACAGAAAAGAAAGAAAAAGCCAACCCTTCGCATTTTTTAAAATTTCTTTTAGCCAGCCGCACATTGGCACATTTGGTTTTGCCCCATCGTAGAAAGCCGAACCTTCAGCAAAACCAAAAGAGCCAATTTCCAGCCCACCCCCAAAAAGCAGTTGTAGTATGAATCAAAAGGACGTTTGGAAAAAGTATATCACTGCACAATCCAAAATCTTAGAACATAAATCTAGACCCATTGGAATTGACACGACAAAATCCGTTCAACTTAACGGTTTGAAACTACATTTGTCGATAGACCAAGAAATCTTCAAACAAGTATTCAAGAAAGAAGTAGAGCAGATTTTCAAACTTCAAAACTTTGATTTTGAAAGCGGGTATATTCAGGCAAGTGTTACAGATACGACAAACATAACGTCTGAACAACTCAACAAACTAAAAGAACTTGCTGAAATCTGTTACATTGACTTTAATGAGAATCCTGTTATTGAAGGAACTATCGCAGGACAAGAAAACAACAGCAAAGAAGAACTAAAAAATATAATTGGAGAACTACCAACGAGCTACCATTTTAAAAATTCCGGATTGATATTTTTAACCATAGATGAATGGAATAAGGCTAGCCAAATTCAGGGTCTCAAATTCAATAAAAAAGCAGGTTCGGTTTTTTCAATAAAACCTTCGCTTTCATTTCTTATTTCTACGTTTTATAGAAATATCGAAATCGATCAACAAGGGAATAAAATAACTGTTGAAGGAGAATTACACCAAAATGTTTATGAGGTGTTTGAGAAACATTTCGGTTTAGCGAAACGTGGAAACGAACTGACTTTCACTTTTGAAAATAAAGATATTTTAAAACGAAGGATTGATGAATTAGAAAGCAAGGGAATTACACTTCCGCAACCAATGGAGAATTGCCTGCATTTTAACTATGACAGCAAGTTTTATGAACAACACGAATCAGATTTGGGTTTTGAGGCTTTTCGATTAAAAAGAGCACTCGAAAAATATTTTCCAAACAACCCATTTGAGTTTTATTACAAAACTGAATACTCATTTGATTTTAGAAAACTTGATAAAGGAATTGACGAACTTGAACGAAACGAAAATGTATTTTGGAATAGATTGTTTTCTGAAATACACGGGGACGAATTTCAAGTGAGCCAAACACACAGAACAATTTCATTTGACTTTGAAACTGAATCAGAATTAATTGAGAAACTTAATCACATTAAATCATTCTCATTCTTTGATATATACGACAGAGGTGATACTCATAAATTCAAATTCAATATCAAGTTTGAAACTGGGTTGCACGAATTGCAAAGTAATTTGAAAAAAGAATTTCCTAATCTGAATACAAAACTTATTGCAAACGGAGAGAAACTAATATTCCGTCAATTCTACCAAACAGGAAATAAAACGGAAATTCTTGCAAGATTGAACAACCAATTAAATGACTCTATTGATTCCGAAAGTTTCATATACACGATAAACGACACGTTTCAAGAGAAATATCTTTGTGAGGAAAACTTTGAATTGAAGGTTGAGCAAGAAGAAGATAAACTTTCAAAACTTTTACGAGAAGAATTTTATTTCGGAAATCCTCAAAAGGAAAAATTCTATTTAGGTAAATTACAGAAAGTTGATTATCCTGCTTTGTATTTTGTAGTTGATGAAGAAAGGATTGAAGAAGTAAAAGAGAACATTACGGAAGAAAATGTAAAAGCCATTTTTCCCGATTTAAAAGGTGAAAAGGACAAGATAAAACGTTTAGAAGATACTGTTCTTAAACTTGATGATGAAAAAACGAAGTTGCCAAATGACAACGCAAAAGTTTTTTTATACGATTCATCAAAAGCCAAAGTCATTGAAAATATTGACTATTTGCTAAGTAAAACGAGTGATGAATGGCAAGACTTTGAAAACAATCTTTTTTCTCAATCATTAAATGAATCGCAACGGCAAGCTATTTATAAATCGCTTTACGCAGATGAGTTAGCTCTAATTCAAGGACCACCAGGAACAGGAAAATCAACTGCAATCGCTGAAATTATTTGGCAACACATCAGAAAAGACCCAAAACAAAAAATTCTTCTAACTTCTGAAACCAACCTTGCTGTTGATAATGCTATTGACCGATTAAAGAATGGACAAAACAATGTTGTAAAGCCCATTCGGTTTGGCAATACAGATAACTTAGAATCGGAAGGGTATTTTTATTCGCTTGAAGCCATTGAAAATTGGCAAAAAAACAATTCAACAGAAAGTAACACTGTATCGCATTGGGTAAGCAACATTGCAAACCGAGTTAAAATCCAAGACGATGAACAAATTGATTCGGCACTAGATAAATGGAAAAATCATTTGCAAAATCCTAACAATGAAACCAAAAAACTTTTTGCAGAGAAATACTTGGAGTATGTGAATTTGATTGGTGCAACAGGAAGTTCAATAGGAAAACTGAATTCTGAAAATAAATGGACTTCGTTTTTCCGTTCATACTTGAATGTTTTCAACCGCAAAAGCTATCAGGAAAACGATTATAAAAGTTGTAACCGAATAAACATAAATTTTGACACCATAATTATGGATGAAGCGAGTAAAGCAACACCACCCGAACTTGCTTTGCCTATCTTATTTGGAAAGAAATCAATTATAGTGGGCGACCATAGACAATTACCACCAATGATTGACGGAGAAGAAATCAAAGATTTACTTGTGTCTATTGGCGAAAAGGCATTGGCCAAAACACTATCACATAAGGAATTTGAAATTTCGCAGTTTGAAAGGTTATTCAAAAATATTGATGATAGCATAAAAGGAACTTTTGACACTCAATATCGAATGCACCCTGCAATCAATGAAGCTATCTCACAATTTTACAAAGATGATGGTGGTTTGAAGTGCGGTTTGCCATTAGAAGAAACTTATCACAATTCGTTTGACAAATGGGATTCAAGGTATCACGGATTACAATACAAAAACATCTTGACACCAGAAACACATACCATTTGGGTAAATGTAACCACACCCGAAATTCAAGAAGGAACATCAAGAGTTAATTTCGGAGAAATTGAAGCGATTGACAATATTTTGAATGTTCTCAAAAACAGCAGTGGGAAAAGTGAATTTGACCAATGGCTTTCCAACAAAAGTTTGGAAGAAAAACAAATCGGATTGATTAGTTTTTATGGAAAGCAAATTCACCACATCAACAAAATGCTCAAAGAAAAGCATAGTGAAGTTCCAATTCGCTTAAGCACGGTTGATAGATTTCAAGGAATGGAAAGGAGCATCATTATCGTTTCAATGGTGCGTAGCAATAAATTGGCATCTTTTCAAGGACAACAACCCGATGAAATTTATGGCGAATTAGGCTATCCATCCCAAGAAAGTTTAGGTTTTGCGGAATCACCTAACCGTTTGAATGTTGCCTTGTCAAGAGCAAGACGATTACTAATTGTCATTGGGAATAGTGAGCATTTTTGCAGAAAAGACATATACAAAAACTTTTTTGAGACCATACATCAGAACGGAAAAATAATTAGTGCAGAAGAATTACAAAACGAAGTTGAACAAAATGGATAGCACTAAAACGACATACGCAACATTTCCGTTTGAGTGGTCAGTAAAATCCACTTCTTGCCAAATTCAGTATAGAAAAGCATTTAATATCAATGAATTTGATGAAATTTTCTGTTCTATCATCAATGCAAAAGGAAACGAAATCAATTTTTCAGAATTAGGGATATTGTTAGGTTTCAACTTACAAGACTTGGCTGAAATAGATATTTTTAAATATTATCTGAAAGGATTGAATGAATACAATCTGATTGAAGTAAATGAAAAGGAACAGATAATTCAATTAACAGAGTTTGGTCAAGAAGCTATACAAAGTAAACTCAAATATAAATACTACTTTGCTACAACTGAATTATTTGAAAATCAAACCGCCACAGGCGAAACTTTTGATTTTTCATTCAAGAATGTTTTTGACATAGAAAATAGTTTATCTCACTTAAAAGAGATAAAAGAACATAAGCTTGAAAATCCTGAAGTAAAGAAAAAGCTTCAATTCCAACTTTTCGGAAACGACATATTCAAAGGTGAGATAGTTGAACTTTACGAACACGAACCAAGAATAAGTTACAAAACTATTTCCCTACAAACCGAAATTACTGCATTTGATAATTCGTTTGAACTTTCAATTTTTAAATCTGGTGCAAACAAACCCGAAGTTCAATTTTTAATAGGACTACCCGAAAATACAGAATCTAAAAGTAAGTTGCTAAGAAAAGGAATGTGTCATCACATTCTTTCAGTGAAAACTTCAATTACCAAACAAGACATTGAAACGTATATTGACTTATGGAATTGGAAAGAACTTGCAGGTAATCCAAAACTTGATTGGTATGACAATACTATTTTTGAATTGTTTCGTGAAAATGGAGACGGTGGAATTTGGAGTATTATTTCTGAAAAAGCACCAATTGAAAGTATTAAATCAGTAATTGAGGAATACGCAGATTATTGGAATTGGACAACGCTTACAGAAAGATTTGATAATGAATTTATAAAAGAACAAATTGAAATATTTGATTGGGATTTTGAAGAACTTTCATATAAAGAAATCGAACTTGTAACTTCCTTACTTTCAAATTTAAACCTAAAAGAAAAAGGTTGGGATTGGAATTACCTGTCAAAAAATCTACCCAACGAATTTATTGAAAAGCACATTGATAACTTCAGTTGGGACTTTTATTTAATTACAGAATTAAAAGGAGATATTCTAAGAAACCTGTTCAAGAATCAAGGAAAATCTAATTACACTAATATTTTATTATCGAAACCTTGGAATTGGAAGTTTATATCAAAAGAGTTTAAAGACAATTTCCTTTACGAACAAATTCATTTTATTGCCAGCAAAGTAGATTGGTATATTGTTTTAGAACGATTTTTCACAAGCGAAGAGATTACATCCAAATGTTTAAAAGATGAATCATTTAAAGCACTTTTAAAGAAGAATTTACCCGAAAACTTTGTAATTGCTCATCAAAGGTATTTATGGACACCAAACCTTATTGATTTTTTTGAAAATCAAAATTTGATTCAATGGGAAACTCAAAAATACATTAACGGTTTTGATACAAATGAAAACGTAGAATGGAGCAAACCTGTTTTTCAGAAGTATCAGAATCATATCACGACTGATAATGGCTTTTTAAATGTAAGCAAACAAATTTCTGATTACTCTTTGATAAGTGACTTTCCAGACTTTGCTTGGAATTGGGAAGGGATTTCAAAAAATAAAAAGTTGATTAGCAACTCTACATTTATTGAAAAGGCTTTTCTTGGAGAACTTTCATATTCAAACAACTTGCTTTGGAATGAAATCTTATTGCAATCAACTTTTGATGTTTCGTTTTGGAATAAGAACTTAGAAGCATTTTATAACACAACTGAAAGCGAAAAACAAGCTGAATTTTGGAAATCACTAACAAGAAAAGAAAAATCAGAATATATTTTTGCAAACAAGCATTTTCCTTGGGATTGGAGTTTCATTACGGAAAATAGTTCAGAAGAAACAATTCTTGATAGCTATGAAGATGATGAATTGTTTGAAAAGTGGGATTGGAAAATTGCAACCCGCAAAATTGACAAGGAAACTGTTCTTGAACTTTTAGAAGATTTTGCACAATACCTTGATTGGGAACATCTTATAAACGAAGTTTTTACAGTAGAAAATGAACTTGCAATAGATAAACAACTTCCAAAAATTGCAGCTTGTTTGACTGTTGTAGATTCAGAGAAACGAAAAGAGTTTTGGAAAGACATTACCTCTAAATTTCAATTTGAAACCTTATTCCCCATTGTTCAATCGACAATTCAATTAGATGTTTTTGAATGGGATTGGGATTTTATTTCCAATCATAAACATTTTCCAACCGACATTAGAACACTTAATCAATTCAGAGAAAAAATAAATTGGACGATATTTACTGAAAGCTATGCCATAAAACAAAAATTTAACCCTGATAGTTGGGATAGTGGCAAACAATGGTTCAGTAATATAGACCGCTATTTGCAACAATTTGAAGATTATTGGAATTGGCAAGTTCTATCCAAAAACGGAAGTATTAATTACAACAGGCTTTTATTACAGAAATACAAAACTGAAAATTGGGATTGGGGTTACTTAACCGAATTTGGAGGTTTTCTAACTAAACAGAAAAGAGATAAAGACAACGAAAAATATTTAGAACAACTTGTCAAGCAATTTCCTGAAATAAAATTTGATATTCTTTCCAAACGAAAAGACATAAAAATTGATAGCAGTTTAATTCTTTCAACCGAAGACAAAAATTGGGATTGGCAAGTTTTATCAGAAAACGAAAAAGCAGAAATTTCCAATGAACTAATTCTTGAATTAAAAAACAAAAATTGGAATTGGCAAGCACTTTCAAAACGCAAGAATATTGAGTTCAGCAATGAAACACTTTTACAACTGTTAGATAAAGATTGGGATTGGAATTACTTGTCTGAAAACAAAAATCTTGAATTTAACGCTGAATTTATTGAGAGAACAAAAGCTAAATCTTGGAATTGGAAATTAGTTTCAAGGCACGGAACCTTTTCACCGTCAGTTGAAATTCTAACCATAACCAAAGATTATGATTTAGATTGGCAATACATTTCTAAACATTCAAGTCTAAGTCCGACCAAGGAAATACTTGCCAAATTTGAAAACAAATGGCATTGGCAAAGCATTACAGAAAATCCGCAAATCAATTTTGACGATATTGATTTTCTTGAACGTTTTGCGGACAAATGGAATTGGCGTTTTATATGTGAATCGGGAAAACTTGCATTGAACAACCAGATTCTAACCAAGTTCAAAGAACATTTAGAATGGAATTTGATTTCATCAAACACAAATGTGCATTTCTCAAAAGAAATAATTCAAGAATTCAAACAGTTTTGGAATTGGTCAAATCTGAAAGCAAACAAACGAGTTGAAGAACTTTTAGGAAGCTATGTTACAGACGAAATAAACAAAAACGCAACTTTAAATTTCATTGATAAAATTGAACAGCAACGGTCAGAATGGAAAGGAAGTATCTATCACTTTTCACATATTGACAATGCTGTAGAAATAATTAAAAACAGAAAAATTCAAAGCAGGAATAAAGCGAATATAAAAGGTGATGCCGCAGGAAACGTTGTTCATCGCAGAGGCGATGCTCATAATTATTCACGCTTTTATTTTAGACCGCAAACACCAACACAGTTTTACAATGAGTTTTTAGGCAAAAACACAACAGACGGATATGAAACTCACGGAAATTGGATTTCCTGGTATGACAAAGCTAGAGGGCTAGGATTTCCAAAATGTCCGATTCCAATATTTTTTAGGTTTTCAATCAAGGAGGTTTTATTTAAACAAGAAAAGAAATGTTGTGTAAGCAATGGAAATATGCAAGCGGATTCTACTCAATTCAATCCCATTGAAAAAATGTTGGACAAATTCAATTTTGATTATTTGTATTCAAATATGAGTTACGACAAAGAGCACAATAGGAAGTATATGAATTACTCACAACAGGAATTTTTGGTTAAAGATGAACTTTCTTTTTATGATTTATTCGACTTTGAAATTATTTGCCCATCAGAAGCAGATAGAACTCTACTCATAAACTTATTAGGAAATGAGCACAAAGACATTTTTTCAAAAATCGTAATAGATAGACGTTATTACAACAATGAAAATCCACGAGTGAGAATAGAAGAGGAAGATTCTGAATTGCACATTTCTACAAATTTTAGCGGAGAAGGTTATTTTGTTTTGAATGGAACATCCGATATAAAAGAAATGGAAATTCTTGTTGGCGATGTTACCAAAACAAGCAAAGACAAAATCATCTTCAAGTCAAACATCTCTCTTGGTAACGTAAAACAAAATATACAATTGAATTTTATAGATGAATCAAACAGAAGTTGGTTCGTTTATGCGAAATGATAGGTTTCATCTTTGTTTTAACTTTGTGAATTATACAGTATAAAAAAAATGGCAATAAAACATATAAAAGGAAATATATTTAATTCAAAGTGTCAAACCATTGTGAACACAGTAAATTGTGTTGGCATAATGGGAAAAGGAATTGCATTTGTGCATAGACTTCGATATCCTAAAATGTATGAGGAATACAAAGAGCATTGTAAAAACAAACTCATTAAAACAGGCTCTTTGTGGCTTTATACAAAACAGGAAAATGCACCTTGGATTTTAAGTTTCCCGACAAAATTTCATTGGAAATATCCGAGCAAAATAGAATGGATTGAACAAGGTTTGCAAAAGTTTGTGGAAACCTACGACAAGAAAGGTATTACTTCAATCGCATTTCCTTTACTTGGAACGCATAACGGTGGCTTGGACACAAGCCAAGTAAAACGTCTTATGGACGAGTATTTAGGCAAATGTTCCATAGACATTGAAATTTACGACTATGACCCAAATGCAAATGACGACTTGTTTTCTTCTTTCAAAGAAAAATGGTTGTCGTTAGACGAAAAGACAATAAAAGCGGAGACAGGTATTCAACCACAATACGCACGAAAAATATCAGAGATAATTCAAAACGGAGAAGCAAATTCAATGATTTCATTAGCCAATTATGACGGAATTGGCGAAAAGACATTAGAAAAAGCGTTTAACTATGTATTGAATAGACCAAAATGAAAAGCCAACGCACAAAGCAAGCACATTTGCAAACCACACAAGCCGACACGCAGACCAAAGTTTGCAAAAGAGCTTGCTTTTTACCAACCCAAGAGAAAAAGAAATTTTAAAAAATGCCCCACCGCACGACAAAAGACAATGAAAAACGTAGCAACAAATAGACCATCAAACCACGGCAGACAAGGAAGCACTGGTGGTAACAGGCGTTTGGCTCAATGGCGGGTGAAGTGGTTAATTGAACATTCTACCTCGCATCAACTTTTGTTGTGTATTGATAGTTTAGTGCTCCGAAATCCGCCACTGCGCCAAGCGCCAAACCGTTAAAAATCATCTTAAAAGGCTGTTTATGGCTATTCGCCATTTTAATGGTATAAACAAAAAATCCCAAACTCTGATAGAATTTGGGATTTTCATTTATTGTGAATTATCAATTAGACGTGTAACGCTCGATTGTCAGTTGCAGCTAAAGCCGCTTCTTTAATAGCTTCTGCAAAGGTGGGATGCGCATGAGACATTCTTGAAATATCTTCTGCACTTGCTCTAAATTCCATAGCCGTAACTGCTTCTGCAATTAAATCAGCTGTTCTGGCTCCAATCATGTGAACTCCTAAAACCTCATCCGTTTTAGCATCCGCTAAAATTTTCACAAATCCATCTAAATCGCCACTTGCTCTTGCACGACCTAAGGCTTTGAATGGAAAACTTCCTGATTTAAATTCAACACCCGACGCTTTTAATTGTTCTTCCGTTTGTCCAACAGCGGCAACTTCTGGCCAAGTGTATACTACTCCAGGAATTAAATTATAATCAATATGGGGTTTTTGACCCGCAATGATTTCGGCAACCATAGTTCCTTCTTCCTCTGCTTTGTGAGCCAACATTGCTCCACGAACAACATCTCCAATAGCATAGATATTAGGAACTGAAGTTTGCAAATGATCATTTACTTCTACTTGCCCTCTATCTGTAATCTTTACTCCTGCTTTGTCTGCATTCAACCCATCAGTGTATGGACGACGACCTACAGACACTAATGAGTAATCACCCTCTAAAGTGATAATTTCTCCTTTAGCATTCTCTGCTTTAACTGTCACTACATCTCCTGCTCTTTCTACTGATTGCACTTTGTGAGAGGTATAGAATTTCATTCCTTGTTTTTTCAAGACCTTAGTCAATTCTTTAGATAACGAACTATCCATTCCTGGAATAATTCTATCCATAAATTCCACTACTGAAACCTCAGCACCTAA
>JACCDV010599148.1_pt1 | contig 17767 bp, 16 predicted proteins | sample 7446131 | NCBI WGS metagenome assembly JACCDV01 (sample SAMN15323448, study PRJNA562643) | freshwater metagenome | isolation source: river surface water | place: USA:Blue River Watershed | collected 2017-08-17 | reverse complement strand
TGGCGCTTTTTGGCCGAGATGAAATGGATGTTGGCAAAGCTCAGGAAAGGCAAGCGCGTTTCAATCGAGCGCTGCACCAGCTGACGCTGGTACTCGTCCACCGCATCCCATTTGTTGACCGCCAACACCATGGCCCGGCCGCTTTCGAGGGCAAAGCCCGCGATGTGGGCATCCTGGTCGGTCACGCCCTGCTCGGCATCGAGCAAGAGCAAGACCACATTGGCCGACTCGACCGCCTGCAGGGTTTTGACGACCGAGAACTTCTCGATGGCCTCAAACACCTTGCCTTTGCGGCGCAGACCGGCGGTGTCGATCAACTCGAATTTCTGACCATCGCGCTCGAAAGGCACGCTGATCGCATCGCGCGTGGTGCCGGGCATGTCAAAGGCCACCAGGCGCTCTTCACCCAGCCAGGTGTTGATCAAAGTGGATTTGCCCACATTGGGGCGCCCCGCCACTGCCAGCTTGATGATGGTCTTGTCTTCTTCGGTTTCTTCCGGGTCTTCCGGCAGGTGCAAAGGCTCCAGCGCCAGATCGACCAAGCCGCGAATGCCCTGCCCGTGCGCAGCCGAGATGGCCAGCACTTCGCCCAGACCCAGTTCGTAGAACTCGGTGATCTGGATGCCTTCGCGCATGCCCTCGGCCTTGTTGGCCACCAGCAGACACGGCTTGCCCACGCGGCGCAGGTATTTGGCAATGTCATGGTCCTGAGCCGACAAGCCCCCACGGGCATCGACCACAAAAATCACCACATCGGCCTCGGCCACCGCTTGCTGCGTTTGCTTGGCCATTTCTTTGTAAATGCCGCTGCCGGCGTCGGGCTCGAAACCACCCGTGTCGATCACGATGTATTCATGTTTGCCCTGCTTGCCCTGACCGTAGTGACGGTCCCGGGTCAAGCCAGCAAAATCGGCCACGATGGCATCCCGGCTCTTGGTGAGTCGGTTGAACAGCGTGGATTTGCCCACATTGGGGCGGCCCACCAGGGCCAGTACGGGTTTCACTTAAAAATTTTCCGATCCATCATTCGGGGCGGTATCCAAAAACGCCCCCGGTGCGTGTCACCACCACCAAAGTTTCATGGGCAGCCACCGGGCGACCCACGATGGCACTGCCATCGGTGCTCAAGCGCTGAAGCGGCTTGCCGTCTTGCCGGGCCAGGAAATGCAACACCCCATCGTCATCGCCCAGCACCACCGAGCGGCCGAGCACCAAAGGTGCGGACACCCCCCTGAAACGCAAGGCCTCCTGGGTCCAGACCACCTGGCCGTTTTGACGCTGCCAGGCGATCACTTTGCTGTCGGACTCGGCCCCAAACACCAGTTTGTCATCCCCAGCCAGGCCTTCGTGGCCCTGTGCTGAGCGGCTCCACAGGTTGCTGCCTCGGCTGGCATCCACACAGGCCACGGCCGACTGGAAAGCCCGCGCACAGAGCGTGTTGCCCAAGCGATCGGCACCGGCCACCAAATCCACCAGACGCTCCACTTCGTTAGTGCCGCGTGAATTGGCCAGCATGGTTTCCCAGCGAACACCGCCGGTCAAAGGGTTCAAAGCCGCCAAGCGGCCGCCCCACCCCACCAGCAAGGTGTCGCCAAAAGGCATCAGCAAGCCGGCCTGGTTCAGCACCAGCGGCTCGCCCGTGCGCTGTTGGGCCCAAAGTTTTTGACCTGTAGCCCCGTCCAGCGCGGTCACGGTGCGGTCAGCATTGAGCACAAAAACACGGCCACCGGCCACCAAAGGCGGAGTCAGGGAAATGGCCGACAAGGCATGACGCCAAATCACTTTGCCATCTTCGATGGCGACCACTTCGTTGCGTCCGGTCACAACGGCAAAGCGCTGGCCATCACCACCGACGCCGGCCTGGATGGCATCCGACAGCTTCACACGCCAGATGTCCTTGCCCGACAAGGCTTCGAGCAAAACCACCTGTCCCTGGGTCGAGGCCAGTGCCACACGGCCAGCATGGACCGAAGGCAACAAAGGCGTGGTGACCGGGCCGATGGCATTGGCCCAGACTTTTTTCACCACCAACTCGCCGCTCACCGCGGGCAAAGGTGCAGGCTTGGGCTTGTCTGGTGTGCTGGAGCATGCCGCCACCAAAGCCAGTGCACAGCAGCTGGCCGCCCAACGAACCCAAGTCTTTTGCGACAGGAATTTCACTTTTGCGTCTCCGTGCCAGAAGTGGCTTGAGGGTCAACACCCAGCGCATTGAGCTTGGCCTGAACCAAGCGGCGGTATTCGGCCACGTCGGCCAGCTGCTTCCAGGCTTGCTGGTAAGCCGCAATCGCTTCAGTGGTTTGACCTTTGGCTTGCAAAACATCGCCACGCAAATCAGCCGCCAAACCGGCCATGGCAGGTGTGAATTCGGCACTCAAAGGCTTGAGTGCATCGTCATAAGACTTGGCATCGAGCAGCAAACCCGCCAAACGCAGGCGGGCCACATCGCGGTAGGCGGCATCAGAAGCCGACTCGATCACACCGTTCAAAGCCGCGCGAGCGGCCTCCGGTTTGCCTTGCGCCTGCAAACTCTTGGCCGACAGCAAAGCGGCCTGCTGTGCAAACTGCGTGCTTCCAAACTTGTCTTTCATGTCGGCCAGGCTGCGCTCAATGCGGGACAGATCGCTTGAAGCCACAGCGCGCTCCACCTCGTCGTACAGCGCAGAAGCTTTGACTGCCTGGCTGCGTTGCCAGTACTGGTAACCGTTCCATGCGGCATAGCTGCCCAAAATGGCAATCAGCACCCAGGAAATCAAGTTGCCATAAGTCTTCCAGACATGCTTGAGCTGGTCGAGTTGTTCTTGTTCTTCAAGGTCGAGATGGGTGGCCATGGTGTGTTGCTTGCTGTGCGCGGATTAATGGGAGGATTGTAGGCTCTGGGCCCAATCGGCCACTTGGGCCAATGCGGCTGTGCGCTGGGCCCCCTGGCCATCGCGCAAGGACTTGACCGTCACCTGACCCTGGGCCAATTCATCGGCTCCAAAAATCAAGGCATAGCGAGCGCCGCTGCCATCGGCCTTTTTGAATTGTGACTTCATGCTGCCCATGCCTTCGCCTGCGCCTGCGTGCATCTGCGCGCTGACCCCCTTCGAACGCAAAGTCTGCAAGGTCTGCATGGCCAAGGGCACGGCAGACGCATCTGGAATGATGGCGTACACATCGGGTACCGGGGCCTGCAGCGCCTCGCCCTGCTCCTTGATCAGCTCCAGCACGCGTTCGACACCCAAAGCCCAACCCACGGCAGGCGATGGCTTGCCGCCAATTTGCTCAATCAGGTAGTCGTAACGACCACCGCCGCATATGGTGCCTTGCGACCCCAGACTGGTGGTGATGAACTCGAAGACCGTCAGGTTGTAGTAGTCCATGCCACGCACCAGACGCGGGTTGATGCTGTAGGCCACGCCGTTGGCGTCCAGGATGGCCTTGACCGCGTTGAAGTGCGCCAAAGACGCTTCGCCCAAAAAGTCGAGCAACCGGGGGGCAGCCTCGACCACGCTCTGCATGGCCGGGTTTTTGGTGTCCAGGATGCGCAAGGGGTTGCTGTGCAGGCGACGCTTGGCCTCTTCGTCCAACAGATCAGCGTGCTTTTCCAGATGCGCAATCAAAGCGGCGCGGTGCGCTTGGCGTTCCGCGGGCTGGCCCAGGCTGTTGAGCTCCAGACGAACGTCCTTCAGACCCAGCTGCTGCCACAAATCGTTGGCCAACAAGATCAACTCCGCATCCACTTCAGGACCGCCAAAGCCCAAAACCTCGGCACCGATCTGGTGGAACTGGCGGTAACGGCCGCGTTGGGGGCGCTCATGCCGGAACATGGGGCCCATGTAATACAGGCGCTTGCCGCCTTCGTAGAGCAGGTTGTGTTCGACCACTGCGCGCACCAAACCAGCCGTGCCTTCCGGACGCAGCGTCAATTGCTCGCCATTGAGACGATCTTCAAAGGAATACATTTCCTTTTCGACAATGTCGGTCACCTCGCCCAGCCCGCGCACGAACAGCGCCGTGGGCTCGACCATGGGCAAGCGCACATTGCGGTAGGCGTAGCGCGCCATCAGCTCGCGCACCTGGCCCTCAAGCCATTCCCAACGGGCCGAATCGGGCGGCAGGATGTCGTTCATGCCCTTGACGCCCACCAGCTTCTGCGGCTTGGCGGCTTTTTCAGCTTTTTGCGGTGTGTTTTCTTTCAGCGACTCGCTCATTTTTTCTCAGCAGATCCGGAACCAAAACGGTTCTCAATGTAGTTTTCAACCAGCACTTGGAACTCTTGCGCAATGCCCTCGCCGCGCAAAGTCAGGCGCTTTTCGCCGTCCATGAACACCGGTGCAGCCGGTGCCTCGCCGGTGCCCGGTAAGCTGATGCCGATGTCGGCGTGCTTGCTCTCGCCAGGGCCGTTCACGATGCAGCCCATGACAGCCACTTTGAGGGTTTCCACACCGGGATAACGGCTGCGCCAGACGGGCATCTGGGCGCGCAAGAAATCGTCGATTTGTTTGGCCAGCTCCTGGAAGGTGCTGCTGGTCGTGCGACCGCAACCCGGACAGGCCGTGACACTGGGCACGAAAATCCGCAAACCGAGCGACTGCAAAATCTCGGACGCGATCACCACCTCCTGCGTGCGCGCTTCACCCGGTTGGGGCGTGAGCGAGACACGGATGGTGTCGCCAATGCCTTCTTGCAACAAGATGGACAAAGCAGTCGCCGAAGCCACCGTGCCCTTGGTGCCCATGCCCGCTTCGGTCAAACCCAAGTGCAAAGGGTAATCACAGCGCCGACCCAACTCGCGGTACACAGAAATCAAATCCTGCACGCCCGAGACTTTGCAAGACAAGGCGATCTGCGCGCCGTCCATGCCCATTTCTTCGGCACGTTGCGCCGAAGAAATGGCCGAGGTGATCAGCGCTTCATACATGACCTGGCGGCCCTCCCAGGGCTGGGCGCGCTGGCTGTTTTGATCCATCAACTCGGCGAGCAGCTCCTGGTCCAGGCTACCCCAGTTCACGCCAATGCGCACAGGTTTGTTCCATCGCATGGCCGCCTCGATCATCTGACCGAACTGCACATCGCGCTTGTCGCCCTTGCCCACGTTGCCGGGATTGATGCGGTATTTGGACAGCGCTTCGGCGCAGGCCGGAAAATCGGTCAGCAAACGGTGGCCGTTGTAATGAAAGTCACCGATCAAGGGCACGTCAATGCCCATCTTGTCGAGCTGTTCACGGATGTGCGGCACCGCCTGCGCGGCTTCTGGCGTGTTGACGGTGATGCGGACCATCTCCGAGCCGGCGATGGCCAGCTCCTTGACCTGGATGGCTGTGCCAATGACATCAACCGTGTCGGTGTTGGTCATGGACTGCACGCGAACGGGAGCACCGCCCCCCACAGTGACGACGCGCGAGCCCCACACCACGCGGGACTGACGACTGCTGCGGCTGGCAGGTGCGGCGATGGCGATGGCTGTGCTCATTCTTTCACCTCAAAACGGGCCACGGTAACTTTGGTGTGTGGCGCAAGATCGAAAGCCTTGCCCTGGTAGCTGACCTTGACGGCATCGGCACGCCCGACCACCACCCGCATCGGCAAGGGGTATTGCACTTGCGTGCTTTCGCCAGACCGCATGAGTCGGCTCCAGAGCACCTGGTTGTGGCTGTCGCGAATTTCAATCCAGCTGTCCTGGCTCGCTGAAAAGCCCAGCACCGCCCCCACGGCCGGAGCAGCCACCGCGGCGACAGGCACAGACGGGCTGGCCACCACAGGTGCAGAAGCCACAGGTGCGGGTACGGGTGCAAGCGGGACCACAGCGGGCGACGTGGGTGCTGCAGCAGGCTCAAGTGGTGGCGCTTGAACTTCTGACAACGGGGCCACAGACGCTTCAGGCATGACAGGCTGAGCGATCTCCGAAGGTGCAGATGGCGCAGGCTGAAACCATGACCAGCTGGAGGGCGATGGCAACCACAGCAAGGCGGCGATCAAGACCAGCATCACCCCTGCAATGGCCAAAGTTGGTCGGGGCAGCCCACGAACAAAGGCCATCCCATCGAAACGTGCATGCGGTGTCGATGGCAGGGGTGCGCGGTGAGGACGTTGCAAAGGCAGCTGGTCCGGTGCCTGCGGCAGCAACGCCAGCACCGGCGCGGGATCCATGTTCAATTGGCGGCACACGCTGGCAGCCAGTGCCCGCACAAAAACAGGACCTTTGGACAGATCGTGTTCATCGGCCTCCAATGCCTCCAGCTGGCGAACGGACACCTTGAGCTTGAGAGACAAAACCGCCAGATGCACCCCCAACTTCTGGCGGTCGGCACGGATCAGTTGGCCTGCGGTGGGCGCACCGATGGAATCAGTCGTTTCTGGTGCAGGATTGACGGCTTCTGCTTGGGTGCTGTCGTTCATTGCGCTCACTTGTCGGAAACATTCGGTACAGGAACCAGCGCAATGGTGCGCTGCTGGGCAATGCGGTTTTGCACCTGGGTGCGGTCTTTCACATCGCCGGCCAACTGACCACAGGCCGCATCGATGTCGTCACCCCGGGTCTTGCGCACCGTGGTCACCAAACCCGCGTCCTGCAGCAATTTGGCAAAGGCCTGGACACGCGCATGCGGCGAACGCAGCAAGCCTGAAGCTGGAAACGGGTTGAAAGGAATCAGGTTGAATTTGCAACGCAAACCTTGGCGGGCATGACGCTGAACCAGGGCGATCAACTGCTCTGCGTGTTCAGCTTGGTCGTTCACCCCGTCCAGCATGCAGTATTCAAACGTGATGAAGTCACGGGGTGCATGCGCCAGATAAGCGATGCACGCTTGCATCAGTTCATCCAGCGGGTATTTGCGGTTGAGTGGCACCAAGTTGTCGCGCAAGGCGTCATTGGGCGCGTGCAGCGACACGGCCAGTGCCACCGGGCAGTCGGCAGACAGCCGCTCGATCATGGGCACCACGCCTGAAGTGGAAACCGTGACGCGGCGACGCGACAGGCCATAGCCATGGTCGTCGAGCATGGTGCGCAATGCGGGCACCAGGGCCGAATAGTTTTGCAAAGGCTCGCCCATGCCCATCATCACCACGTTGGAGATGACGCGCTCATCGGTGTTCAAGTGCTTGCGCAAAAAATGTTCGGCAAACCACAGCTGGGCGAGGATCTCGCCGGTGGTCAAGTTGCGGCTGAAGCCTTGGTGGCCTGTGGAGCAAAAACGGCAGCCCACAGCACAACCGGCTTGCGAGGACACACACAAGGTGCCACGGTCGTCTTCGGGAATGAACACAGACTCGATGGCGTTGCCATCGCCGACATCGAACAGCCACTTGATGGTGCCGTCGGCAGAGATGTGTTGACTGATCACGGGCAGCGCCGAAACGTGCGCGTGAGATTTGAGCTTCTGGCGCAAAGACTTGGCCAGATCGCTCATCTGATCGAAATCAGAAGCGCCCCGCTGGTGAATCCAGCGGAACAGCTGGGTGGCCCGAAAGCGTTTTTCGCCCAATCCGTCACAAAAAACGGCCAGACCTTCCAGGTCAAATTCGAGAAGGTTGGCCGTCATACAGATGAGGTCGCGCTGGAGCCGCGACGCGATCAGCGTGCGTAAACGTTCATGCCGGGGAAGAAGAAGGCAACTTCCACAGCAGCGGTTTCAGGGGCGTCAGAGCCGTGCACGGCGTTGGCATCGATGCTGTCAGCGAAGTCAGCGCGGATGGTGCCAGGAGCGGCTTTCTTGGGGTCGGTGGCGCCCATCAGGTCGCGGTTCTTGGCAATCGCGTTCTCGCCTTGCAGGGCTTGAATCATCACGGGGCCGGAGACCATGAAGTCCACCAGGTCCTTGAAGAAAGGACGCTCTTTGTGCACAGCGTAGAACTGCTCGGCTTCGCCGCGCGACAGGTGAGCCATCTTGGCAGCCACAACCTTCAGGCCAGCAGCTTCAAAACGAGCGTAGATCTGACCGATGACGTTTTTAGCGACTGCGTCGGGCTTGATGATGGAGAGAGTGCGTTCGATAGCCATGGTGTTTTCCTCTAACAGAGTGTTTTTAAAGCATTTTTGCCGCTTGGCAAAGCCCACTATTCTAACCCGAGCCAGACCGTGAAAGGCCCCATATCCACTGACATGGGCCCACACGGAAACCGGATATCAGCGACTGCGGCCGCTGCCGCCTCGGCCACCGCGCGCTGGGCCACCCGGGGTTTTCTTCAGGCGGTTGAAACTTTCGGCCCCGATGTAGCCCACCGAGGTCTTCATGGGATCGGGCAGCGTCCCTGCCCCGCCCGCCTGGGATTTGCCCGGTGGCTTGGCGCGTGGCACAGCCGTTCCGGCTTTGCCCCCACCGCCTGTACGGGGTCGCCGGTCATTGCGGTTGGTGCGGGCTGCTGGACGGTCCGTCACAGAGCGAGGACGCTCGGAGGTGCCCGCCGCGCGCATCAAGGAGCGGATATCGGCCTCGTCCAGTTCGAGCCAGGCTCCGCGGCGCAAGCCATGTGGCAACACCATGGCACCGTAACGGATGCGGATCAGGCGACTGACGGCGTGGCCCACAGCCTCCATCATGCGGCGGACTTCGCGGTTACGGCCTTCGGAAATGGTGACGCGGTACCAGCAGTTGGAGCCTTCACCGCCACCGTCTTCGATGGAGCCGAACTGGGCCGGACCGTCATCGAGCATCACGCCGTCGAGCAATTTTTGCTTTTCGTCTTTGCTCAAGGCGCCCAGCACACGGACTGCATATTCGCGTTCCAGACCAAAGCGGGGGTGCATCAGCTGGTTGGCCAACTCGCCCGAGCTGGTGAACAGCAACAGGCCTTCGGTGTTCAAGTCCAGACGGCCCACCGACTGCCACTTGCCATTCATCAGGCGCGGCAACTTGCGAAACACCGAGGGTCGGTTTTGCGGGTCATCGTGGCTGACGATCTCGCCAGCGGGCTTGTGGTAAGCGATCACACGGGCTGGCGGTGGATCAATGCGGATGCGCAAGGGCTTGCCATTGACCTTGATCTGGTCGCCATACTGCACGCGTTGGCCCACATGGGCGGGTTCGTTGTTGACCGAAACCCGACCTTCAGCGATCAGTTTTTCCATCTCCAGGCGCGAGCCCATGCCCGCTTGCGCCAACACTTTGTGCAGCTTGGGCGAGTCCACCTGAGGGGCCAGCACCCGCTTGCTCAGGTCTGGTGCCTCATCGGGGGTGGCTTCTTCTTCGTCAAATTGCCCAGACACCACATCGGACAGCTCGATCGGCTTGTATGCCCTTTCGGGATCAAACATGGATCGGGGTTTGCGCGCCTTGCTGCGCTCAGCAGCAGGTTTGGACGAAGACGCGTTGTCTGGCATGTGGTCGGTCATGGGTGCTCAGGCTCTTGGCCATCCGAATGGGGGAATGAAGGTGTGTCGGGCAAAGCTGGGGGAGCGTCTTGCATGGCACCGATTTCGGTGACGTTGTCGGGCTCCAGCTCTGGCAAGACCTCCAGCGCCAAAGATTCTTGAGGGTCAGAGGAAACGGCCGGAAAAGCCAAAGGCAAGGCTTCCATGGCGTCGTCCAAAGACAAAGCAGGCTGAACAGGCAATTCATCGACCAGACCGGACAGCGCCGCCACAGGGCTGTCCACTTGTGCCAGCAAAGGCAATTGGTCAAGCGAGGCCAGGCCCAGATCGTCGAGGAACTGGCGGGTGGTGGCATACAAGCCTGGACGCCCCACCGTTTCGCGGTGTCCAATGACCTCGACCCAACCACGGTCTTCGAGTTGCTTGAGGATCTGCGAGTTGATCGTCACCCCGCGGATGTCCTCCATGTCACCCCGGGTCACCGGTTGACGGTAAGCAATGATGGCCAAAGTTTCCAAAGCGGCACGGGTGTATTTGGGCGGCTTTTCCGGATGGAGCCGGTCCAGGAACTCGCGCATTTCGGGACGGCTTTGAAAACGCCAGCCGCTGGCCACAGTGACCAATTCAAGGCCACGTTGCGCCCATTCCTGTTGGAGGTCTTGCAGCAATTGCCGCAGAGTGTCGGCCCCGAGTGCATCGTCAAATAGAACGCGCATGTCGCGCAATGACAAAGGCTGGCCTGCCGTGAGCAAGGCCGTTTCCAGGACACGCTTGGCTTGCGCCGTATTCATGGTGTCAATCTTTCGGGAAAAAGACGCCTCACGGCGTCAAAGGTGCAGAGATGGTGGCTGTGTCAGCCACCCCGTTCTGGAGAGCCTGGGCAACCCTGCCCGGCCCTGGATGCGCTCAAACCGGCTGCGCCGGCTCATGCTCCCTGTGATTTTCCATTGTAACTGAGGCCCAAATCGGCCACGGCGCGGGCCATGTCATCGGGCAAACCGGTGCTCAAGTCGATGGCCTGCCCTGTGATCGGGTGTTCAAATGCCAGATGCCAGGCATGCAAGGCCTGTCGTGTCATGCCCGCCAACGGGGCGCCGCCATAAACCGCGTCGGCCAGCAAAGGGTGGCCCAGGTGCGCCATGTGGACCCGAATCTGGTGGGTGCGCCCGGTGTGCAAGGTGCATTGCACCAAACAAACCCGGTCGGTCTGGTCCAGCACTTCAATGGTCGTGGCGGCCGTTTTGCCCGATTGATGGCTCAAATCCACCACCGCCATGCGCAAACGGTTGGCTGGATCGCGGCCAATGGGCGCTTCAATGGTGCGAGGTGAAGGTCCAGTCCATGGCTTGTGCGCCAGGGCCAGGTATTGGCGATGCACGACCCTGGCCGCAATTTGTTGCACCAGTGCATCCATGGCCTGACGGGTTCGGGCCACCACCATCAAGCCACTGGTGTCCTTGTCCAGACGGTGCACGATGCCAGCGCGAGGCACATCGGCCGCCAGAGGGTCCAGGGCCAGCAAGCCGTTGAGCAGCGTGCCTTGCCAGTTGCCAGGGGCAGGATGCACAACCAGACCTGCCGGTTTGTGGATCACCCGCAGGTGCGCATCCTCGTAAACCACATCGATCGCCATGGCTTCCGGCACAAAGGCCCGAGACTGAGGTGTGGCACGCAAGGTGACTTGGACCGCATGTCCCAAACGGACCTTCGTCGATGGCTTGGTGGTGACGCGACCATCCACCAGCACATCGCCCTGTTCAATCAATTGCTGCAGGTAATTGCGCGAGAACTCCGGCACCATTTGCGCCAGTGCACGGTCCAGACGTTGGCCATGCAAGGCCACGGGCACCTGGCCTTGGCGAACTTCCTCGTCCGCCGACTCGTTGGCCGGCAAAACATCGTCTTGCGCAAGGGCTTGGGCGGCTGCCATTTCGGGGGTGGTCGATATAATCAATTCGATTGAACAGTTCAAGGACGTCAGAGATGCAAAGCAACAGATTATCGATGGTTCCAGCCAGCTTGGTGTTGGCAACGGGCCTCTTTCTGGCCGGTTGCTCCAGCACGCCCAAAGACATCACAGTCGGCTGGTCACCCGAGAAAATCTACAGCCAGGCCAAGGAAGAAGCCGACAACGGTGCCTGGGACAAAGCCATTGGGTTGTTTGAGAAACTCGAAGGCCGTGCCGCTGGCACAGCCTTGGCCCAACAAGCCCAGATCGACAAGGCCTTTGCTCAATACAAAACCGGCGACAAAGTGCAAGCGGTGGCCACGCTGGATCGATTCATCCGCCTGCACCCCACCAGCCCAGCCGTGGACTACGCGCTCTACCTCAAGGGGCTGGTGAATTTCAACGACAACCTGGGCTTGTTTTCGTTCATCACCAACCAGGACCTGTCTGAGCGCGATCAAAAAGCGGCCAAAGACTCCTACGAGTCTTTTCGCGAGTTGACCACCCGCTTCCCTGAATCCAAATACAGCCCTGAAGCGCGCCAGCGCATGACTTACATCGTCAACTCCCTGGCCGCCTACGAAGTCCATGTGGCACGCTACTACGCCAGCCGTGGTGCCCATGTGGCCGCTATCAACCGCGCACAACAGGCCATCACGGACTATCCGGGTGTGCCAGCCAGCGAAGAAGCCTTGGCCATTCTGATCGGCTCCTACGATGCGATGGGCATGAATGCCTTGCGCGATGATGCCAAACGGGTTCTGGAAAAGAACTTCCCGAAATCGGCCCACCTTCAAGGCGAGGGCCTCAAGAAGTCCAAGAGCTGGTGGCGTCTTTGGTGAGATCGACCAAGGCGTCCATGAACGCCTGGTGATCACTCAGGCGGCGCATCGGCGGCAAGCCACGCACCAGCCTGCGACCGTAGGACATGCTGCTCAAGCGGCTGTCGCACACCACCAAAATACCCCGGTCGGTTTCGCTGCGGATCAAGCGCCCAGCCCCCTGCTTGAGCGTGACAGCCGCCTCCGGCAGGGCATGGTCTGCAAAAGCGCTGCGCCCTTCGCGCGTGATGCGCTGGCTGCGGGCCTCGAACAGTGGATCGCCCGGGGGTGGAAACGGCAACTTGTCGATGACCACCAATTGCAGCGCCTCGCCTGGCACATCGAAGCCTTCCCAAAAAGAAGCCGAAGCCACCAGCACGCAACCTGCACGCCCAGAGCCTGCGCCTTCGCGAAAACGCTCCATCAGGCGGCGCTTGGGGCTTTGCCCCTGAACCAGCACCTCGACGTTCGAGCTGGCATCCAGTCGCATCTGCAAATGCTCGCCAATGCTGCGCATCGCATTCAAGGTGGTGGTCAGCACCAGGGTTCTGCCCCCTAAAACCTTCACCGCATCGGTGACCAGCTCAGCCACATGCCGAACATGCGAGGCATCGCCCGGCTTGGGAAAATGCTCAGGCACATACAGTGCAGCCTGTTGCGCGTAATCAAAGGGGCTGCTGACTTGCAAAACCCGCGCAGAGGTCAAACCGCAAGGCTGCGTGAACCAGCGCAAGCTTTCTTCGTCGCCCAAAGTGGCGGACGTGAAGATCCACGCTTTTTGCCCAACATCGCCAGCGACCTGCCCGTGGCTCAAGGACTCATCCCATTGGGGATCGGCCGATATGCCGCCAGGAGCCTCACGCTCAGAGGCAGTCTGCTCATGCGACCTTGCTTGCGCAGGCTGCGTCAATTTCACAAAAGCCTGTGCAATGTCCAAGGGAGATTCCACCAGGCGCAGTTGCGCACTGACCTCCAGCCAACGCACGCTTTCAGGATCAGGGGATTGGGCAAATAAAGCGGCTCGCTCCAGCAGTTCGCGGGTCCGATCGTTCAGGCGTTGAAAATCAGGCGCCAGTTCAGACACGGTCTCCAGCCCGATTTGCAAAGCTGCCAAGGCGGCACTCAAAGCCGCCAAGGCAGGCAACCACTCTGCCCCCTCCACACCTTCAGGCAAAGCCTCGGTCCAGCGCAAACGCACAGCGCCGCGGTGCATACCGGCGGCCAGACGCAGATCACGCGACGATTTTTCCAGCCCTTCGCTCAAGCCGTGCCAGTCGACCAAACCACGGGCCAACTGCAAGCCCGTCGACAAGGCATCTCGCGACAACTCCAGCAACTGCACGGTGGACAACTGTTGCCCCAAAAAATTCACGCCAATCTCGTTGAGCTGATGGGCTTCGTCGAACACCGTGACCCGCACCGTGGGCAAGAGCTCGGCCACACCAGATTCGCGCACGGCCACATCGGCAAAAAACAGGTGGTGGTTGATGACCACCACATCCGAAGCCATGGCCTCCTTGCGGGCCAGGTTCACATGGCAAGCGCGATAGCGCGGACAGGTTGAACCCAGGCAGTTGTCACGCGTGGAAGTGACCAAGGGCCACAGCGACGAACGCTCATCCAGCCCGGTCAGCTCGGCCATGTCCCCTGTGCGGGTGGATTGGGCCCAAGTTTCAATTTTGGCCAGTGCCTTTTGTGCGCCAGGCTGCGCCGATTCGGGGCTGTGCCTGGCCTGCTCCATGCGGTGAAGGCACAGGTAATTGGATCGGCCTTTGAGCAAGGCCACCCGGATGGGCAAACCCAGGACATCCACCAGACGGGGAATATCACGCGAGAACAGCTGGTCCTGCAAGGCCTTGGTGGCTGTGGAAATCAGGGCCCGCTGGCCACTGAGCAAGACAGGCACCAGATACGCAAAGGTCTTGCCCACACCGGTCCCGGCCTCCACCACGAGCTGGCCGCCTTCCTCGACGGTTTGGCTGACCGCCATGGCCATGTCGGTCTGACCTTCTCGGGCTTGAAAGCCTGCAATGGCCTGCGCCAATGTGCCGTGCCCCGACAGGGCCTCGGCCACCCGTTGCGACAGCAGACTCAAGCGGGCTCCTTGGGGTCCAGCAGCGCTTGCAAACGGGCCATCTGATCGCGCAAGGCCAAGCGGCGTTTTTTCAAGCGACGCAAACTCAACTCATCCAGCGGCTGCGCCACCAGGCTGGCCTGGTCGATCAGTGCATCCAGGTCAGCGTGCTCCATTTGCCATTCGATCAGCTGGCGCTGAGGAGAGCGCAGATCTTCCGTGCGCACATCCATCATGGCTTGACCGCACTTTCCTCTTGCTTGCCTAGTACACGCTCGTTGCGCTGCTGTGTGCGCCACTGGCGCTCTTGCTCATTCAAGGCCAATTCGGCCTGCCGAATCGGTACCAGATCGGCTCGACGAACGCGCCTGGCTTGGCTGATGCAATCGTTGACGGCAAAGCGCTGCCAGCATGCCTGGGACCGCTGCTCGAACTCGGCCACGATGGCATGGCGACGAGCCAACAAAACCGCCCTTTCTTTGGCGATCGCTTCAGGCACACCCTCGGTGGTCTGCGCCTGCACCGCAGTCAGCAGGCAGGCCCCCAGAAAAACAAGTGCGATTTTCATGTCAGGTGTGTGTCCACCGTGCGGTGCTCCAGCGCCAGGAACTCGCTGGACTGCATCTCATGCAAGCGCGAAATCGTGCGAGGGAATTCGTGCGACATGGGCCCTTCGGTATAAAGCGCCTCGGGTTCGACGGCTGCGGACAAAATCAGTTTGACCCGGCGGTCATACAACACGTCGATCAACCAGGTGAAGCGCCGCGCCTCAGAGGCCATGCTCACAGGCATGTGCGGCACATTGCTCAGCAGCACCGTGTGGAACTGGGTAGCGATTTCCAGGTAATCGTTTTGCGAACGTGGGCCACCACAGATGGCCATGAAATCGAACCAGACCACCCCGCCCGCGCGCCGGCGCGAATGGATCTTGCGCGCTTCGATGTGCAGCACCGGGTCTTCGTCTGGCCCTGTGGCCAGGCGGTTGAAGGCGTCTTGCATTTCAGCATCGGCCTGCGCACCCAGTGGCGAGTGGTACAGCTTGACCATCTCCAGCGTGCGGCGGCGGTAGTCGGTGCCGTTGTCCACATTCAGGACGTTCATGCGTTGGTTGAGCAAGGCGATCGCGGGCAGGATGCGGTCGCGGTGCAAACCGTTCGGGTACAAACCGTCGGGCATGAAGTTGGACGTGGTGACAAAGCCCACGCCGTTGTCAAACAGTGCCACCAGCAGACGGTACAGGATCATCGCGTCCGTGATGTCTGCCACGTGAAATTCATCAAAGCAGATCAGGCGGTAGCGCTTGGCCATCTTCTTGCCCAGCACGTCCAGCGGATTGACGGTGCCTTGCATGGCGGTCAGTTCGCGGTGCACCTCGCGCATGAACTCGTGAAAGTGCAATCGGGTCTTGCGCTGGATCGGCACAGCCTCATAAAAGCAGTCCATCAAAAAGCTCTTGCCACGCCCCACCCCACCAAACATGTACACGCCCTTGGGAATCTCGGGGCGGTTGATCAGCTTTTTCAGCGCATTGGAGCGCTTGGAACGGTAAGCGGCCCAGTCGCTGGCGCATTGTTCCAGAGCGTCGATGGCGCGCAGCTGGGCAGGATCGCTTTGAAACCCCCGCTTGCGGAGCTCTTCTTCGTAAACAGCACGAACAGACATGGGTGATCGATCTTCGATGACAAAACAAAAGCCGAAAAAAACCCGGGACACGCCCGGGTTCTGGGATGCGAGAACTTTAACCCAACTCGTCCTGAACCTGCAGATCAGGACGGGCCAAGGGCTTAGAAGTTCAGGGTGCGCTTGTCCACGGCCAAAGCGGCTTCCTTGGTCGCTTCGCTCAAGCTGGGGTGAGCGTGGCAGATGCGGGCGATGTCTTCGGCGCTGGCACGGAATTCCATGGCCACCACAGCTTCAGAGATCAGCTCAGACACCTGTGGGCCCACCATGTGCACACCCAAGATTGCGTCGGTCGTGGCATCGGCCAGGAACTTCACCATGCCGGTGGTGTCACCCAATGCACGTGCACGGCCGTTCGCGAGGAAGGGGAATGTGCCGGCCTTGTACGCCACGCCGTCGGCCTTGAGCTGCTGCTCGGTGCGGCCGACCCAAGCGATTTCGGGGCTGGTGTAGATGACCCAAGGGATGGTGTTGAAGTTGACGTGACCGTGTTGGCCGGCAATGCGCTCGGCCACGGCAACGCCCTCTTCTTCGGCTTTGTGCGCCAGCATCGGGCCACGCACCACATCGCCCACCGCCCACACGCCGGGGACGTTGGTTTTGCAATCACCGTCCACCACGATGGCCCCGCGCTCGTCGATCTGCCAACCGCTGGCTTCGGCATTCAAACCGATCGTGTTGGGCACGCGGCCAATCGACACGATGAGCTTGTCAGCTTCCAACACAATGGCTTCGCCTTTGGCGTTGGTGTAAGCAATGCTCACGCCCTTCTTTGTGGATTTGATGTCGCCGACTTTCACGCCGAGTTCGATCTTCAAGCCTTGTTTGTCAAACGCTTTCTTGGCTTCTTTGGCGATTTGCTCGTCCACAGCGCCCAGGAATGTGGGCAGGCCTTCGAGGATGGTGACTTCGGAGCCCAGACGGCGCCACACAGAACCCATCTCCAAACCAATCACGCCTGAACCAATCAAGGCCAGTTTCTTAGGCACAGCACCCACGCGCAAAGCGCCGTCGTTGGACAACACGTTGACTTCGTCAAACGGTGTGCCAGGCAAGGCGCGGGCGTTGGAACCAGTGGCGATGATGACTTGCTTGGCCGTGATGTCCTCTTCGGTCTTGCCCGCCACGTGGATGGTGTAACCACCTTCAGCCTTGCCAGCAAAGCTGCCGCGACCGTGGAAGAACGTGACCTTGTTTTTCTTGAACAGGTACAAGATGCCGTCGTTGTTTTGCTTCACAACGTTGTCCTTGCGGGCAATCATCTTGGCCACGTCCATCTTCACGTCCTTGGCGGTGATGCCATGGTCTGCGAAGTGGTGGTTGGCGTGCTCAAAGTGTTCGCTGGACTGCAGCAAAGCCTTGAAGGGGATGCAACCCACGTTGGTGCAGGTGCCGCCGGGGGCTGGGCCACCGGCTGCGTTTTTCCACTCGTCGATGCAGGCGACCTGGAAACCGAGTTGGGCAGCGCGGATGGCTGCGATGTAGCCACCGGGGCCACCGCCGATGACGACGACGTCGAATTGTTTGCTCATGGTGAATGTCTTCTGGATGAAAAACGCCCCCTGGGCAGGGGGCATTCAAAACAAGGGGATTTAGATGTCGAACAGCAGGCGGGCTGGGTCTTCCAGCGCTTCCTTCATGGCGACCAGGCCCAGCACGGCCTCGCGGCCGTCGATGATGCGGTGGCCGTACGCCATGGCGAAGTAGTTCATGGGGCGAACCACCACTTGGCCGTTTTCGACCATGGCGCGGTCTTTGGTCGCATGCACGCCCAAAATGGCCGACTGAGGTGGGTTGATGATGGGGGTGGACATCATCGAGCCGAAAGTGCCACCGTTGGAGATGGAGAACGTACCGCCGGTCATCTCTTCGATGCCCAACCTGCCGTCACGGGCTTTCCCCCCAAATTCAGCGATCTTCTTCTCGATGTCGGCAAAGCTCATCTGGTCAGC
>JACCDV010146609.1_pt1 | contig 17790 bp, 10 predicted proteins | sample 7446131 | NCBI WGS metagenome assembly JACCDV01 (sample SAMN15323448, study PRJNA562643) | freshwater metagenome | isolation source: river surface water | place: USA:Blue River Watershed | collected 2017-08-17 | reverse complement strand
CTTTAATTCACTTTTATATCATATTTTTTACTTTTATTACTTAGATTTATTATAAACTCTTACAATATTAATGGAGCATCTCTAAAAAGATGTGCTGACCCGTTTGAAGAAAACATACTGTGCTCAATAGAACTGTGGAAGTGACAATCAGGACAATGTAGAGTTGATTGTATTCAACTCAAATAAAGCCAAGAAGACAGGACTCATGTGTTCGGGATGTTTCGCTAGCTCAGAATTACTCTGCACTATCAACCCTGTCGAAAAATATTGTCTCCCTGTGAGGTATCCTATTTGCTATCATAGAAAATATTTAAGTATTCTTGTGAACTTTTACAAGGATTACGCCAAAGGCAAATAGGCTGCGGACTGGGGCCCTTCTATTGTATCCAAGCAATCATAATAACTAAAGAAAAAAGCAGAGTCTTTCTATAACTAAGGCTTGAAGAATACTCTTTAAATAATTCAATATGTTGAAGGATTGACAAAGAAGGCAACTGAAGACCTGAGAAAGATTCATGAGGATTTTGATTTCGATAGACTGGTCAAATTCATTGACTAATAGAACGACGAAGAGCAAGAGCGGATGATACTTTCGAACGAACTATCTCATGTCTGCGAGAGGATTAAGAAGGTGGAGGGGAAATACAAATACGCTACAGAGTAGAAGATAAAGAAGTAATCAGATTAGATTGTAATTCGTTATCAAAAGAATGTGCAAGTAGCAGTGAAGGCATTGAAGGAGTTGGTCTAAGTCCACAAGGAGCTCCTTAAAACATTGTTATGATTGCCCTGCTTATTTAAGAGCACTAATAGAGATAAATAATATTTGATATTGATTTATAAAAGAAAGATAAATCGATGGTGGATAAATTATATTAACCTCCCCTCGAAGCCAATCCAACAGTCAATCCTTTATCTGAACCCGCAATTAAGAATAAACTTATTAGATCCCTCTATGGATTGCAGGGGTTCGCTAAGCAGCATATTGATTCCTTTGATTAATTCGTCAACTTTAGAATCGCAGAAATTATTACATCCAAGCTCAACAGAAGAGTTATTTCTGATTCAGTGCCAACCTTCTGGATGGAGTACACAGGAATAAGGGTTGCCTTGCCTACTTTTTAAAAGAACTATGATAAATACTCAAAAAGTAGCTAATTATATCCCCATTAGGCAAGAACATCCAATTTGTCTTACTCTGCAGATATCTAGTACTTACTTTCTGATATAGTGTGGATTTCAAGTATCATGTTACTGGCAATACTGTTTAATAAAGAAAAAATGTTAAGATTGGAAGAATGCCCATCATGATTGGAAGCAGTCGGTGCCACCTACGATCCAAGAATGAGAAGGAGTTGGCACGTCTTCAAGAGTGCCCTTATGATCCGAGGGGATACTTCGTCATCAACGGAACATAGAAAGTTATATTGATTCAGGAGCAAATGATATAGAATAGAATCTTAGTGTAGAGAAACCCAAAGCTGGACACGATAGTGGCTGGAGTAATTTCTTACACAATCGATACAAAAACGATGTGTTAAATGCTGGTCAAAAACGGTAAGATGTACATCCGTTCTGGTAGCTTTGCATAGCTTATCCCTGTCTTTGTCCTATTCAAAGCATTCGGCATGGAATGCGACCAGGAAATCTTCCAACTTGTTAACTGCAATGATCAGCTTGAGGAATATCTTGTTCTTAGTCTGGAGGACTGCCATCAGAGGAATGTTTTTACAGCTGAGGAAGCAGTGCAGTACTTGTCCACGAAATTATGGAAGAGGAACTATGAGTCAAGGAAATAAAGAAATCCAGTATAGGAGGTGAAAGACAAACTTTGCAATATCTTCCTTGCGCATGTTAAAGTCACCATGGATAATATGCTTCCAAAAGCACAATATTTAGCTTTAATGATGAAGAAACTTATTGAAGGCATCAACGATCCATCCAAACTCGACAATCGCGATTATTACGGAAACAAAAGAATGAAATGCGCAGGGACATTACTCTAACTTCTCTTCTAGGACCGTTTTAAAGTATTCAATAATGAGTTGCGTTAATAACTAAACAAATTCCTGATAAAGCATAAAGACCAAAGAGTTATAGAAATATCCCACCTCATGTAATCAAGATGCGGAATAATAACTCATGGACTACATAATGCAATCGCTACAGGAAATTGGAGTATTAAAAGGTTTCATATTGAAAGAAAAGGAGTCAGTCAGCAATTGAGTAGGATTAGCTTTATCTCTGCCATTGGAATGATTACAAGGCTGAATTCACAGTTTGAGAAGACAAGGAAAATTGCAGGGCCCAGAGCATTGTTAGGTTCACATTGGGGAATGATTTGTCCTTGCGATACTCCTGATGGTGAGGGGTGTGGATTGGTAAAAAACTTAGCACTGACTACATGCATTACTACCTCATGCAGAGGTTTCAAATCTAGAAATCTTGGAATTATTGAAGGAAACATAACATTGGGGCAAGGACACCGTGTTCTATTGGATGGTACAATTGTTGGATATACGTTCAATTCTAAGCTTGTCGATAGGATCCGACTTCTTAGGAGGAAAGGATTGATTGAGAAATTTGTTAATGTAGCTATGATCAAGGGAAAAAATGAGGAATATGGTGAAATAATGATAAATACGGATTCAGGAAGATTAGTAAGGCCGTTATTAATACTTGACAAGGGAAAAATTCTGCTGACAAAATAGATGGTGAAAGATTTGGATGAAGACCGTTTGAGTTTTGATGACTTAGTGAGTCAGGGCGTGATTTAGTTCCTGGATGTAAATGAATAAGACAATGCCCTGATCGCTGTCACATCCAATTAAATTACTCCCAATCACACTCACCTGGAAATTGATCCCTTTACGATTATTGGTGTGGTTGCTGGAATCATCCCTTACCCTCACCATAACCAATCTCCTAGAAACCTGTTTCAGTGCTCCATGGGCAAGCAGGCACAGGGAATAATCGGACTGAATTAACTTGTAAGAAATGATACCCTCAATTATCTTTTGGCCTATCCTCAGAAACCTATGGTGAAGACTGCTCATGTCGAACTTATTAACTACGATAAGCTTCCCGCAGGACAAAATGCAAGTGTGGCAGTTATGAGTTACTCAGGCTATGATATCGAAGATGCAATTATTGTCAATAAGGCCTCACTTGACCGCGGATTCTAAAGATCATTCTACTATCGTAAGTATGAGAGTGAGCTCAAGAAACACGGTGACTTTGGACTGAAGGACTATCTTTTCGGCAAGAGTGATGAGTTACGTTCAAACGAGAAGAAGAATATGACAGGATATTTGATGAAGAAGTATCAATGTTTGGATGAGGATGGACTGGCTAAAGTGGGCCACAACATTCAAAGCGGAGAAGTGTATGTAAATAAGAAGGTTCCTGTCATTACTGGAGATGCTCACGAGAAATCTCTACAGAAACTGCAATAGAGTATTTCTTGGAGTGACTAGCCAAGTGTTTATAAAAGTAATAGTCAGAACAACTATATTGATCGAGTAATCTTGACTTCCAATGATCAAAATACAGTCATAAAGACTTTAACGCGATAGATGAGGAGGCCTGAACTTGGTGATAAACTTTCAAGTCGCCATGGCCAGAAAGGTGTTTGTGGACTTATTGTTCCATAGGAAGATATGCCTTTTTCTGAGAAGGGGTGGAGGCCTGATTTAATTATGAACCCACATGGATATCCTTCTCGTATGACAGTGGGGAAGCTCCTCGAACTAATTGGTGGAAAGGCAGGGTGCCTAAAAGGAAAGCTTCATTATGGAACTGCATTTGGTGGGGATAAAGTTGAAAATTTATGCAAAATACTCACAGATAATGGTTTTTCTTATGACGGTAAGGACACCTTGATTTCAGGAACCACTGGAGAATATTTGAATTGCTATGTATTCAGTGGTCCGATCTTTTATCAAAGACTCAAACACATGGTGGCTGATAAGATACACGCAAGATCTACTGGTAAGGTCACAGTGCTTACAAGGCAGCCCACTGAGGGAAGGAGTAAAGAAGGAGGATTGAGACTTGGAGAGATGGAGAGGGATTGCTTACTTGGATTTGGGGCTAGTGACTTACTCTTGGAAAGATTGCTCTATTCAAGTGATGATTCAACTGTCCTAGTGTGTGATCATTGCGGCTTCTTCCAACACAATAAAAGATGCTAAGGTTGCAAGAAATCCAACGTCTACAAAATAAAAATGCCATATGCATGCAAATTACTCATCCAAGAGCTGATTTCTATGGGAATTAGACCGAAGATTAATTTGGGCAAAATAGACGACAACCCTTTCCGAGAGTAGAAAGTTAAAATTTGATTTAATGCATATTTAAGAATCATCTTATACTTTACAGACTATTTATAATAACGGATATCTATGCATAAAATCAAATACAAACCAGTGTTTTATAACAAAGAACTTGCATCAATACCTATGTCAAACACAAAGAGGGAGAATATCAATAAAAATAGTCGAATGATTAAGCGATAGGTACGTTGTGCTTCATAGAAAGTGCCATCGAGATTGGCATCTTTCGAGACGAGCAAGGTGAGTTCTAAGAAGAATGGAAGGAAAAAAACAAAAACGAAGCCGATTCTATTAATTTCGTAGCATTAAACTCCAGTATTAGGCAAGTTTTTCGTCTCCAATAACAGTCACAATATTCAATCCAAGGACGAGTAGCTTCACTCCCAACCCTAAAAACCATAAACCCACCAACAATCCCCATCTATAGTCAAATACTCTCAAGTAACAAACTTAATCCCTTAACACTTTTCCTCAAAAGCCGCATAGAACTAACACTAAAGCACAATAAAATCTCCGATATCAATAGATGAACCAAACCAGCCTAAAGCTTTGAAGCTAATGCCTCCAAACTAACTCTAAAAGAAGCTGGACACAACAATAAATAAGTTAAGAAGCAAACAGCAAACAATATAAATATTAAACAAAACAATCCATACAAGACTAGTGGATGCGGCTTCAGGTATAGGCTAACCAAAGAACTATAAATCAAGAGAAGATGCATATGAAGTGGAAATGAACTTCTATATTGAGAAAATTACAGAATTACAGAAGGAGCTTCATGAGAAGAATAGAGTACTTAAGCAGGTGGAATACAAACATGAGGAGTTTACCACTGCAGTAAGAAACAATAAGAAGCTGATTAAATAAAACAGTAGATTAAGGGAATCATTATAGTTGACAAATAGAGAAGTCGCCGCTTTGAAGAAGATCATCAACAAATAGCGAATACTTTGATATGACACAATTGTAGGTTTATCTTTACTAATATAAGTACAAATTAATTTATATAAATTGCTTAGATTTGATTTAGATATTAATTACGTGCTTAAATATAGATGTCCTTTTTCCAAGAAGAGGGGGATGATAGCAATCTGCAATATGACGATGCAGCCTTCCTGTATTTCATCGCCAGTACACTTATTGTTACTGCTGCGGTCACTACCGCCTTTATTGTGAGGGACCTTCTCTCACTGAGGATAGAGAATCGAGCTAAGCTATAATAAACAGTATTTCTGAGAAAAAAGCTTGCCAATTTGGCAGCCCTCAAGAGGAAGAAAGTACTTAACTCAAAATTTTATATTAAGATTGTTGTGGTACTAATATTGGTTACTTTGACAGTCGGTGTGTATCAGCAGTCGAGGATAGGTTCAAATAAGATGAAAGGCTTCGATCCTTACGAGATTTTAGGACTGCAAAGAGGGGCAAGTTTGCAGTAAGTCAAAAAAGCCTATAGAAAGTTGGCGTTGGAGTACCATCCTGATAAAAACATCGGTAACCCCGATGCACAAGCCAAGTTCATCCTCATTTCCAAAAGCTACTAGTGCTTTACAGATGAGAGCAAGAGAGCCAACTGCTTTAAATTCGGTAACCCTGATGGAGTGAACTCTTACAGAATTGGGATTGGACTTCCCAAGCTGTTTATTGAAGTCTAATACAAGTGGTATGTGCTCCCACTCGTGCTCTCCATATTTTTGCTTATTGTTCCGGCCTTCATTGTGAAGTGGGCAAATAAAAACAGCTCATCCGATCCCAACGGAGTATCCATTCATAGCTACAAGACGCTTTTTAAATGCCTTGATTCTCCCCTAACCAAGTACAGTGGAATTTGCCTTTTAGCTTCTTACAAGGAGTTGTATGAAGACTTAGGCTATGGAGAAATCAGTGCATAAAACAAGAAGCGCCTTTTTGAAGAACTAAACAAGCATCCAGATCTCAGACTCCCCATTATTGAGGATTTCAACGATAAGCAGCTCAATATTTACTGGGAAATCTACAAGTATCTTGCAAGGATTGAAGACTTCACTCATCCTGAATTCGGAGAGCATATTTAAAAGTTCATCGGCTTAACACTTCAAGCCTTGAAAGTCTTCGCCATGAAATAGAACGACGGGGTCAACATCTTAGGCAACCCTGAGTGGAGGATCAAATTCTTTGGAACCACCATCATTGAGGTTGTCTGCTAGTTCTACAGAGACTATTATAACAGAACCCTGCTTGACTTGAATCGTAAGGATATTTGGCTTCAAAATCTTGACCTTAATTAGTAAGAAATCAAAATAGCAAAAGCCCATCCCATTGAAAATATTTATGAATTTCTCAAAGCCAATAAAATTGGAGAGTATGTCAACATTTTCCCAGCATAGAGACGCCAGGAGATTCAAGTTCAAATGTAAAATCTTCCTGTTTATGAGTGTTAATACAAGACTCTCGTTGATGGGAAAGAAGTACAGAGTATAAGTAGTTACGATTTCGCAGAAATTAGGTATAAAATAAGCCGAAAGAATAAGGGAAACAATTATTGTGTCTTAAATCAATACCCCTATCCAAAGATAGAAAGTGGGTTTATGTTAGTCATATTGAACGGAAGTTTAATAAAACTTCAAAAGGTACATATTTGTTTACTAAGATTGAATTTACAAGGAAGAGTCATTATATTGGCAAGTTCGAATTCAGATGGCCTGATGTTGGACCCATTCCCCTCTTCCTCTTCTTCGTCAGCACCACCTATTCAGGTTTGGATGTTTTTACTCACTTTAAATTAACAGGTGTCAGCCCTCCTCAAGAACTAGTTGTAATTATACATTAATGCAAGACTAAGAAAATATAGTTCCATCCTGAAGATCTAAACATCTAGAAGACCCATAAAACCTTCTTCTAGGAACTTATGACTCTTGAGCTCGACCCTGAAGAGAACGAACTTTCTGACAGTGAATAGTAGGGATAGAAAAAATGATAGTGTCATTAAATTGATAAATTTACAATATATTAATCATTTGAAGCATGAAGGAATTGGAAGTTCACCTCTAATAGAGCATCCTGCGCAGTGCAGCAAGGCAACTGCTGGATAGATAGGTCCCTTCTTCAAGATAGGGTTGTCAAAGGCCACACCCATATTCTATCCATTCAGTGAGAATGAGAGTTGTCCTTTGTCCATATTCAAAAATACACCCAACACTCCTTACTTTTTCATCCTTTTGCCGTATTGAGGACCAGAAGCGTTAGAGTTATATCGCAACTGGCCGAGGCCATAATAGGCAAATCCGAATGCATGATCACAAAAGGCAGTATTGAGATCGAAAGAAGTTGAAGTAGACACACCAACTTTAAGCTAATTCTCAGTCCTAGAGTCAGGAATGATTTCCCAATAATGATTGCCAGAATTGAATCCGCTTGTAGCAACAGCTGTTCTAAAGACATATGCTGCCTCTTTCAATACAACAAGTGCACCCTTGTTTTAGAATTGTAAGCCTAACCCACAATTCTTTTGGTCCCATTGAAGTCCGCCATTGTTCGATGAAACTACAGTGTCAACACTTGAAACCTTTGCAGGCTAGCTTTTTGGTGAATATCTTGACAAGATTTCATACATCTTCTTCATGTTTCCTCCAGTCTTTCTATATCAAGCAAAATATACAAAATGTTGTCAAGGAGTTGGCAATGCTCAGAACAATTACTATTCCCAAAATATTTTTTTTCTTACTCATAGTTCGAGCAAATGTCATGGTTCCAGCATTTAGGCCTCTTGCAATTAGATTCGTGCTTGGCGACATCTGAGAGTTTAGTCGGTTTTGAGCAATGTTAGCATTTGATGTCAAGATCGTTGTAGATTTTGATGAGGGCCTTGCTGGTCATGTATTGGATGCCTGAAGTGCATCTTTTGGGGCAAGAACTATATTATTATGAAAATTTACTTATTTTTCTTCATCCAATCATTGATGCACTTTTAGCAGAAGAGATCACCACATCCTGTGCATTCTTTAGGTGCCTTTACAATGTTAGTGCATATGGGGCAGTCAAACATGTCGCTTGAAAGGTTGGGGAAGCGATCCCTATCATACCCATAATCTCCCATTTTGTTGAGTTTATCAAAACTAAATATTATCTAATATAATCTCATTTCATATTAATGAATTAACCAACCAATCAATTCCGACAGAGGCTAAATAATATTTTATGAAAATAAAGCCAATTTTACAAAAATTATTTGTATTATTAGTGGCTTGTTAATAAAAATTATATATAAATGAACTCACAGTATTTGATGTACAAGCATATCCGCAAGGAAACCCCTTATGAGAGTTACATTAATAAAAAGCTGGAGATGTAGCAGCAAAGGGAAAGAATAAAGCATTTCTAAGAAATTCTCAAGTTTAGAGAGTCGAGATATCCTCATTAACTTATGTCTCAGCTCGAAAGATAAATCAACCCTTTCGAACTTTCCATCGATAAACTTAAAGAGTTCTATAATTCCAAGTTCCCACAGTATTCCAATGAGCTAGTTCATGAAGCTGTTTAATACGTTTTCAAGAGAAAATGTGAACAATCAGAAATGGTCAAGGAAAGTTCCATGTTCATTTAGTATGGTAACTAAAGTATTCGCAATGGTCGTAAGCTTCAATTTGAAGATTTTAGCTATTTTTATGATAAACCCAATAACGCCTAAAAGCCTTCTGATCTCTCTGTGTCTCAGATAAAAGGATTGCCTACTGACCGAGAAGATTCTCGTAATTCTAAGCTTTACCAGGATATCCAGGCAAAGACAGAAAGATTTAACAAGCTACTAATAGACGAAATCAATCATGAAAAATAGAAATTTGAGAACTTGCAAATCATATAGGAAGGAGATCCAAGGGATTTTGTATTTTACAAGGAGCCCACATCAAGAAGAGAGTCAAAGAATGACAGTTTTCCCAAATTTAGAGAAGCAGATTTGATCGTAAAGCCTGAGGGCGGAATGTAGACTGGAAGAAGTGATATAGAGTAGCTCAATTACTTACTTGGAGGTTTGACTTTAAGAGGAGAAGACGAAGAGTTTGGGTAATTCACTGGAAGGTCCCAAGGCAGCACATACACTGTAAAGATCAACAAGTAAGTCATGGAGAATCTTTACAATGCAAGAGGGAAACTAAAGATAGACCTTGTAAGAAGGGTTGTGGACAAGTTAAAAAAGGATAAAAACTATTGATTCAAAATAAAATTCTATCACCCATTTACATTGACGATCAATATTACTAATTGCCTACTAGTTTTAAGCTTAACTGTGATTCTTCGCTACTATTATAGCTCTTTCCTTTCTTTCTCCTTTTCATTCTCTTCTTTATTACTAATCCGATTATTAGTATACTAATTGTGCCTCCTATGATTACTAGAGCAATCTACCAAACAGGCATACTATTAGACTCTTAGTTCCTTTACTCTTCACTAATATTAACAATGGAGATAGTTCCATTATCATCAAAGATATAAACTATTAATTTTGATTAAATGACTATTTAAGCGTGGATAATATTAGTCATGTAATCTATATGTTTAGTAAAACGGTTGGATTTGTTATCGATTAGTAAGGAAGTCGAATTTATCATTAGTAAATACTCCTAGTAAACCAATGCGAAAGAGTAGCCAATCTATTTAATGGGAAATATGATGAGCTTAGATTGGTTGCTAGATACAACAAAGCTAATATTATCGCAAGTTACAACCATTGAAGAAGTATTTTTTGTCGGAAGCATTCGAGTAATTGAACTATTATTGCATAAACTATAGGAATCGATCTTTGTGGGCATGCTAACGTTATATAAGACAATGCCACCTATTTAATCAGCAGTGAGAACAAATTAGTGTCCTTCAAAGTATTAAATTTTGCCAAGATTATTTTAATTTATAAATTTGCGCTTGAAGGAGGAGTTAATCTTTGATTATTCAAACTAGAGGGAGTCCTCAGCAAAAGGAATATAGAATATTTGATTGTCAAGCTCAGTAAAAGCTATTTGAGAGTACTCTTTCAGTGCGGGAAGTGCTTGCTTTTGCTTAAGAGTTAGATTATGATGGTAAAGATAAATCGATTGCTTTGTAGAAATCGCTAAAGAGTCTGAGAGCAAAGCCAGATTGATGATAGGAGGAGTAATTTGTAGGTTAAGTGCTTCAATTGATGGGTGAGATGGATTGAACAAATAAATAAAATTTTGATCGGCAATAAGAAAGGAAGAGTTTGGCAAGCGTACTGCATCTATTGGATGTGAAATATTTGTTGTTATAGTTGCTATATTTGAGAAAACTCCAGTAATACTTGTAATTAAGATCAGAATAAGCATTAAAAAAGTATTTATCAATTGCTCTTAAATGGAAACATCATTGAATCAAGTATAACAAATAAAACCAATGAACCTGAACTTCAATATTGACCAGATAAGACACAAGGCATGCTAGTTGCTTGTTGGGGGCAAGAGATGGGCAGATATTTCAGGAGGCCATGAGCAAAGAGGAAATCGCTACTGGCTTAAGGTATTTGGCAAGGAAGACATCTATCCCTTAATTGGTCCAAAGCACAAGCACACCATAGTCTATATTATGGTTATTGACAACAGTGGAAATATCCAAGAGAAAACTTTTGAGCACAAATCTTCAAGTTGGAAGACCAATTGCTTAAATTGCTATCCCAAGGCAAACGGATATATCAGCCTTATGTGCGGAGAAAATCCCAATCTACAATGATTCATTTACCTTCCATTCTATATCTATTCAGTACTTTTTAGCTTTGTAATTAATAAGCAACTTTTCTAGATACACAATCAATGGAATCCCTCCCAACATTTAAAAAAGGAGCTGTCTACGCCATCATCAACAAAGCGGAAGATTTCGCACTGAGGCCAAAAGAGGTTGACCCCAAGAAATATCACAGATCTAAAGTTGTCGCAGTGCCTTTCAATCCTCAAGATGATACCCAGCTATTCGTCGTGTAAAAAGTTGGCAAGGGAGTTGATGACTATCAGCTTGTCAATATTAAGACAGGGCTTGTATTAACTGAGTATGGGAAAGAGATTGTACTGGAGTATTGGGATCGAGATTCAACTCAACTTTTTGCTATAACTGACTCTAAATATGTTGGATTTTTCCCTTACTATTGGATCAAGACCAGTGAAAAAGGGGATATGGGACTTTATTATGAGGGTGTACTCAAATATGGCATTTTTGATGCAAACTCGGAAAACCATCTTTGGAGGTTTTAAGAAATCACTGACAATAATACCATAACTCACAGCTTCATGCTTATCAATCGGCTTTCTTCGAAGGCATTAGATGTACCAGGCGGGACGCTCTCAGCAGGAGAAAGGATCATTCAATATCAACTAAACCGAAGGTTCAACCAAAGATGGAGATGGGTAAAGCATGACAAAGGATATGCCATTCAAAGTATACACAGTGGATTGTTTTTAGATATTGCAGGGGAAAGTCGATAATCAGGAGCAAAAGTTATCCAATGGACTTGGACAGGCAACCCTAATCAACAGTGGCTTCCTTAAGCTACCCTTAATAATGGCTTCCACAAAATCCGTTCGATTCATGAGCCAACGATGTACCTTGCAATAAAAGGGTAGAGTGTTGATGACGAAGCTAAGCTCGAAGTGAGTAAAAAAGAAAATCCAAGTATGTACTGGACTATTGATGGAGCTTTACCTTGATTCGACAGTGGTTTTGTAATTATTATAAGAATCGATTAGTTTCTATTGTAATAACTTTACCCCTATCTAATGCTTCATCTTTCATTCATGACCAACTAACCTGGCTCTAATTATTATTTTAATTTTGATAAAACGCATTTTCTATACTATAAATAAATACGTTTATTGATAGGAGATAATAATTAATAAATAATTCGATGCTAAAGTTCCCACATATCAAAATGGGTAGTAACAGTTCCCTAACCCCATCTCTCAAGTAATCCTTAGCCACAAATGGAACCAGTCTGGTCATGAATCATGTTTAATATAAAAAAAAAGAAAATCATCCTCTTTCGCATCATCAAAACCTTGGGCCAATCGTTAATTATTGTTCTTAGGGTTCTAATGAGGGGATTCCCTTCAATTCGAAGGATTTGAAGGATAAAGACATTTTCTCAGCAAAGATCAGGAATGGCATTGAGTAAATGGCCGTTTTCCTTAATTCATATTGCTTTTGTGAGAAGGATGAGGTCAATCAGAAGAAAAATTTATATTATTGGTTTCACCAAACCGAATAAATTTTTATGAGGTCGCTTAATCTTCAACCATCCAAACAGGAATTTTCGAAAAAAGCCTTGTAGATTAGGAATAAAGTAATTGAAGTACCAAACAATTAAGCCAAATACATCTCTTTTAAGAAGTAAAATCTTTCTGAAAAATCTAATAGATAGGCAAGTTATCTCATACCAGAAATTGAAGAATATAAAAAAATTAATATCGAATGCTTAGAGAAAATTTAGGAAATATCCAACTTGCTTCAAGTACTCAAGGATAATTACGAAACTGAAAAAAAAAGGAATTTAGGTCTAAGTGAGGCGATCCAAGGATACGTTCATTAAACTGATATCTTCCTCGAAAAGATCAGTAAAAAGTATTAAAAATAAAAGATTCTGACTGACATTTAGAGAGATATCCAACAAAATTTAATCAAAATTAAATTCAAAACATTTGATTACCATTATAGAAACTGATCATTTTTCTAAATATATATCCAATTCGCTCAATGAACAACTTTATTCGTCAAAATACACTCAAGCAGTTCAACAAGCCTACTGATGTTGATCATGATTTCCACCTAAGAGGAGGACAGGTCGAAACTCTCAAGAATGGCATAAGTAACATAGTCTTAAAAGCTCTCGTGTATGTGTCGACTTAAAATCCCCATAAAGGCTTATTTTGATATGATCTATCCACTCATCCTTTAGAGCTCAGGCAATAGCTTCTTACTTTTAGCTAAGATGCATCTCCATCTGTCATCATTGGATGGATTACGGCATTAACTGAGCTTATTCATTGCAGCTCGCAGTGTGGTCACGCATAGAGATTTGGTTGCCGTTGCTTTTTCATTATAAACAACTTTCTTGGAAGAGTTGCCTTAAACGATATATCGAGCGAGCTTTGTTGCATCACTTTTATCTAAGCAAAGGGGCTATTCTGAGAAAATATCGATTAGTTTGCTACAGCGCAGCTCGTCCTCATCGAATAGATCGGAAAGGTTGAGGATATTTCCCGATTCAGTGTGGCTTATGAGGACTAAAAGAGGAAGTTCAATATCCTAGAACTTTACTGTTGGGTACTGCTCTACCTGAGTATTTGTTGGCAGTTTCTTCTATTTCCTTTTCTTTTTGTTCTCGTTCTATATTTGCTTCACATTTTATTTCTATCTCTAGAGCTCTTCTCTCAACTATTATATAACTTTACGCAATTTACTGTTGTCCATCCTAAGGTCGTTCTTTTACTTGTCTTAGAAATTCTTCTTTGTCTAGTTTATCTTCTCGTTTTTCTTGTATTTTTCATTTTCGTTTAGGAGTGATTCTTTCTCTATCTAAAGCTGCTTTATAGTATCTTGTAGGGCATCATAGCTTTTTTTCAAGACTTAGTATTAGTAATTTTATTTCTTCTTTTGCTCATTGTTGAAATGCTGGGCCTTTTTAAATATCATATTTTTATATTCATTTGTCTGTGTTTGTATTTGGGTTTACTTTAATATTATTGTTCCTTTTAGTTGCTAAATCTATTTTTTGAAGTCATTTATCTGTCTTTTTTGCAAAATTTGCCTTGATTTTAGTAGATTCTTATCATTTTCTAAAAGACGTATAGTAGATTTTAACTTTTAGTTTTCCTATTTCATCAATTTCAAAAATTTGTTTTAATAGTTTTCCTCTAATCCCTCCGACGTGGATGCAGTGATGATAGCTTTAAGACGTATGGTTTCTTTCATCAAATATTATTTTTAGATATTGGATTACTCGAATACACTGATATGTGGAAGTTGTTTAAGTTCCTTGATTTTCTATTAAGAACTGAGGTAAAGTTCATTTAGTTCTTGGATCTTCTTCTTTAGGATCTATGTATAGACTGGTTGCTTCTTTGTATGCTCTTCCTCATTTACGATACTCTACCACTTCTCTTGAATTCCTTCGAGAAATTTGATCTTTCGCTCATATTCGCTCAACCTGAACTTTAAATTCATTATGTTTTGCTTCTAATTTTTCAGTTATAGCTTCAGGGAATTATTTTCTTGAAGGAGCGTTTAATAATCCTTCTTCTCGAACTTGGGATTATATTTTTTATTCTCGAGGATGAGTTTTTTCTATGAATTAGATGGATTTAATAATTTTTATAGTATGTTTTCACTCGTAAGCTGTATACTCTATATCCCCTTTAACTCCTCATTTCTTAATACTTTCATTGTTACATCATAGTATCCTTGTGCTGGGAAATACTCTTTTTCGAAAGAGTTCGCTTCATTATTAAAAAAGTGGAATTAAAAAAAGAAATTTGATGACTTTAAACTCAAGCGTATAAATGAATACATAATAATTTAATAGGCGCCAAATATATCGGGAATGAATTTAGACAAGTTCTTGAACATGAAGCCCAAACCTGCACAATAAAAGATGGACATATAGAATCCCTAGAGGGAGTCAACTACTCCTTGGGTTTAGAAATAGTATTTTTGGTTTTAGTTAGTCGCCCCAACAAATTATAGGAAATCACTTTCCAAGATGAAGTTACTTCATCCTTGAAAAATGTGCTCAAAACTGGAAATGTAAGAGTACAGTGACTTAGCTTCCTCATTTGCTTTTCTATGGACCCGCAGGAACTGGCAAGACATCAGCTATTATTGCTTTGAGCAAATAGCTTTTTGGACCGAAATTCTATAAAGAAAGGGTGCTTGAGCTCAATGCTTCGGACTAGCGAGGAATTAATGTAATTCGAGAAAAAGTTAAAAAATTCGCTCAGCTTATGTGTGTTAAAAGCAATGACAAGTATGGTGTCTACTATTCAGAACATATCTTTGTCCCAATTACAAGATTATTGTATTGGATGAGGCAGACTTGATGACTACTGACGCTCAAAGCGCATTAAGGAGAGTCATTGAGGACAATAGTACAAATACACGATTCTGCATCATCTGCAATTATGTCACAAAGTAACTCTCATAGTATTGTAGGATTATATAACCTTTGTCATCACGTTGCGTTAAGTTTAGATTCAAACCTATTCCACACTAAGCTCAAATTGAAAAGCTGAGAACAATTTGTCAAAGCGAAGATGTGAAACTCGATTAAAGGCAACTCTCTGTCCTTTTGTAGAAGGGAGATCTCCGTCAATCAATCAATAGTCTGCAAAGTTTCCATCGACTAAAGATAATACCTTAGCAATTGCTTCCAGTCACATAAGATTTGGGTGTGGACTTACTCAATAAACTCAGCCTTTGTACTGACATAAAGTAAGTCTATCAGATTGGACAATAATTAGGCTTTGAAGGCTATGCAATAGACGAGATCCTCAACTCGTTGTCTCGCGTGATTATCGATCGAGAAAGAAACCAAAGAAAGAAGGCAATAATGCTATAAACCTTAGGAAAAGCAGAGTAAAGTTTATTGTTAGGAGCAACCTAGCTGCCGTTAATTTAGGTTATTACATCGATTTACTATGTAATGAACTTGCAATTTTGATGGAAAGATCTTCATCATCTTAACGTTATATATTTTTGTTGAATAGTTTAAGCTTTGCCAAAGTAATATTATTCTTCGTAATTAAAAAAATGATGTACTCTATTTGTACTAATAATTAGATAGAACAATTTGGATCTTGTTTATATATATCATTTATCTTTTGTTATCTTTTAATATTCAATGATGCCTCCCTACATATTTATTGCGTTAATTCCCTTAGATTTTAAAAGATTAGAGGCCACCATGCTTCTTTGTCCAGACCTACAGTAGATGAGATATGTGTCTTATTTTTTAAACTCGCTAAGTGAATTCTCTAAAAGATTCAAAGGGATATGTTTGGAATTGGGGATAAAAGATATAGCCCTTTCTTCGGCAGTCCTGACATCAATAACCTTAACTTTGGGGTTGCTGATATTTTACGCTATCATTTTTAGGGCGTTTCTCATACTTATGCTCATTTTTTTATTACAATTAATTTGATTAATATAAATATAAACGATAATAATTTAATTCTAATCACTTTGGTTCCATAGTTAACCAACAACAAAGTCAGCAATCGGTCTTTATTTATTAACTGCTTTTAAAAATCTATCTTTTTATTTTATGGTAAAGTTTTCAAATGAGTTAGCCTTGAGCCTTGGACCACAACTAATGTGTTTATCGGCAATATAACTTTTCAGAATATTTTATTAATTATTTCCTTTGAATTTTATTAGTGAGAATTTGTAAGTTATTTAGAGTGCGTAGTCAATAACGGTAAAAATGAACCACACCTGCTGTACCCATGATATACACTTGTTTCTTTAGGAGGTGATGAAAGGAGAGAACAAGGAGTGTTTAGTTACTTTGCTTTGCAGAAATTTTGGCAAGGAAACTGGCTAAGTTGTGGCATTAGTTCATTTTAGGAATAAAGGTACAAAAATTATCACTTCTTTACTATTCAAATACTGTTTCGAAAGCAGATGGAGAAGGATTATCAAAGAGCGGGGTAGTTCATTGATTATTGATCTCAACGGGAACAAGAAGGGCATGTATTAGTTTTCACATTTATTTCACGATTTTCTATTGGAAAGTAATAATAGCTTCGAATTGGCCAGACAGAGGCCAAGGGAATTGATTGTTGACAACTTGGACTGAATTGAATATTGAATCCATTCATAAATGCGATAATAATTTAACAAAACATATGCCTTAGCATCCCCGTACTAGGGCCTCTTGCAAGACTAACAACGAAAGGTTAAAGGATATTATAAGCTTAAATATCACAATTAAGCTTTAAATAGCTTTACACTAATAAAATAAGAAGTTAGTTTGATAATTTGTTTCTGGAGGAAGGAGGGAGTAAATAAATAAGTTCAAAGTATGTACTTAGTCTTAATGAGAAAGTTCCTTGCTTAAAACTAAACAATAAATTCGATATTCATGCCTAAGAGATTGATTATTAATATTTTCTTCTGTAATTGAAGATTAATAATAATTAGATTATATTAAATGTGGTGGGCTCATCCAAACTCCTATGCTTATCATCCCTATATGCTTAACTACTACCAATATTCTCCTTTTACAGCATACTCATATCAATCTATCCCTCCTTATTAGTCAATTAATGATATTCCACAAACTCAATAAATCCCAATCATCGCCGAAAAATCTTATCGGGAGACTGCTTAGGAAATTGGATAAAAACCGATGAAAAAGTTAATAGCCTGTAAAAGAAGAAGAGTATAAAAATCTCGAGTTATACTTAAAAAGGTAAAAGTTGCTTTATATAAG
>JACCDV010889783.1_pt1 | contig 17792 bp, 16 predicted proteins | sample 7446131 | NCBI WGS metagenome assembly JACCDV01 (sample SAMN15323448, study PRJNA562643) | freshwater metagenome | isolation source: river surface water | place: USA:Blue River Watershed | collected 2017-08-17 | reverse complement strand
GCAGATCATCCTGCGCGTGGTCGACAAGTTCCTCTTGCAGCTCGAGCAGCAGCTGGGCGAGAAAAAGGTCGAAGTCACCTTCACCGACAAGCTGCGCAAGCACCTGGCCAAGAAGGGTTTCGATCCGCTCATGGGGGCCCGCCCGATGCAGCGCCTGATCCAGGACATGATCCGCAAGGCGCTGGCCGACGAGCTGCTGTTCGGTCGCCTGACCGATGGCGGGCGCCTGACGGTGGATCTCGACGAGAAGGACGAGGTGCTGCTGGACATCACGCCGCTGCCCAAAAAAGAGGGCAAGGGTTCCCGCTCTGAGCCGGAAGAAGCCACCGCAGACTGAAGTGACTGCAGGCACGCCAGAGTGTGAACAAAAAATGCCGGGCTTGCCCGGCATTTTTCATGGTGGCGGGTGGCCTCAGTGTTTGCGCTTGCTCCCGCCCAGCAGGCTGCCCAGCACGCCCCGCACGATTTCCCGCCCAATCGCCGAGCCGGCGGTGCGCACGGCGCTCTTGACCACCATTTGCGCAATGCCATCGCGTTGACCTCCACGCGGGCCGGTGCCGCCAAACAGCAGGTCGCTGACCGCGCCCATCATGCCGCTGCCGCTGCCGCTGCTGCCGGGGGCCGCTGCTGTCCCCTCGCTGTGGGCGGTGATGTTGGCCTTGAGCACCTCGTAAGCCGATTCGCGGTAGACGGCCTGTTCGTAGACCCCAGCAACCAGCGAGTTCTGCAGCAGCGCCTGGCGCTGTGCTGGCGTGATGGGGCCGATCTGGCTGCCTGGTGGGAGCACAAACACGCGCTCGGTCTCGCAGGGACGGCCCTTGGCGTCCAGAAAGCTCACCAGCGCCTCGCCCACGCCCAGTTCGGTGATGGCCGCTTCGATGTCCAGCCCGACCTTTGGGCGCATGGTCTGGGCGGTGGCCTGCACCGCCTTCTGGTCGCGCGGGGTGAAAGCCCGCAGGGCGTGCTGTACCCGGTTGCCCAGCTGGCCCAGCACGCTGTCAGGGATGTCCAGAGGGTTTTGCGTGACGAAATACACGCCCACTCCCTTGGAACGCACCAGACGCACCACCAGCTCGATGCGCTCGACCAGTGCCGCCGGTGCGTCCTTGAACAGCAGGTGGGCTTCATCAAAGAAAAACACCAGCTTGGGCTTCTCCGGGTCGCCGATCTCGGGCAACTGTTCGAACAGCTCGGAGAGCATCCAGAGCAGAAAGGTGGCATACAGGCGCGGGGCGTTGAGCAGCTTGTCGGCCGCGAGGATGTTGACGACGCCCATGCCCCGGTCATCGGTCTGCATGAAATCCTGGATGTTGAGCATGGGCTCGCCAAAGAACCGGTCGCCACCTTGCTGCTCAATTTGGAGCAGACCGCGCTGGATGGCGCCGATGCTGGCTGCGCTGATGTTGCCGTATTCGGTGGTGAATTGCCGGGCGTTGTCACCCACATGCTGCAGCATGGCCCGAAGGTCCTTCATGTCCAGGAGCAGCAGGTGGTTGTCGTCTGCGATCTTGAAGACCAGGCTGAGCACGCCGGCTTGTGTCTCGTTGAGGCCCAGCATGCGCGCCAGCAGCAGCGGGCCCATGTCGCTCACGGTCGCTCGCACCGGGTGGCCCTGCTCGCCAAACACGTCCCACAGGGTGGTCGGGCAGGCCATGGGTTCGGGCAGGTCGATGCCGCGCTCGGCCAGTACCTTGCCCAGCTTCTCGCCGATTGTCCCGTTCTGGCTGATGCCGGTCAGGTCTCCCTTGATGTCGGCCATGAAGACGGGCACGCCTATGCGCGAGAAGTTCTCGGCCAGGGTCTGCAGGGTGACGGTCTTGCCCGTGCCGGTGGCGCCAGTGATCAGGCCATGCCGGTTGGCCAGGCCTGGCAGCAGTTCGCATCGGGCATGGGCAGTGCGGGCGATCGGCATCGGTTCGGTCATGATCAGGGCGCTGCGGGCTCAAAAGTAAAATCTCGGGCAGATTACACCAACGCACAAGGATTTTTCGATGGCCGGCCACAGCAAATGGGCAAACATTCAGCACCGCAAGGGGCGTCAGGACGAAAAGCGCGGTCGCATCTGGACCCGCCTCATCCGCGAGATCATGGTGGCAGCACGCTCCGGTGGTGGTGACCTCAGCGCCAACCCCCGTTTGCGCCTGGCGGTGGACAAGGCCAAGGCGGCCAACATGCCTGCCGACAACATCAAGCGCAACATCGACAAGGCCACCGGCAACCTCGAAGGTGTGAGCTACGAGGAAATCCGTTACGAAGGCTATGGCATCGGCGGTGCGGCCATCATTGTCGACACCATGACCGACAACCGCGTGCGCACCGTGGCCGAGGTTCGGCATGCCTTCTCCAAGCACGGCGGCAACCTGGGCACCGAAGGCTCGGTGGCCTTCCAGTTCCGTAATGTGGGCCAGCTGATCTTCGCCCCGGGCACCAGCGAGGACCAGGTGATGGAAGTCGCTCTGGACGCGGGCGCCGAAGATGTGATTGCCGCTGAGGAGGGCGCCATCGAGGTGCTGACCGCGCCGGGCGATTTCGAATCCGTCAAGAACGCGCTCGAAGCCGCTGGACTGCAGCCCGAAGTGGCCGAAGTCACGATGCGACCGGAGAACACGATCGCCCTGGCGGGCGAAGACGCTGTGAAGATGCAAAAGCTGCTCGACGTCCTGGAAGACCTGGACGATGTGCAGAACGTCTTCCACAACGCGGACATCGGCGAATGAACACGATGCCGGATTTTCTTCGGCATGACAGGAATCTATGAAAGTACTCGTGATTGGTGGCGGTGGCCGTGAACATGCGCTGGCCTGGAAGCTGGCGCAATCGCCCAAGGTCCAGCAGGTCCATGTGGCACCCGGCAACGGGGGTACGGCACGCGACAAGACCCTGGTCAATGTGCCCATTTCCGATGTGGTGCAACTGCGCCAATGGGCTCAGACCCAGCAGATCGGCCTGACCGTGGTCGGCCCCGAGGCGCCTCTGGCTGCGGGGGTGGTCGACGAATTCCGGGCCCATGGCCTGCGCATCTTCGGCCCCACCCGGGCAGCGGCCCAGCTGGAGAGTTCCAAGGCCTTTTCCAAGGCCTTCATGGCACGCCATGCCATTCCCACGGCCGAATTCGAGACCTTCACCGATCCGGTGGCCGCCCATGCCTATGTGGACCGCAAGGGCGCGCCCATCGTGGTCAAGGCCGATGGCCTGGCCGCCGGCAAGGGCGTGGTCGTGGCCATGACGCTGGCCGAAGCCCATGAGGCGATCGACTTCATGCTGCTGGACAACACCCTGGGTGTGGCCCACAACGCGGGCGGTGCCCGGGTGGTGATCGAGGAGTTCCTGCAAGGCGAGGAAGCCAGTTTCATCGTGCTGTGCGATGGCAAGAACGTCACTGCGCTGGCCACCAGCCAGGACCACAAACGCCTGCTGGACGCCGACCAGGGCCCCAACACCGGCGGCATGGGTGCGTATTCGCCCGCACCCGTGGTCACGGCAGAGGTGCACGCCCGCGCCATGCGCGAGGTCATCCTGCCCACGGTCCGGGGCATGGAGAAGGACGGCATTCCCTACACCGGCTTTCTCTACGCCGGCCTGATGATCGACGCCCAGGGCAAGCCCAAGACGCTGGAGTTCAACTGCCGGATGGGCGACCCCGAGACGCAGCCGATCATGATGCGTCTGAAGTCCGACCTGTTCGACGTGATGATGGCCGCCACTTCAGAGGGGCTGTACAAGATCGAACTCGAGTGGGACCGCCGCGTCGCGCTCGGTGTGGTCATGGCCGCCGCAGGCTATCCCATGCACCCGCGCAAGGGCGACGCCATCAGCGGACTGCCTGCCGACAGCCCGGACGCCATGGTGTTCCATGCCGGCACCACACTGCAGGACGGCCAGGTGCTGACCTCCGGCGGGCGCGTGCTGTGCGTGACCGCTCTGGCCGATTCGGTCAGGCAGGCCCAGCACAAGGCCTACGAACTGGCCGATGGCATCCGGTTTGACGGCATGCAGTACCGCCGGGACATCGGCCACCGGGCCATCAAGCACTGAGACATCGTCCATGACCCATCCTGTTCAATTCAAGGGCTCCGCACTGGCACGAGTGCTGTTGCGGCTGATGGGCTGGCGCGTGGTCTTTGAAGGCCTGCCCACCCTGCAGGGCGTGGCAGTGGTCTACCCGCACACCAGCAACTGGGACTTCATTGCGGGCATCCTCGCCAAGTGGGCGATCGGCATCCCCGCCCATTTCTGGGCCAAGGACTCGCTGTTCAAGGTGCCCTTGTTCGGCCCCTGGTTGCGCTGGGTGGGCGGTCTGGCGATCGACCGAAGTGCCGCCAACGGTGCGGTAGGTCAGATGGTCGACACCTTCGACCAGTACCGATCGCAGGGCCGCCTGTTGTGGCTGGGCCTGGCGCCTGAAGGCACACGCAAGTGGACCCCGGGCTGGCGCAGCGGTTTTTACCAGGTGGCCCTGGGGGCGGGGGTGCCGATCGGCATCGTGCGGCTCGACTGGGGTCGCCGCGAGCTGCGCTTTGTGGAGTTCCTGACCCTCAGCGGCGACGAAAATGCCGATTTCCAGCGCCTGCAGGCCCTCTTTGAGGGCGTGCGCGGCTACCATGCTGAGCAAGGCAGCCCGATCGTGCCGTGGCGCCCTTCGAAAGACAAATCATGAGCGACAAACTCGACCTGGCGCAAGTGCGCAGCTACCTGATTGGCCTGCAAGCGCGCATCACGGGCGCCTTGAACGAGATCGATCCCACCCCCTTCGTGCACGATGCCTGGGAAAAGCCCGCAGGCGAAAAGCTGCAGGGCAACGGCATCACCAGGATCATGGAGGGCGGGCCGACCTTTGAACGTGCCGGATGCGGTTTCTCGCATGTGACCGGACCGCAGTTGCCGCCCTCGGCCACGCAGCACCGTCCCGAACTGGCCGGTGCCCCCTTTGAGGCCATGGGCGTGTCGCTGGTGTTTCACCCGCGCAACCCGCACGTGCCGACCGTGCACATGAATGTCCGAATGATCGCGGCCAAACCCGCCGGACAGGACCCGGTGGCCTGGTTTGGCTGCGGCATGGACCTCACGCCCTACTACGGCCACGACGAAGACGCAGTGCACTTCCACCAGACCTGCAAGAACGCACTCGACCCGTTTGGCGCCGCACTGTACCCGCGCTTCAAGGTCTGGTGCGACCAGTACTTCTGCAACAAGCACCGCCAGGAGCAGCGCGGAATCGGCGGGGTTTTCTTTGACGACTTTGCCGAAATGGGCATGGTGCGCAGTTTCGAGATGCTGCAAAGCGTGGGCGATGCCTTCCTCCAGTCCTACCTGCCCATCGTGCACCGCCGCAAGGACCTGCCCTGGACCGAGGGCGAGCGCGACTTCCAGCTCTACCGCCGTGGGCGCTATGTGGAATTCAACCTGGTCTGGGACCGTGGTACCCACTTTGGCCTGCAGTCGGGTGGCCGCACCGAGTCCATCCTCCTGTCCATGCCCCCCGAGGTGCGCTGGTCCTACCAGCGCCAGGATCCGGTCGGCTCGCCCGAAGAGCGTCTGCTCAGCCACTTCCTGGTGCCGCGGGACTGGGTGTGAGCGCTGCGCGCCGCATTGGCGTTTTTGGTGGGGCCTTCGATCCGCCCCATCTGGCCCATGTGGCGCTGGTGCGCAGCGCCATCGAAGCCCTGCTGCTGGACGAGGTGCGGGTCTTGCCTACAGGCCAGGCCTGGCACCGCCCGGGCAGCCTGAGCGATGCTGATCACCGCCTGGCCATGACCCGCCTGGCCTTTGCAGATGTGCCGCAGGTGGTGGTGGACGACCGCGAAATCCGACGCAGCGGCCCCAGCTACACGGCAGATACCCTCGCAGAACTGGCGCATGAGCACCCTGGCGCACACCTGTACCTGCTCATTGGCGACGACCAGCGGCGCAGCCTGCCGGCCTGGCACCGGATCGGTGAAATCGCCCGGCTGGCTATAATCTGCGCTGCTGCACGCGATCCGCAAGTGGCGTCCTGGCACCGCACCGAGCCCTCCGGGTCCGAAGCACCCGGGCCAGACATCCAGCCCTTGCCCATGCCGCTGATGCCCATCAGCGCCACCGACATCCGAGAACGTTTGTCCCGCCAGTCTGGTGTTGCCGGACTGGTGGCGCCTGCTGTTGAACGCTATATTCACGAACACCACCTCTACAGCCCACGCTGAGAAAGCCCCACGATGAGCGAAGCCTCCGCCAAGAAAGACGTCCAGAAACTTCAGCGTGTGATTGTCGATGCGCTGGAAGACGTCAAGGCCCAGGACATCCAGGTCTTCAACACCGAACACCTCTCGCCGCTGTTCGAACGCGTGGTCATTGCCTCGGGCACGTCCAACCGCCAGACCAAGGCCCTGTCGGCCAGTGTGCGCGACAAGGTGCGCGATGCAGGCTTCGGCAAGCCCCGCATCGAAGGCGAAGACAACGGCGAGTGGATCATTGCCGACTGTGGTGCGGCCGTCGTGCACATCATGCAGCCGGTGATCCGCCAGTACTACAACCTCGAAGAAATCTGGGGCGACAAGCCGGTGCGCCTGAAGTTTGGCGCGCCCAAGCCCGAAGCCAAGCCCAAAGCCGACAAGAAGACCGCCGCCCGGAAGGCCCCGGCCAAGACGCTGACGCCCAAGGAGGCCGCTGCCGCTGCCAAGCGCGCAGCTGCACAGGCCGCTGCAGCCCCTGGCAGCGCCAAGCCTGCGGCCAAAAAGTCGGCCCCAAAACCGACCCTGAAGGCCCCCGCCAGGAAAGCAGTCGCCAAGTCACCGGCCAAGTCCGCTGGCAAAGCGCCTGCCAAGTCGGCGTCCAGAACCGTGACGAAGAAAGTGGTCGTCGGCAAGCCGGCGGCCAAACCCACCGCCAAAAAGGCAGCGCCTGCGCGCCAACCGGTCAAGGCCGCCAGCCGCAAGGCCTGATCGCGCATGAAGCTGCTGATCGTCGCGGTCGGTCAGCGCGTGCCCGATTGGGCGCAAACCGCCTGGGAAGATTACGCCAAGCGCTTTCCCTCCGAACTCAAGGTTGAGCTCAAGGCGGTCAAGACCGAGCCGCGCGGCTCCAAAACCCTGGACACGCTGTACGCGGCCGAGCGAGAACGCATCGAAGCGGCCATCCCCAGGGGCTCACGCATCGTGGCCCTGGACGAGCGGGGCACCAACCTCAGCACCGTGGCCCTGGCCGCCAAGCTCAGGCACTGGCAGCTCGAGGCCGAGGATGTGGCCCTGGTCATCGGCGGACCTGACGGTCTGGACCCGGAATTCAAACGGATGGCGCATGAACGCATCCGCCTGTCCGACCTGACCCTGCCGCACGCCATGGTGCGGGTGCTCCTGATCGAGCAGCTCTACCGCGCCTGGTCGGTGAACGCCAACCACCCTTACCACCGGGAATGACGCCTGTCCCCATGAGCGATTTCATCTACCTCGCTTCCCAAAGCCCCCGCCGCCGACAGCTCCTGGAACAGATCGGTGTGGCACACCAGCTGTTGCTGCCTTCCCCGCACGAGGATGCTGAGGCTCTCGAGGTGGTGCGGCCCGGCGAAGCCCCGGCCCGCTATGTTCAGCGCGTGACCGGTCTCAAGCTGGACGCGGCCGTGGCGCGTCTGCAGGCCCTGGGGCTCCCCGCTGCGCCCGTCCTGTGTGCTGACACCACTGTGGCACTGGGACGCGACATCCTGGGCAAGCCCGAGAACGCCGCCCAGGCCCGCGCCATGCTCGCCCGGCTGGCCGGTCAGACCCACCGGGTGCTGACCGCCATTGCCATCCAGAAAGGTCGCCATCGCCTGAGTGCCCTGTCCGAGTCGCGTGTGCGCTTTGCGCCGATGACCGCCGCCCAGATCCGTGCCTATGTGGACAGCGGCGAGCCCATGGGCAAGGCCGGGGCCTATGGCGTGCAGGGCAGGGCAGCGTCGCACATTGAACACATCCAGGGCAGCTATTCGGGCATCATGGGTCTGCCGCTGTTCGAGACGGCCCAGGTGTTGCGCCAGTTTGGCGTGCGCTGCTGAAGCAGGACCCCCACATGCAACAGGACATCCTCATCAACTGGTCGCCGCAGGAAACCCGGGTGGCCGTCGTCGAATCGGGCGCTGTGCAGGAGCTGCATGTCGAGCGCACGCTCGAACGTGGCATGGTGGGCAACATCTACCTGGGCAAGGTGGCGCGCGTGCTGCCGGGCATGCAGTCGGCCTTCATCGACATCGGTCTGGAGCGGGCCGCCTTCCTGCATGTCGCCGATGTCTGGCAGCGTCACCCGGACGGAGAGGCGCCCGCACAGGCGCGCAGCGGTCAGCCGCTGGTGCCCATTGAAAAGCAGGTGTTCGAGGGGCAGGCGCTGATGGTGCAGGTCATCAAGGACCCGATCGGTACCAAGGGCGCACGCCTGTCCACCCAGATCAGCATCGCCGGGCGACATCTGGTCTTCCTGCCCCAGGACGACCACATCGGTGTGTCGCAGAAGATTCCGCCCGAGCAGCGCGATGCGCTGCGCGTCCGCGTGCAGGCACTGGTGGGGGCCGACGGCGGCGGTTTCATCCTGCGCACCAACGCCGAGGATTCGAACGACCAGGAGCTGCAGGACGACATCGCCTACCTGCGCAAGACCTGGGCCCGCATCAAGGAGGCCTCCACCCGCTTGCCGCCCAAGTCGCTGCTGCACGAAGACCTGACCCTGCTCCAGCGCGTGCTGCGCGATCTGGTGGGCGAGGCCACTCAGAGCATCCGCATCGATTCCCGCGAACAATTCGAGAGGCTGCTGGCCTTCGGCAAGGAGTTCATGCCCAAGGCGGCCGAGCGGCTGCAGCACTACAAAGGCGAACGGCCGATCTTCGACCTCTACAGCATCGACGAGGAAATCGCCCGGGCCCTGGGGCGCCGGGTGGACCTCAAGTCGGGGGGCTACCTGATCATCGACCAGACCGAGGCGCTGACCACGGTCGACGTGAACACCGGCGGTTACGTGGGCGCCCGCAATTTCGAAGACACCATCTTCAAGACCAATCTGGAGGCAGCCCAGGCGATCGCGCGCCAGCTGCGCCTGCGCAACCTGGGCGGCATCGTCATCGCCGATTTCATTGACATGGGCCGCGCCGACCACCAGGACGCGGTGCTCGCCGAGCTGCGCAAGCAGCTCGCCCGCGACCGGGTCAAGACGCAGACCGGCGGGTTTTCCCCCTTGGGTCTGCTGGAGATGACACGCAAGCGCACCCGCGAGTCACTTGCCCACATGCTGTGCGAGCCTTGCCCGAGTTGCCAGGGCAAGGGCATCGTCAAGACGCCGCGCACGGTGGCCTACGACATCCTGCGTGAAATCCTGCGCGAGGCCAGGCAGTTCAATCCGCGCGAATTCAGGGTGGTGGCCGCACCGGCCGTGATCGATCTGCTGCTCGACGAGGAAAGCACCCACCTGGCAGGGCTGTCGGACTTCATCGCCAAGCCGATTTCGCTGCAGGCCGAGGGCGGTATCGGGCCGGAACAGTACGACATCGTGCTGCTCTGAGCAGGCCCAGGCGACTACTCAGGGGTTGGCTCGGGGCTGCTGAATTCCCCCCGCTGGTGCAGCCGGGCGTAGGCTCCGCCTGCGCTGAGCAATGCGGCAGGTGTGCCCTGCTCGATGATGCGCCCGCGCTCCATGACCACCACGCGGTCGGCATGCTCGATGGTCGAGAGGCGGTGCGCCACGATCAGGGTGGTGCGGCCCTGCATCAGCCGCTGCAGGGCCTCCTGCACCAGGCGTTCAGACTCGTTGTCCAGTGCGGAGGTGGCTTCGTCCAAGATCAGCACCGGGGCATCCTTGTACAAGGCCCGTGCGATGGCCAGGCGCTGGCGCTGACCGCCTGAGAGCTGGCCGGCGTTGTGGCCGATCAGGCTGAGCATGCCCTGTGGAAGTGCACGGACATGGTCCCAGAGCCGAGCCGCCTCCAGGCAGGCCTGCACCCGTTCGAGATCGGCTTGCTCGCCCAGCGCCACATTCGCCGCCACCGTGTCGTTGAGCATCACCACGTCCTGGCTGACCATCGCGATCTGGGCGCGCAGGTCGTCGAGGGCCCATTCGGGCACGGCCACGCCATCGAGCAGGACCTCACCCGCATCGGGTTGCACAAACCGTGGCAGGGTCTGCACCAGCGTGGTCTTGCCCGCCCCCGAGCTGCCCACCAGCGCGACGGTTTCGCCGGGATTGACCTGCAGGTCGATGCGGTCGAGCGCTGGCGGCGCATCCGACTTGAACTGCAGCGAAACCGTGCGCCACTCGATGCGGCCCTGGGCACGCTGGCAGCTGAATTCGCCGCTGCTTTCGGCGGGTGTCTGCGTCAGAAGGTCCAGTCCACGCTCCAGACTGGCCAGTCCACGGGTGATGGGGTTGGCCACATCGGCCAGCTTGCGCACCGGCGAAATCAGCATGAGCATGGCCGTGATGAAGGACACAAAGCTGCCCACGGTGGCGCCCTCCAGGCCGGCACGCGACTGCACCAGGGCCAGGACCACCACCAGCGAGAGTCCCACCGAGGCCGTCATCTGGGTCAGGGGCGTCATCGCCGCCGAGGCCACGGTCGACTTCAGGGCCAGCCGCCGCAGGCGTTCGCCCAATTGGGCAAAGCGCCGCATCTGGCTGCCCTGGGCCGCATGCAGGCGGATCATGCGGTGCGCCAGCACGTTCTCCTCGACCACATAGGCCAGGTCGTCGGTGGCCAGCTGGCTCTCCCGGGTCAATCGGTACAGGCGTCCCGAGAGCTTTTTCATGATCCAGGCCAGCGCCGGCACCACGGTGAGCACAAGCAGGGTGAGTTGCCAGTTGAGCCAGAACAGGTAGCCCAGCAGGGCGAGCAGCGTCAGGCCATCCCTGAGCAGTTCATTGAAGGCCCCCACCAGCAGCTGGGACCCGCTCTGCACCTCGTAGACCAGCGCATTGGACAGGCTGCTGGCCGACTGTTGCTGGAAAAGCCCCAGATCGGCGCGGCTCATCCGCTCGAACTGGGTGTTGCGCAGCCTCTGAACGCCATCGTTGGCGATGCGGGTGAGGGCGTACTGGCCCACGAAATGGGCGGCGCCACGCACTGCAAACAGCCCCACCACGGCGCCCGGGATCATCCACAGCGGAAAACCATTGGGCGAGAAGCCCTGGTCCAGCAAAGGCTTGAACAGGGCTGGAATGAGGGGTTCGGTGAGGGCTGCCGCCAGACTGGCGAGCATGGCCAGCACCGCAAAGCGCCAGGAGGGCCGGAAAAAGGGGAGGATGCGCTGCAGGCGGGGCCACAGGGCGGAGGAGGGCGCGTCGGTCACGGGCAGCGGGCAGGCGATGACAAAAGGGCATTGTAAGCAGGCAGGGGTCTGCGCTGGCGCAATTTCCCTCGCGTCGATGGCCCGGAATGGCCAAAACAGGCACGCGCTCGGTGTACGATCCTGCCTTCACCTGAAATGTCCTGTTCCTGTCTTTCTCTTGTGCATATGTTCCGGTTCGCGCTTGCCTGCCTGATGTTGCTTGCCGCGCCTGTCATGGCGCAGTTCCGTGTCGAAGTCACGGGCGTCGGCATGACCCAGATGCCCATCGTGGTCGCGCCCTTCAAGGGTGAGGCTTCCAGTCCGCAGAAACTCTCGGCCATTGTCCAGGCCGATCTCGAGCGCAGCGGCCAGTTCAAGGGCCTGGACGCTTCGGGTGCTCCCCTGGACGAACTCAGCCGCCCAGACTGGTCGGTCTGGCGACAGCGCAGCGCAGACGCCCTGGTGGGTGGGAGCATGACACGCCTGGCCGACGGTCGTTTTGACATCCGTGCCCGTCTCTGGGATGTTGTCAAGGGTCAGGAGCGTGGTGAATTCCGCGACACGGTGCCGGCTGCCGACCTGCGCCAGGCTGCGCACCGGCTCGCCGACTGGGTTTACCAGCAGCTCACAGGCACCCCGGGCGCCTTTGCCACGCGCATTGCCTATGTGACCAAGGCAGGGGGCCGTTACACCCTCTGGGTGGCCGACTCCGACGGTGAGGGGGCGCAGGCGGCACTCTCCAGTCCAGAACCGATCATTTCCCCGTCCTGGTCGCCCAAGGGCACGCACCTGGCCTACGTGTCCTTCGAGACCCGCAAGCCGGTGATCTACGTTCACGAGATCGCCAGCGGACAGCGCCGTGTGATCGCCAATTTCCGGGGCTCCAACAGCGCGCCGGCCTGGTCACCCGATGGCGCCAGTCTGGTGGCATCGCTGAGCCGGGAGGGCGGATCGCAGTTGTTTCGTGTCGACCTGGCTTCGGGCGAAGCCCGACGCCTGGCCAGTTCGGCAGGCATCGACACCGAGCCCGCGTTTTCGTCCGACGGCACGGCGCTGTACTTCGTCAGCGACCGTGGCGGCAGCCCGCAGATCTACCGCATGCCCGCCCAGGGGGGGCCGGCCGAGCGGGTCACCTTCAATGGCAACTACAACATTTCTCCGGCCCCCAGTCCGGATGGCCGCTGGCTGGCCTACATCAGCCGCGTCGGCGGCCAGTACCGGCTGCAGCTGATGGATCTGGCCTCGGGCCAGAGCACGGCCTTGACCGACACCCCGGCCGACGAGAGGCCCAGCTTTGCGCCCAACAGCCGCCTGATTGTGTACGCCACCGTGGCCCAGGGCCGGGAAGCGCTGATGACCACCACGCTCGATGGCCGCATCAAGGCCCGCCTGGCCGGGCAGGGCGGTGACATCCGCGAACCCGACTGGGGTCCCGCCCGGCCCTGAAGCTTTTTCAACTTGTATCTGGAGAATTCCATGCGTCAATCCCTTCTCTCCGCTGTCCTGTTTGCGGCCCTGCTGGCAGGCTGCTCATCGGGCGTCAAGCTCAGCGATGTCCCAGTCGAAGACAAATCTGCAAGCCCCAGCGTGACTGCGGGCACCGGTGCCAATGTCACGGGTGTGGGCACGGGTCAGAACAATGCCCAGACCGGCGTGGCCAATGTGACCGCCGAAAAATCCGCGCCCGGCATGGGCCCGGCAGGCATCAGCCATGTGGTCATGTTCGACTACGACAGCTTCGTCGTCAGGGCCGATGCACGTCCGGTGATCGAAGCCCATGCCCGTTTCCTGCAGGCCAACAGGCAGCGCAAGGCCATGCTGGAAGGCCACACCGACGAACGCGGGGGTCGCGAGTACAACCTCGCCCTGGGCCAGAAGCGTGCCGAAGCGGTCCAGCGTGCGCTGGTGCTGCTGGGCGTCCCCGAGAGCCAGGTCGAAGCCGTGAGCTACGGCAAGGAAAAACCGGCTGCGCAAGGGGCCGATGAAGCCGCCTTTGCCAGAAACCGCCGCGTCGAGTTCAAGTACTGATCGCCACCATGTACGCCCTGACCCGCCCTGCCGGCCGATCGATGGCCATCCTGCTGTGCGGCTGGATGGCCCTGACCGCCCAAGCTGCCATTTTTGAAGATGGTGAAGCCCGGCGTGCCATCCTGGACCTGCGCCAGCGCGTGGAGGCCACCAACCAGCGCCTGGAGGCCGCCACGCAGCGCCTTGAAGCCGCCAGCAGTGCCCTCAAGGCTCAGTCCGATGACAACGTCCAGCTGCGCCGCGTGCTGGTCGAAATGCAGGCCCAGATCGATGCACTTCGGGCAGACCTCAACCGGTCGCGCGGAGCACAGGAACAGCTGACGCGGGACCTCAGTGAGATCCAGTTGCGCCAGCGCGATGTCCAGACCGGCATCGAGCAGCGCCTGCGCCGGTTCGAGCCTGTCACCGTCAGGCTCGATGAGCGCGAATTCCAGGCCGAGCCTGCCGAGAAGCGCGACTACGATGCGGCCATCGAGACCTTCCGCAAAGGCGAGTTTGCTGGGGCTCAGCAGGCACTGCAGAGTTTCGTCACCCGTTACCCGCAGTCGGGCTACCTGGCTTCTGCCCTGTTCTGGCTGGGCAATGCCTCGTATGCCGTCAAGGATTACAGGGCTTCGCTGGCCCAGTTCCGTCAAATGCTGACCCAGAGCCCCGATCACCTGCGCGCACCCGAGGCCATGCTCGCGATCTCCAACAACCAGATCGAGCTCAAGGACAACAAGGCCGCGCGCAAGACCCTGGAAGACCTGATCAAGGCCCATCCCCAGTCGGACGCGGCACAGACCGCCAGAGCCCGTCTGCCCAAGCTGCGCTGACAGCGCATGACGCCTGTGACCCTCCTGCAGATCGATGCCCTGCTCACCCAGCTGCAGTGGCTGGCGTTCGGTCTCGGGCTGGTGCTGGGCTGGGTGGTGCAGCGCAGCCATTTCTGCACCATGGGGGCCATCAGCGATGCTGTGCTCATGCACGATGCCACCCGTCTGCGCCAATGGGCCCTGGCCCTGGCCGTCTCCATGACGGGCCTGGGCCTGATGGTGCAGCTTGGCTGGCTCAGCCCGCTCGAGAGCATCTACGCTTCGCCCCGATTTCCCTGGCTTTCCTACATTCTGGGGGGCAGTCTGTTTGGCATCGGCATGGTGCTGGCATCCGGTTGCCCAACCAAAAACCTGGTGCGTCTGGGCGCGGGCAACCTCAAGGCCCTGGTGGTCCTGCTGGTCTTGGCACTCAGTGCGCTGGCCACGCTGCGAGGCGCCCCCGCGGTGCTGCGCACGCGCGTCTTCGACCCCTTGACCGCAGGCGTCGAAACGGGACCCTTCGCAGGCCAGTGGCTCGCTTCGGTCACGGGGCTGGGCGACACGCAAGGCCTGCTGGTCACAGCCCTGGTGGTGTCTTCTCTTTTGCTGTTCTGGGTGCTGCGAGGTTCGGGCTTCCTGACAACGGGCAACCTGCTCGGGGGACTGGGTGTCGGGTCGGTCCTGCTGGCCATGTGGTGGCTCAGCGGTGTGATCGGGCTGGTGCCTGAACATCCCGAGACACTCGATCGCGTTCACCTGGGCAGCGGCAGCGGCCGCATGGAAGGCCTGAGCTTCACCGCTCCCCTGGGGCACTGGCTCGATGCCTTTCTTTACCTCGGCGATGGGCGCAAACGTCTGACACTGGGCATGGCCCTTGTGCCTGGGGTGGTGCTGGGGGCCGCGCTTGCGGCGTGGCGGCATGGCGAATGGCGCTGGGAGGGCTTCACCCGCACCCCCGATCTGGTGCGTCACCTCGTCGGTGCGGTGCTGATGGGGGTGGGCGGCGTCATGGCCATGGGCTGCAGCTTCGGTCAGGGCCTGACCGGACTGTCCACCCTGAGTTGGGGCAGCATGCTGGCGGTCGCAGCCATGGTGGCGGGCGCCTGGCTGGCGCTGCGCGTGCAGTGGTGGCTGGCTGAGCGCCATGGCTGAAGTTCCCATGGGCGATGCCGATTCAGTCCGCCGCTTTGGCGGGCTTGAACGTCTGTACGGCGTGGCGCCAGCGCAGCGCATCCGCCAGGCCCATGTGGTGGTGGTCGGCATCGGCGGTGTGGGCTCCTGGAGTGCCGAGGCGTTGGCACGCTGCGGCGTCGCGCGCCTGACCCTCATCGACATGGACCACATCGCCGAGTCCAACATCAACCGGCAGATCCATGCTCTGACGGACACATTGGGCCAAGCCAAGATCGAGGCCATGCGCCAGCGCATCGCACAGATCCATCCGGCCTGCCAGGTCGATCTGGTCGATGATTTTGCGGGCCCGGACAACTGGCCCGCCCTGCTGCCACAGCAGCCCGATGCGCTCATCGACGCCTGCGATCAGGTCAAGGCCAAGCTGGCCATGTCCGTCTGGGCGATGCAAGAAAACATCCCGTTTGTCACTGTGGGGGCGGCTGGTGGCAAGCGGCTGGCGCACCGGGTGGACATCGATGACCTGGCCCATGTGACGCACGATCCTTTGCTGGCCCAGCTGCGTTACCGCCTGCGCAAGTTCCATGGTGCCCCCAAGCAGGGCAAACGCATCGGTGTGCGTTGCGTGTTCAGCCGCGAACCGGTGATGGGTCCTGACGCCTCGTGTGCGCTGCAGGGCGATGGCTCGCTCAACTGCCACGGTTACGGCTCGCTGGTGGGGGTGACCGCCACCTTCGGCATGTGCGCCGCCACCGAAGTGCTCAATATGCTGGTGCAGTCGGGCAAAGGCTGAAAACGAGGCTATAATCTGAGGCTCAGCAGCAATGCTGGAAAGCGTGGGACGTTAGCTCAGTTGGTAGAGCAGCGGACTTTTAATCCGTTGGTCGCAGGTTCGAATCCTGCACGTCCTACCACTTTCACAGTCGCCCGGCAGATTTGATCTTTGCGGGTGATTTTTTTTGTCTTGGGTGCCTTGGGTATCCGCAGACCGTGTGGGACGTTAGCTCAGTTGGTAGAGCAGCGGACTTTTAATCCGTTGGTCGCAGGTTCGAATCCTGCACGTCCTACCACCCACACTCCGGCCCGATGTGCTCGCACACCGGGCCTTTTTCTTGGCCTTTTCAGGCCTGCACTCTTCAGGCCTGCATTTGCTGCAGTTGCTCCGACAGTTCCATCCAGCGTTCTTCGAGCAGGGCGATCTCGTCCGTCAGCGCCTTGAGGCGGCGACCGGCTTGGGCAATTTCAGCCGGGGGCAGCGGGCTGCTCAGCTGGGATTCCAGTGCGGCTTTTTCCTGTTCGATCGCGGCCATGCGCTGCTCGTTCTGGTCCAGTTCCTTTTTCAGGGGCCTGGTCTGGGCGGCCAGTTGCTGGCGGCGTTGCGCGTCCTGCTTGCGTTGTTCACCCGCACCGATTGCCGGTGCAGCTGGTGTCTGCGTTGCAGCCACGGCGGGCACCTCTGCTGGCGCTTGCGTGGCCTTGGCCGCGCCTTTGGCCTCTTCGCGCAGACGCCGTGACTCGTCCAGCAGGTACTTCTGGTAATCGTCCAGATCGCCGTCAAAGGGTTCGACCTGACCCCGGCCCACCATCCAGAACTCATCGCACACGGCCCGCAACAGGGCGCGGTCATGGCTGACCAGCATGACGGTACCCTCGAACTCGTTGAGCGCCATCGACAGCGCTTCGCGTGTGGCCAGGTCCAGGTGGTTGGTGGGTTCGTCGAGCAGCAGCAGGTTGGGGCGTTGCCAGACGATCATGGCCAGCATAAGTCGGGCTTTCTCACCACCGCTCATGGTGCCCACGGCCTGCTTGACCATGTCGCCCGAGAAGTTGAAGGTGCCCAGGTAGTTGCGCAGGTCCTGCTCGCGGCTGGGTTCGCCGCTTTGGGGCCCGAGTTCCCTGGCCAGGCGGACCATGTGCTCCAGCGGGTTGTCCTGCGGGTGCAGCACGTCGAGTTCCTGCTGGGCAAAGTAGCCAATGTTCAGGCCCTTGCCTTCGGTGAGCGTGCCCGCCAGCAGGGGCAGGGTGCGGGCAATGGTCTTGACCAGGGTCGATTTGCCCTGGCCGTTGGCGCCCAGAATGCCAATGCGCTGCCCCGCCAGCACCGACTTGCTTACGCCCTGCACGATGGTCCTTGGCTGGCCCTCGACCTGGTAGCCAAAGCTCGCTTCGCTGATGGCCAGCATCGGGTTGGGCAGGTTGTGGGGCTCCTTGAACTCGAAGGTGAATTCGGCTTCGGCCAGCAGCGGGGCCACCTTTTCCATGCGCTCCAGGGCCTTGACCCGACTTTGGGCCTGCTTGGCCTTGCTGGCCTTGGCCTTGAAGCGGGTGATGAACTTTTGCAGGTGCGCGATCTTTTCCTGCTGCTTGGCAAATGCAGCTTGCTGCAGCTCCATTTGTTGGGCACGCAGGGTTTCGAAGGCGCTGTAGTTGCCGCCGTAGCGCGTGAGTTGGGCGTTTTCGATGTGCAGCGTGACATCCGTCACCGCATCGAGAAATTCACGGTCGTGGCTGATCACGATCATGGTGCCGCTGTAGCGCTGCAGCCAGGCTTCGAGCCAGACCAGGGCATCGAGGTCCAGGT
>JACCDV010983361.1_pt1 | contig 17794 bp, 15 predicted proteins | sample 7446131 | NCBI WGS metagenome assembly JACCDV01 (sample SAMN15323448, study PRJNA562643) | freshwater metagenome | isolation source: river surface water | place: USA:Blue River Watershed | collected 2017-08-17 | reverse complement strand
TCAACAGATGGCAACATTGTTTGAGAAATTAGGAGGGGAAGGGGCAATAGATTCAGTGGTTGAGAAGTTCTATGAGTACATGCTCAAAGACCCAGTTGTTAACTACTTCTTTGCCAACACAGACATGGCCAATCAAAAGATCAAGCAGAAACAGTTTATCACTCTTGTTACTGGAGGACCAAACCACTATCATGGAATGGATATGAAAAAGGCTCATTAGAAGATGAAAATTGGGAAAAAAGAGTTCGACGCTACATGGAATCACTTGAATGACTCCCTCACTTTCCATGCAGTTCCTGAAGCACTGATCAACTAAGTGAAAGAAATCTTCTATTCAGTGGAAGAAGACGTTGTGAATGTCAAATAGGAGCCAATTTCACTCTTTAAGAGATTAGGAGTGTAATAAGCCATCAGTGCTGTTGTTGATAAGTTTTACGAGTTTATTCTCAGTGATCCAATTGTAAGTCCTTTCTTCCAAAATACCGACATGGAAAAGCAAAGAAAAAGACAAAAACAGTTTATTACTCTTGTCACTGGCGGACCCAATCATTACTAAGGAGCTGATATGAAAAAAGCTCATCACAAGCTCGGTATAGGCAAAGTAGAGTTTGACTAAACTTGGAAGAATCTTCAGAAGGCACTATAATTCTACAAGGTCAAGTCAACAGATATTAATGAAGTTAAGGAAATCTTTTATTCTGTGTAAACCTAGGTTGTGGAAAAAATTGAAAAATCTAAAGAGAGCCAATAGTTTTCAAATACTGTCCTCTTGGGCTCAAACATTGAAGTGTTCAATAAATTCGAAGAAGGAGACAAGTAGAAGAAATAAAGTTCGGGCAATAGCTTGTTTGAAAGGCTTGGGGGTGAGGGAGCAATAGGCGCTGTGGTGGATAAATTCTATTAGTTTATGCTGAGTGATAACATCGTGAAACCTTTCTTTGGAAACACCGATATGTAAAAGCAAAGGAGACGTCAAAAGGAATTTATTACTTTAGTCACTGGTGGTCCCAACCACTATCATGGTCTGGATATGAAAAAGGCGCATGCTAAATTTAAAATTGGCAAAGTTGAGTTTAATGAAACTTGGGCTAACCTCTAAAAGGCGCTTGTACACTTCAAGGTCGGCTAGAATGAGATAAAAGAGGTCAAAAGTATTTTCTATTCGGTGGAGGCAGATGTATAAACTGTTTGATTCATAGGTTTGCCTTTATTTAGATTAAATATTAGATTAAATATTAAAATTCATAAGTATATCATTTTGATATAGGATAATGGTATTTATGAGCAAACGCATATAGAAAAGTCTTTATGTAATTCTTAGAAGAGGTAAACTGCATTATTTGCCCCTATTTAACCTTTTTATCGAGTTGAAGATGTAAGATATTATTTAATAATGATGTGGATCAAGTGTGTAAGGCTCAACCCATCCGTATACAATCTCGCAGGTGAGCATAAATCGAGTATCACTGACAAGTGATAATTCAACAAAAATTGTTTAGAGATATGTTTAGTCAGCATTTCTTTTGAAAGATTCAGATTCATCACATTACCAGTTTCATCTTTTTAAGCTTAAGTAAATTAAATATAGCTCGTAAACACTCATCAAGGATTCACTAAAATGATTTTTAATTTGTCTTGTGGAGATTGATAAGTAGCTTAATGAAAACATAAAAAAACTATTAGTTGTTTAATCAATATTATTCAAATTGTAACCAGCGTTACTTATTTGTGGGCACTATTTGAGGATAAAGATAGCAATTATTGTGATTTGCTTATGGTGAAGGTCCAGAAATTGATTATTAATATGAGCCCTTACTTCTATGGATTATAATTAAGAAAGATACACAGATGACGCTGTTCGATAGATTAGGAGGGGAAGGAGCCATTAGCGCTGTGGTTGACAAGTTCTATGAGTACATGCTCGCAGACCCAGTTGTCAACCACTTCTTTGCCAACACCAACATGACCAACCAGAAAAACAAGCAGAAACAGTTCATCACTATGGTCACAGGTGGCCCCAACAATTATGGTGGACTTGGTATGGGTGCTGCCCACGCCAAGTACAAAATTGAAAAGGCACATTTTGACGCAACCTGGAACAACCTTGCCAAAACTCTGGAGTTCTTTGCTGTGGGAGAAGCCGAGAAAGCTTAGCTCAAGGAAATATTCTATTCAGTGGAAGGAGACGTTGTCAACGCTTGATTGATGCATGAATTATTTGATTCCAATTACCATTAAATATTTGGTTCCTCAAACATTATTAATGATCAGGTCATATGAGGCCAATAATTTTCAGATAAATAACAGTTGAGACGGTGGCAGTGATGAGTCCAGCGAAGGCACAAATGAGGGTTTTGAAATATTCTTGCCGATAGAGGTAGAACGAGTCATAAAAGTACTGATCATATATAACAACAGTAAGCTTTTCACCTTTTTGGGCAGGGTCCCTTTATCTTAACTTTTCAGCCAATTTAGCTCTAAGTTCTGAATTAAAAGTAAACCCTTCAAGTTCTACATCAGGTCACCATTACATTGCTGGCTGAGATTGATCACTGCATAGTGTTTTCCTAGGTTTTAGCACATTTCAGGGAGATAGTAGAAGCTTTAAAAAGGATCAGCTACTCTTGAAATGTTGCGTAGATGCTTCTTGTTTTATCTCCTTAAATAGTAAAGATATATCACTACACATGCGAGACAGACATAGTTAAAAACAGGTACAATAAGCATAGCTGCGCCGATGACAATGATGTTTAATGGCTTATTCATTATTTAGCTGATTTTATAGACAAAGTTATTGCCCACGATCACCTACATTTGGTCCTTCTCTCCCTCAGTGTTTTTGTTGTAGCAATTCACTACCTTATTATACCTTTCAATGAAGGCTGACTAGTAAGATCCAGTGTCAGTTTGCAGTGAGAGCACTGCAGTATTCATGAGGGGCTTGCTTATTTGCTATGACTCCATTTATATTAAAATGACCAGAATTTATAACCATACTTATAACTTATCCCAGCACAATCACACCTTTATTCGATTAAGCAATATAATTAGTAACAATATAAAGTATTTGTGATTTAATATGATAGGACAGGTAATTAGGGTTATAAATTTGAATTTAAAGTGATGATGTAACGGTATGAGCACAGGACGATCGAGTAAGAGCTCATTACTGCCCGTGCATAGCTCGCCCCAGACTACTAGTCCATACAATAAATCGACTACCAAGAGCTCACATCTTAAGCTTCCGCCGAGCTCCTCCTTAATATGATCAATAAACTATCCTCCCCCACCATCGGAACTCAAATACTCAAGACGGACCTCTTACAACTATAGTACCCTTTCTTTGCGCAGTACCAGATGATCCTGGATAAGGCTGAAATCTACTATTATCAGTCCATCATTCAAGATCTTACCAGGATCAGAAATAACTAAGCCATCGTTAGCGTTAGCAAAGAAGAGATAAGGAAATGCGTTGAGGAACTCAACTGGAAGATTAATGTTGAAAAGTCCTCCATGGTGAAGTAATCGCAAGAGGTGGGCGAAAACATGGATTTGATGAAATTCTTCTAGGGGGTTCGCAACTATCAGAATTGGAATTAGAACATTAAGAGAGAAACCTTCACCAGATTGAAAGAGAGGGCTCACTCCATTTAGAACTAGCTCTCTTTTAAGAAGGGTTTCATTCTATCTAAAATTGAGAAGCAAGTTGACTTGATCCGAACCAACCATTTGGGAGAAGTTTTCACCATCAACAGAAGATACACGAGGCTTTAAAAAATAATGCAAGGCCTAAACAAATTTAGACATAATCGCATAAAAGTTTACTTTGGATTGCTATTGTCCAAAAGCAAGGAGACTTCAGCCTTTTAGCATTTCCAACGCATATTCACAAAGTACCTTCCTCGTAAAGTAACGGCAGAAATAAGAAAGGCAGCTATATAAGTGAAGGCTAAGAAAGATCAATTGAGCAGGCTCATCAACAAGCTAGCAAACATCAAAAAAAGAGTAGAGACTCTCTATAAGTTTACTGCCTTATCCAAGCTTAACATAAAGCCTATGATCAAAGCATCTCGCTACACTTCAGCTGTGAAGCTAGTAAGTCATGTATGTAAAAAATACTACGCCAAAAAGATAATAAAAATTTCTAATATTCCTACCAAAAGCATCTTTAACATTCTTTTCTACGCGTATTCAAAGCAAAAGAAATAATGCTTCGAATAGCTGAAGAAAAATGATCTTGAGGCCAGATTACAGAGGCCCAATGTGAGCTATAAACTCAAAGGCATGGTGCTGGCAAGCCTCAACAAATATTAGCAATAGCCAATCAATCTCAAGAAAACCTTCTCAAAGTGGTATCTCAACACCCATTAGGAAAAATACGCTAAGAAAGTTTACAACATTTGGCTTCAAGGTCAAACCAATAAATTCACATTCTTCATGCGCCTCAAGAACCTGGCTCAACACATGAGCAAGTCATAGACCAGCAGATAGATGAAGAACTTTGTTAAGGTTCTTTGCGATAAATTCCATAAATATGAGTAGCACAGCAAGAAATACATGCTTACTCGGTGGATTCACAACAACCGTCGCCTCAGAAAAATATAAGGCATGTTCAAACTATTGAGTTTAGTAACCAATTAAAGTCAAGAACACTTCAAAAAGCTTGGTCTGGAGAAGGCTTTTGCTTACTGTAAAAGGAAATAAATCGTGAAGCAGTACTGTAATCAATATATGCTTCAGTATATTCAAAACATCAGGATGGCTCTTCATAAGTGGACGCAAATCAGTAACCTCAAAAAACAATGGGGAAAGAAAAAACTCAGACTCATATTACTCCACAACACTCAGAAAATAACGAACTATAATCGATAAATAATAAGTGCATTAAAACAAAACTTGATGGAGGGTCGATAGATAAAGAAGAGACATACTGGTAAGGCAATAAACAAAGATCTGATATTCTTAGAAAGATTTATGCAAATTTGGCAACGTAATGCTAAAAACTCCATCATATAAACAAACCTAGCAGCCAAACAAACCTCAAAAGGAAAATAAAAGTCTATTTTATAAATATAAAGTGCGACCAAGAGAGTACAAACATATTTCGCTAGAGACATTATTAAAAAGTTTATTTCTAATAGGCTCGTTAGATTAAGAAGATAAAGTAATTTGAAAAATAGCTTTATTAAACTAATCGAGGCCAATGAAAGGACGCTTAAGAAATAAGTGACTGGTATTTTAATATAAAATCTCAAAGAAGGCTCCATGAAGAAAGAGAAACTAGTCCATAAGCTTGTCCATGCTAACGTAATAAAATAAAAGCTAGGGCTTTTAATTCTTAGAAACAAATGCTTTGAAGTTACTTAATTACTAAAGAGATAAAGATCGCTAAATGTCTTCTAACTCCTACAAAACAAGGTTAAATAAAATTATTTAATCTTCAACAAAAAATTGCATGTTGCTGCTGTCTTACAAAAAATTGTACATAACTATACCAGCAATGTTCATCTTGCTCTTAAAAACTGGAAAGCCATCCCCCTCAGAATGCGTTGGTCACTTCGAAAAAAAGTAATAACTCTGCAACAAAAGCTTCATTAGATGCATAATCAGCGGTTACTCCTTTTCCAACAATAGCTGAAGGAATCATTACTAGAGGGCAAACTAAAACAGAGGAAGGGTGTTTATATAATGGCTTGCCAGTTTTAGATGGTCCTTAAGAGATACTTTAACAGATACCACACTAACACTGCAATTATTAAAGAAGATGATAAAGTCATTAAAGTCTCCAAACTATTCTAAGCTATTAGTGTAAAATCCAATAATAACTTCAAACCAGTCTTTCAAAGTCCCCCAATATGGCCTAAAAAAGCACATCATTTTATGAAGCTTAATGAGACCATCAAAAAACGCCTTCAAGACTATTTCCTTTGCTGGCATAAGAACTCAAACGCTTTAAAATATTTTGGATAAATTAAGGATGAAAAAAAGAAAAGAAATCTTCAAATACTATCCAAAATATTTTATTAGGTTCAAGCAAGAAAAACCAAGACTATAGTTGAAAAATTCCAGAAAAACTATCGGAAAAGAAAAGTCAAAAATCATATTTTAAGTAGGATGTGTGACAGTCAAGTGATGAAGATCCTAAAAGGCTTTGAGGTTTGGAGAAATTTGCCAGTTCCAACAAATAAGCAAACAGTATAAAAAGCTGCCAAATTTTAATCATCACTAGTTCACCTTGTAAAGCGAAACTTAAAGATTACTGTAAATGCTATGAAGAAGTGTAGTATAGCTGGGGGAGAGAAAAAGCTGCAATTGGCTCGGAAGTTCGTCTTCGGAGTCTTATCCAGAGTTCATACTCTATTCAATATATGGAGGGAAAACAAAAATATAAGAAAAACACTTGACAAGCAAAATAATGTAGAGAATATATTTTAGCGCATGACTACCTCATCAAAAGGATTCTTTTAGCTGCTTTTGTTTGGCAACTAAGCCCAAAGGAAGAAAAACGGTCTAGGCATAATTGAAGGATATTGGAAGAAACAGTATCAGCAATATATAAAACGCTGGCAAAAAAACACTTTAAACTTAAAAATGAAAGATCTATCCAAAAGACACTTACTAGTTGCTTTAGCAAACATCAAGGAGAAACACCAAAATAAAGTTCTTGTTGACAAAATTGTCAAAATGTCAAAGAACAGATTGGAAAAAGCTAACGAAAAGAAGAAGTTGAGGCAAATGCATATTGGAAAGATGATATAAAGCTACTAAGCTCACAAAAGACTACTCCTGAATGTGACAGTTGACAAGCTAAAGTTCCAACACATCAAAGGGAATTTCCACAAGAATCGAGCCTTTAGTAAATTCCTTCGTGAAAAGATTACGCAGATCAACAAGATGCTATAAATTTGGAACAATCTTGCAAGCCAGCACAAGTAGCGCGATAAAAACAAAATAGTAGCAACCAACTTCGATTACTTTGAGGAAGCCCTCAAGAAGAATTTCTACCTGATCTTCGGCAGGACAAAGGAGACAGGAATGAAGAAAAACATTATCGATAGGATTTTCCAGGCAGTGGAGTCAAAGTACAAAGATAGCTTTTCAATCTGGAGGCAAAAGGTCAAGGAGTACAAAATATTGGGAGAGCTCGATAAGCAAACAAAAGCCACCATCCTTTAAAGAATCAATAAAATTGTCCAATCAACCTCCACCCAAGCTGTTATTACTGCCATCAAAAAATTCAATCTAAACTTCAAAGTTCAAAGACTCCAAAAAAAGTTCATCGAAAAATTACTTCAAACCAAAAGTGGCTCAGTAATAACTGCTTTTAATCAATGGAAAGCTATACCCTTGGGGAATATGATGGGAAAGTATAAGAACTATCAAAAGTTTTATTTTAAAATGTAGTCTTTCTTTAAAAATCGTCTGAAATTCGCCCATAAAGTGTTTTCTTAAACCAGCTAAGATGCTACTTTGATGAAAAAGCAGTCGATTCTAAAGCTATTTGAGATGACTTCATTGGGGATTAGAAGATATTATAATCGTTGGACGAGACTTACCAAAGAGAAGCATATTCTTATGACTGTAAATTGGGCCCTCAAAGCTTTTTAGGCTGGATAATCAGCTATTATCAAGCAAAGCCGTATCTACTTCAAAGATTAAAAGGGATACAGGATGAAAGTTGCCACCATCTCCAAACTAGTCAACGCCATCACCAAAAAAACGCATAATTATATCCAACTGTGGAAGTAAAATGCTCAAATACTCAATAATCAGAAGAAAAAAGCCGAACAGGTAAAAAGGAAGGCACTTTTAACAATAAGTCGAACTATGGCAACTTCACAACAGGGCAATATCCTCAAGGCTGTTTCCCTCTTCCAGATGAACTCCAAGGTGGTGAAAATAGCCAAATCATTCTTTAATCGTCTGATGGGAACCAAGACAGGGAAAATACTGGGCTTTTTCCAAAAATTAAAGACAATACCTGATGCTAAAATGAATAAACTCAAGAAAAAGGCTATTATTTTTGAAAGCAGACTTAATAGTTTCAGCTTAAAAAGACTCAGAGACGTGCTTGCCCCATTCAAATAAAGTACCTATACAGCAAGTTCAAAGATGAAATACTGCCTTGATCGTCTTGCTCGGGCTTGTATGGGTGATAACAAAAAGAAGTTTTTATCCTGGAGAAATATAAATCGTTAATCTAAAATTCTCAACCACACTTCTCTTTTCGAAAAATTATTCACTCAAATGGAAAACTCATATCGAAACAACTATGACTTAGTTATTAAGGATGCTGGTTCTGAAGTCCAAAAGAAGAAGGGTCTTTGTCGAAAATTGCTAAACAACTCATTATTCGTACAGCACCATGCTTATATGATTTGGAAGGAAGCGTATCATATTGACGACATTAATACTAAGAAGAGGCAAAGTCATTACACAAATCACTTGAAAAACCTAATATCTGTCTTCAATAATAACGAGAATAAGAAAGTTATTCAAGTCATTGGAATATTTAGGAAGCTTCTATAGCTGAGAAATTTCTAGGAGTACGATTTCTATAAAAACTATAAGAATAAAAGATGCGTCAACTTCTATTCCAATCTTCTTCAAATGAGATCAAATGGACTCGCCTTATTCATCAATGCCTTAAAAGCTAATCGAGCAGAGTTCACCCTGACTTAGAAATCTTAAAAACTACTCACTATCTTCCAAATGATGCACAATGTCAGTAAAGAAAACATGAACAATTTGATTGAAACCAAGTAGAAAACGAAAATGCTGAATAAAATGTTCACTCAACTAAACAGCAATACCATGAGTAATATTGGAAGGCTTTTTAATATCTGGCGATCCAATAAAAAAGTAAAGAGTATTGAGATAAAAGTGAAGAATGAGAAAAAGAGGAGAGCACTGAAAACACTTAATACCCTGCTTATTGAAAAGAAAAAAGCTATGAAATTATAAGTCATCTAAAGGTTCAATCTTAATCTCAAGGCTTCCCTAATCATCAAAAATTTCTTAATTAAAATAATAAAGACAAAAACTGGTAAGCATTCGAATGCTTTCAACATGTGGAAAAATCTCCCTTATCAATAGGCTAAAAAGCTCAAAAACAAGGCAACAAAATTTGAAAGAGGCCTACTAAATATCTTAAAAGGGCATTTGAAATAAGCTAATGATTGCTTTAAGAGTAGCCTTCAGGAAGGAATCAGCAAAAAAGAGGAAGCAGCTCGCAGAATAGTAAGATCCAAGCTCTTATAAACTAATAGATTATTCTTTAGATGGAGAAAAGTTAATAACTAGAATAAAATAACATAGAGAATTGTGTCCCTTGACAAAACATTCACTCATATTCAAAAGGTGTTCAATTAAAATCTTACCATCTTCGAGGAGCGCAAAATGCAAGATCAAAGAAAAATAAGAGCAACAAACAATCTTTTCAACAACAATATCAAAAAACTAAACGGATTCTTCAATATTTGGAGAGGAAAAACAAAGACATTGAAATTATATCAATTTGAAAGGCTTATGCGCACTTTTAACCCTGAAGACTTCAATAAAAGGTTGATGAGAATCGGATTTTTGATGATTTAAAAGCGACAATAGATGTAAGTACTCAAAGGGTACATTAACTCCCTGTGGAAGTGGAAGCTTTCTAATATTCAGGCATCTTACTATACTAAATTCATCAATGTATTCAAAGAAAGTGAAGAATTGATAAAGATGTACAACGTCATAAACAAAAAGCTATACGAGAATATACATCACAGCTTTAGGAATATCTTATCGATTGGGCACTCTAGGACCAATAGAAAGAGATAGATAGTTTAGAAGTACTTAACAAGAAAAGCAAGAAACTACTTCCTTATCTTCAAAAATAATACTCTTAAATCAGAAATCAACATATGGAAATCAAAGTATACTGAGAGCATTAAGGCTAAAATAGTAGGTGATGTTCTTACCTCTATCTTCTTAAAGCCTAAGTATGCTGCCTTTAATACCATCAGTCATTATAACAACTTTACTCATAAAATAGATAACCTTGAAACAGTTATTAATAATTGTGAAAAAAGTAAAGTGAAGTAGGCTTATAAAAAGATAAAGTATTCAGGGCAAGTTACATTATTAAGCATCAGCGATCGAATCGTAAAGGGGCTGAGATAATACAATATCAAGTAGGCCTTTGCTGCTTTGTATGAAAATAGAAGAGCAAACCGATTGGGCGAAGTGTTGAGTAAGATTGTCAAAAAGCATTCTTACTCACTAGGATTTACCAAAATAAACCGAAGAAAAGAAAGAATCATTAAATCAAGGCTATCTATCATCCTCCTCTCCACCCTAATTGGTCAACAAATTTCTGAGGGAATCAAGTTGTCAATAAATAAGTTCAAAAAAAATAGATCGAAGAGAGTTGGAGCTGAAAGGATAAATAGGTTCATTAGTCAGAAATATGAAGCATATTCAAGAAGACTATTCTAAGAATGCAGAAATATTCAAAATATTACAAGATTGCTATAAAGATTCAAGAGAGGACAAAAGCTTCAGAAAATTCTGGAGAAGCAGGATGAAATGCTGAAGAAGTCTTACTTGAATAAGATGAGAAAGAAGGAAAATAAGTGGATGGAGCTGGCAATAAAGAAATTCGCAACCAGGGCCTCAATACGAAGTTCACCAGCAATTGCCCTCTGGAGACTGAAGACATTTGCATTAAATACATGATTGCATTATTGAGTTTAAATCTATCTATAATTATGCATATCATCAAATAATAAGTCAATCATTTACTAATATTGCTCAACTTATATCCATTCTTCTTAAATAGTATTAGTGAGTAAGCCTTCTAGTAATAGTACTTGTCCTTCCCACTGCCTCTCAAAGGCTCTATAAAGCTCTACTTCAAAGTTGCAAACATTTTCTTCCATCGTAGTTTTCCGGGAGTGTATCCAACCACTTTCACTTGCTGCCTTTTCAAGATAGCACTTATCCCACACACCCAGCTTTAAAGTTCCTCGTAGTTTTTACAATAGAAGTCTAAAGTTCTCTTTTGAAGTAGAAGAGTGAAACACTTGGAGAAGGCAAGCATTTTATTGCAGCTTTAGTTAAGATTGGGGCTGACTCTGCCGTAAACTATGCTCTTGATGTCTTTGAGAGGATAGATCTGATAGTTCGACTCTATCTTCTATGGGTCTTTCCCCCATTTTATAAAGCTACTCGTTATCTTTACAAACCTATATTCACCGCCCTCACTATTGTAGTTTCTTTTGTTCAAAAAGCCCCCACTTTCACATATCTTTACCATCTTCATAGCTCAATATTTACTTTTTGTAGCTTTCTTGTCTAATAAACTGCTCGACTTTCTTCAAAGATCTTCTTTCTTCCTCCATTTGAAATCTTAGATGATGTAATGGACACAATAGAAATGCCCATCGGAGGATTATTTTCCTTATCAGCGGCTTCTTTTTCTTTTGGCTTTGCTTTAGCTTTACTGAGTGAACTTCTTTTCTAACTTTTTAAACTCAGCCTGGATTTATTAGAGCTCACCTCTTTTCTTATCACTTCAGGAATGGTTATACTATCAGGTGCATTTTTGATCATTTAAAAGCCCTACTTGAGTGCGAAAGTAATGTATTGAAGTGGGTTGCTTAGACTATTGAAGACATGATGGACTTTCTAATTATATTTAGCGAAGTAGTTATTCTTGCTCATGCTTCTAATCACCAAAATGTTCTCTTCCTTCCTCACCTCGCTCAATATTTACTTTATCTTTTACTTACTGTCTCCGTCGATCTATTTGTTTCTCTTCAACTACTTCATCATTAACATTATTGTATACCTCCATTCAACTATGACCTATGCATCACTCTGCTATATCTTCTTGGCAAGTGACTTCTCAGCTAGGACATTCTTCATTTCCACTTTGCTGATTTAATCTGTAAGCTTTTATTGATATTTAATGAATTTGTCGATGATGTCCTGCATAGTTTAGTAGGCCTAATAGTTTTGGCAATCAATGTCGTCATTAAAGTAGCCCAGCATGATTAGCTTGCCCAACTATTTCTCATAAAACTATCTATTAGGGAGGTTGTTAACTGTGAATTTAATGAGGCTTCTAAGGCAAAAGATAGCCAAATCGTATCTCTTGTGTGCAATAAACTGCTCATAGCATTACTTTTGAACTCTTTACTGCGACTATTGCTGGCATATTTAGCTGTTGAATGCCATCAAGCTGACACTGAATATTTATTACAGCCTAAGCCCTTTTAGATCCATGCTCTCAATGAACTCCCCAATTTATTAGAAAGACCTTACTCTAAAGAACAAGTAAGATATATATTGGATAAGATTTCTCCTTTGATATAGAGATGGTTCTTGCTAAATAATCTATAAGACAGTGTCAAAGTATTGGGAAGCCCTTGCACTCCTTCCTTACAAAATATCGATTAGAATACAGTTAATAATGGTCCGTAAAGTAACCAAATTGCAATGCTATTAGCTTTGGCTCAATAGTACGGATTCGATCATATCGTGACTGCTGTCCTTGCCAAGGTGATACTGAAGGATGGATATAGTGCATCTGATGTTGTTTTTTAGTGTGTTATTGTAGGTGTTTTTAAGAGCGAGCTGGTATTGGTTGATAGATTGATGGAGTTGTCCCTTGGAGAGAAGCTGGTAGGCATCATATAGATATTTGTTGCAGGCTAGCATACTATATTCAAATTAAATACTATTAACGATCCACCCTCATATATACCTCATAATCATATATTAATGAGCGAAGAGTTCTCCTCCGACAATGCCAGCAACTTCTATGTCGTAGAAAGCATCCTCGACAAAGTATCCCTTCCCCTATGCAGAAATACATCAGAAAGAATGGCAGGGATAAGGCCCACTATTTGATCAGATGGGAAGGATATGTGTAGCAAACTTGGGAACCCATCTAAAACTTGTCAGAAGTCAAAGCGATGGTGCGATAGTTTGAATAGTCACTCAAAAAGAAGCAGAGTAGTTAGCTTTAAAAAGAGAGACAAAACATTGAAAGCACTTTTCACTAATAAATGAGGCCCTCCAACAAGCGAAGTCGGCCCTCTGAAAGTGAGCAAGATGGTAAGAATTCATTTCAAAAGAAGGCTTCCCAAGAGTCAGATTTGAGAAGGAAAGATTCGAGGGAAAATGAAGAGTATTATGTTCGATAGCAAAATAAAAGATTGGAGGAAAGGGAAACAAAAAAGAAGAGCCTGTTTTCATAGTAATAAGGGAAGAAAAATATGTTTGCTTCTTCTTGGTAATCTTACCCTCAAAAGCCAAAGGACAAAGTTAGCCAATACGGCAAAATAATAAATCATATATATGAGAATGGGAAGTTAATGTATTAGGTATAAAAGCTCAATGCTCAGCTCAAGCCAGTCCAAAACGTTTTCTTAGAGTCCCAAGTTGCCAAAGAGGAATGCATGGCATCCCTGAATCAATACCTATAAAGATTATTAATTGAGTTGGAGGAGTATAATAAACAAAAATGATTATTTATTATTGATTGTAAACTAGCTGACTCCTTATGGTATTTTTGTTTATTGTTTAAAGTAATAGAAATTTTATAAGCTATCAATGTAAGGGCTGAACAACGCTAACCCAGCGAACAATAACAATAGTAATAATAATAAAAAGATACTCATCATTATTTGCATTTACTTATTCCTCACCCTCTCCTCCAAGTATTCCAAAACTTAAGCAAATACACAAATGAAAATCATCAATAAGCTGTTAACTGGAGCAGATCAAATTATCGTTACTGATGCCATCTCAGCTTTTTAATTGGAAGAAATCTATGTTGGAACATGGACCGATGTCTCTGAGTAATACACCAATAATGTGTTGGACAAAAAGGAAGGAAAATTTGAATTAAAGGCGAGTCATGTGGTTAACTTCAATGGTGGCCCTAGGTACGTCCTGCAGTTTTACATTTATAACGGCTAATACATTGATGAGGGAGTCTTGTCTCTTGCCTTCTTTATTGAGGACAATAATTTTACATCTTCCAAAAATAACGAAACCTTGAAGTACGCTTTGAACACCACCTCAGATGTATTCGCAGAGTATAACCTTCAGAAGATACTGGTGAAGGTCGATGGAGGATAGACCAAGCTTTAGAAAGCCGACTTATTATTCTCACTCACTGACAAAAGTACCCTTAAAACTAGCGTTAATATAAGCGTTCTCAAGAAGCAACTCTCTTTAGGGGTGCATGGGCAATAGAAAAGATTGCTAAAGATTATGCTGTTTGCAGCTATTTTATTCATCGTTTCATTCTCATCTTTTTCATCAATAATGAAGATCTTGAGGAGCTTATACGAACTTCAGGATAACTCTAGGAACTACTCCTTAATTACTATCTGCTTAACGTGCATGTGGGATGCAACTCTCTGCGTCATCGCATTCATATTCGCATTTAATGACCAGGAAAGCCTAATGCTCTTCATCATGCCTGCCTTCCTGCTCTGCCTTCTCTTCACCAACCTACAGCCCAGGTTCATGATCCTCATCTACCAGCAAAACACCAATGCAGGCATCCGCTAGGTTATTTGCAAGTTCAACCTTTTACATTATGGCAGTCTACTCATTATCTATCCGATCCTTTTATTTACTAACCTAAATTGGATACTATTCGTAGGAATAAGTCTAATATTTCTTCCCCAAATCTATGTCAATGGGGTTAATGGCCTGCGCCCTGATATTTCCTCCCACTACTATACAAGTTATCTTTTTACTCGCCTTATTCTCATTGTAATCATTATACTATTTAGCTTTACCTCAGATGTTTCCCCTTTAATATTTTTGACCTAGAGCCAAACTATGCCCTTTCTGTTGCTTGCTGCCTTATTGTTGCTTTTCAGGTACTCTATCTTCTATTCAGTATGGCCTCTTATATGTACAAAAGAGGTTTGGGTCAAAGAAAGTCATTCCTTCCTTTTTACTGGAGCCTGTGTTTAACTATAAGCTGGAAGAATAAATAAATGTTGAGGAAGGAGGTGAAAATCATGAGTGCTCAATATGTTTAACAAGTCTTGCGACTGAGCCTCTTCACGATGCCAACGAGCTTGAGTTTGATCCCCCTTTTAAACTCATGAGCACTCCTTGCAAACACAATTATCACAGCAGATGCCTAATATAATGGATGAAAGTCAAAATGGAGTGTCCTCAATGCAGGTTTAAATTACCTCCTTACTAGTGATTTCGATAGTATATGATGTTAATGAAAAATGAATCATTGATGGTCGAACTTGCCAAAACTAAAGCCTCTCTCTAACTCCAGTGGACGGAAGGTCGGACTGCTCGATTAGGCTTCATCTGAAATCACTAAGTCTTTCATCCGCTTGTTTATATTGGTTCTTAAACTAAATAAACAAAGTAGTACCTTTATCGATAAAATGTCTTCTTTCCTTGATTATCGCCTTGATGTTCATTTGCAGGAAGAACTTAATCCTATGTAAATTTAACTTTGGAAAAAGATATAATCTTGGGCGCCTGTTTAAATTTGGTTGAAAAAGGAGTCATTTCCACACCAAGTTATTTGCTTTTGAGCCTCTATAATCTTACTGGAGTGGACAGAATGCCAGAGTTTTATTCACCGTTGATAATATCCTCCACCAAAGGCAAGAAGATTGAGTTGTAGAAGTTGACCAAGCCCATTCGATTACCGTCGCTATCATAGAGGTCATTTTTATTGGAATAAAAACTATAGATAAGTTGATTATAGTGGTCGAATATTTATTAAAGTGTATATTTGAGGTTGGACTGGTTGATGCTTAGGATACTGGCTATTGAGCAGACAATTATCTGGTCAATTCGATGGTTTTTCAATAGAATTACTCTTTTCTGGGTTATGAACTTAACCAGGTTGACAGTCTTTATTATTTCTCCATCATAGATATTCATCTTGTAGCAGAGTTATTGGGTACGTTCGTTAACATGCTTTTACAGCCTCTTTATCACAGCATCGTCTTCCTTCAATTTCTCTTCTTTGTTCAGTAACATGTATCCTTCATTACTACACCAAATCTATTCGATCAAGATTTTCTTTTAAATATTGTATATATAGCTGTCAATCGTTTTAGGTAAGCAGATATTTTTAGCAAGCCAAATAACTGCCCTGTGACCTTGCAATAGGCCTATCTCATAGATCTGGCAGTATTTAGCGTAGGAACCTTCAAAACCTACGTTAGCATAGTTGAATAAATCATTGGAGAGGCAAACAATGGAAAAATAATTTTAAGCCTGGCCAAATATTTCCATCATTTATAGAGGAATGTGTGTTTAAGCTATGCGGTTGATACAGTAGGAGTAAAGCTGATAGATTAGATGCTGTCTTTTGACGAAGTCAGGGCAGTCAGGAGTGAGCTAGGAGATTGAATTGGTAATAAGCCCTAGAATTCTATGGTAAGTAGAGTTATAATTTTCTCCAACATATTTTTCATAAATCCTCCGAACTTCATTGGCCTCTTCTTTGATGGGGTTGGAAGTGATGCTGTTGAGCCAATTAGAATTCATGTGGCGGGTAGTTAGTGGGGTGACTCCTTTATGTTAAAATATCCTGAAAGGGCTCAATGGTTCAACAGTGCCTGATCTCTTAAAGAAGCTGTCCTTATTGCTGCTATTGGTTACTTAGTATTTCTCTTAGGTTGAGTCTTTCTAAATGCCTTCATTCACTTAATTGCACTCATCAGCAACATCTTCTTACTCACTATTCTCAAAATCAATCAGCTTACAAATAGCATTTTCACTGTTTTGAGGTTTTTAAACGGCGCATGGCGTAAGGGTCTATTTAAGAGATTGATTACCTTATTGAGTTCTAAGAAGTGAATTTCGTTGATGGTGTTTTCAGGCAGCTTTTCCATGAATTTTTAGTAAAGATCACTCGCATCATCCAGGAAACGTTAAGCATAATCAGCAGATAAGAGTTATTTTAAATCCATCTCCTTACTGCGGTATCTATAACTATATATATCTCTCAGCTTATTAAGGATTAAAGTTCTTAGTTGCTTGTATCTTTCCTCATTAGGAGCTTTACTCTCAACAAATTGCTGCTCAAAAACTTAACTTATTTCCCTGTGAGAAGATTTAGATAATAGTTCGGTAAACATGAGGAGGACGATTGAGCGAAGAAGAGTACTGGTTTCAACGGCATTGTCGAATTCGCTATTTTAGTTTTTTATGAAGAGATAGGTAATCCAGAAGATGCCCATCGCATTAAACTTATATTTTTGATCGTAAGTCTGCTTTAGGGAAAGCTTGTCAAAGACTGATCGATACTTCTTATGGATCCTATAGTTGATTTAAAGGTTTTTGATCTTATTTTTGAGCCAGAAAGGTGCTTCTCTCCATTTATCGACCTGCCTTGCAATCACTTGCAGGTACAACTCCTTAGACAGTTTGCCAATATGCCTCATCACGTGCTCCAAAGTTATTCCTGATCGGGCTCGCTTTGTATGGGTTACGTCGTTGAGGACAATGGTTTCCCCCACGATTGCAGTTGCAGATAGGATTTGATAGTGCTACAACTAGACGCTTAGATTGCCGACGTGGTTTTAGAGGAAGGAGAGTGTTTGTTTGAGAGTGATGGGGTCAACCCCAATGCCAGAAGTGCGAATGTAGAGGGCTATTTCTTATCTATCCATCATATGTTAGCAGATTAATTACTTATTTGAACAAATCTATATTCAAATAGCGGCAATAGTAAAAGAGCTCACTTAATTAATTCACAATCTATCCTCAATCAATCATTGCTTTCTCTTCTTTGTTG
>JACCDV010757693.1_pt1 | contig 17801 bp, 13 predicted proteins | sample 7446131 | NCBI WGS metagenome assembly JACCDV01 (sample SAMN15323448, study PRJNA562643) | freshwater metagenome | isolation source: river surface water | place: USA:Blue River Watershed | collected 2017-08-17 | reverse complement strand
GGTCCGGTAAGAATAGGCGAATCATTTGACATCGCGGTAGTCCTTCAAAATGAGTCAAGCGCAGAGATTTCAGATATTAATGCATCTATTATTCTTCCTTCCGGGGTAAGATTTGCTGATGGGCGCCATGCTTTGCGAAAAATCATTAATATGCAAAACATTCAAGCAGGAGCCACGCAGAGACACACCGTGACTGCTGTGGTAACTGAATTTACGGAAAATAAGATTTTTCAAGCCGAAGTAGAATATTTTTCTATGTTGCTTGGGAGAAGAGTTAAAGATTTAACCGAGCTTTCAATTGATGTAGCAAAGTGGCTTGCTCTTAGCATAGAGGCGCCGGATAAAGTGATAAGCGGAGAAGAATTTAACTGGAGTATTTCTTATGCCAACAATGCTGATAAAGCGTGGGAATTAAATCTTGAAGTTCAAGTGCCCGAGGAACTTAAAACTACTGTGCCGGCGCGAAGGATTAGCATGGCGCCGGCCGAACATAAGACCGAAGATTTTACAGGATCGGTTCTTATGGAGGAGGGGCAAAAATTTACCATTAAAGTAATAGCAAGGGGCATAATTGGAGAGCAAGAATATATTTTAGGCGAAGCGAGCACGGAGATATTGATTGCTCCATCGCCTATTTCTTTCACTATTACTTCTACAAAAGGAGAGGGTGAGCCGTTATCTCTAAGTGAAGAGATTCATTATACGCTGTCGTTTAGTAATAATGCAGATATTATTATGGAGAACATATTAATCACAGCCACCCTACAAGGAGAAATGTTTGATATGGCAACTATAAGTTCACAGGGCGCGATTAATGCGCAAAGGGGCGTAATATCTTGGAATGCGACTAATATGCCAGAGTTAGCGAATATTTATCCTGGTGTTACCCATAATGTCAGTTTTTCTGTAAAAATCCGAGAATCTTATCCAATACGAAGATTGAATGATAAAAATTTTACAGTAGGTGTGAGCGCGCACATATCATCGTCAACCGCGCTACCCAATGTTAGGGCTACAAGAACGGTGAATATAACGTCTATCACTCAAAAAATTGCGGGGCAAGTAAGGGTGTCCGCTAAAGCGCTTTATAGAGACGCAGCTAACAAGGTATTAAACGAAGGTGTATTCCCGCCAATAGCCGGCGAGCCAACTGAATACTCCATTCATTGGGAAGTGGCGAGCTATTCAACCGATATGTCTGAAGTTGAGGTCTATGCTAGCTTGCCTTTTGGGGTGGACTTTGCAGAGCAAATTAGAGTAGATGTTGGCGAATTATTATTTGACTCAACGAGAAGAAGGGTGTCTTGGCAAATACCAAAAATTTTAGCAACGACAGGAGTATTAAATAGACCAATAACTGCCATCTTTCAAATAAGAGCTACTCCTAGCTTAGAACACATTGAGCATTATATGCCATTACTTGAATCTACGCATATTACAGCAATAGATGATTTTACCAAGACAAATTTTTCAGCGTCGCATAGGTATTTAACAACAGAATTACAAGATGATAGAACTGTAACACCAAGAGAGGGGATAGTGAGAGCGCCTTAATTGTATATATCCAAATAGCATAAAAAATTAAATCAAAGTAAAATATATCAATGGATAATAAACTAGACAAAATGGATAAAATTGTTTCGCTTGCCAAAAGGAGGGGTTTTATTTATCCCGGCAGCGAAATATACGGAGGCCTGCAAAACGCATGGGATTTTGGCCCTCTCGGCGCTGAAATGAAAATGAATATTAAAACAGAGTGGTGGAACCGATTTGTAAGAGGCAGAGAAGATATGGTTGGGGTAGACACGGCCTTGATTATGAATAACAAAGTATGGGAAGCAAGCGGGCATATAGCGGGTTTTACCGATCCTTTATCTGAGTGCGTTAAATGTCATCATAGATTTAGAACAGACCAGCTTAAATCTCAAGAATGTCCTGATTGTGGAGGAGGACTGTCAGAGTCCAGGCAATTTAATATGATGCTTAGAACTTATCTCGGCGCCACAGAAGATAAGTCCAGTGAAGTTTATTTTAGGCCGGAAACAGCACAGGGTATGTTTGTGAATTTTAGTAATATTATTGATTCATCGCGGATGAAACTGCCCTTTGGTATTGCGCAAATTGGGAAAGCGTTTCGCAATGAAATAACTCCTGGCAATTATATTTTTCGCACAAGAGAGTTTGAGCAAATGGAAATAGAATACTTTATCCCAATCCCTAAAAAAGACGCGGACTGGGAAGAAAGTTTTGAATTATGGAGAGTTGCCATGCAAGAGTGGATAGCGCATACAGGTATTAAGGCAAGTGAAATACATGAATTAGACGTTCCGCAAAATGAACTCGCTCATTATTCAAAAAAGACAATAGATTTTGAATATGATTTTCCGTTTGGCAGAAAAGAGCTGTATGGCCTTGCATATAGGACTGACTTTGACTTAAAAAATCATGGACTTAAATACCGCGACTCAGAAACAGGCCAAGAGTATTACCCGCATGTTATAGAGCCGACTTTTGGGGTAGAGCGCGCCTTGCTTGCAGCGATGTGCTCCGCCTATACCGAAGAGGACGCCCCAACGGCAGAGGATGGAGAAACTGATAAAAGAGTAGTAATGAAATTTCCTGCGTGGCTTGCGCCTATTAAGATAGCAGTGTTGCCTCTTTCTAAAAAAGAAGAGCTTTCTCGCATTGCGCGTCAGTTAGCGACTGATCTGCGAAAAAAGTTTTCTGTTATGTACGACGAAACGCAAAGTATAGGCAAGCGATATAGAAGACAGGATGAAATAGGCACGCCATATTGTATCACCATTGATTTTGATTCTATTACAGATAATAAAGTTACTATTAGAGACAGAGATACTATGCGTCAAGAAAGAATTAATACGGCCGTTGTTTTAGACTACATACAATCAAATATATAATTGACGCTTTTGATAGTTAGCGTTTACCCAGCTTTCCAGTTGGCTTATTAAGAGCCAAAAAAGACGCTAGGTGTATGCACAAAATTATTTTAGCTTTATTGCCCTCACATGTTATACTTACTCTTATGATGACAACCATACTAATATTAGTAGCCTTTTTGCTTCTTATCAGCTTGAGGCAGATTAATCAATATGAGCGCGGAGTATTGTTTACTATGGGTCGTTTTTCAAGGATTCAATATCCTGGTTGGCGGCTGGTTATCCCGATATTTCAAAATATGACAAAAGTTGATATTCGCACGAAAGCAGTTGACGTTCCAGATCAGCAAGCGATAACAAGAGATAATATACCGGCTAAAGTAAATGCGGTAATTTACTACAAAGTAACCGACGCACAAAAAGCGATTATTGAAGTAGAAAATTTTTTCTACGCTATGTCTCAACTTGCGCAGACAACCATGAGAAACGTTGTGGGCGAGGTAGAGTTAGACGAACTTTTAGGACAGCGTAATAAAATTTCTGAACGAATAAGGGAAGTTATTGATGTAGCAAGTGATGCATGGGGCATTAAAGTGGAAAATGTGGAATTGAAAGATGTAGTATTGCCCGTAGAAATGGAAAGAACCATCGCCAAGCAAGCTGAGGCCGAGAGAGAGAAAAGAGCAGTAATCATTAAGGCAGAAGGAGAAGTTATCGCATCTGAAAATATGGCAAAAGCCGCAGCAATTCTCTCAAGTGCACCTGGTGCACTGCATTTAAGGACGCTTCAAACCGTAAACGATATAAGCTCTGACCAATCTAACACGATAGTATTTGCTCTGCCCATAGAGGCGCTAAAGGCGCTTGAGGGATTTAACAAAAAATAATTTTCTACGCACTCCAGAGTGTCTATGCATCATTATTGTAAGATACCTGCGTCACAACAAAATGATAGCTTATAATTAGTATCTATGAATATAAAATCTATAAGAGCAACAGAGATTTTAGACAGCAGGGGCACCCCGACTATTAAAGCATATGTATTATTAGAAAACGGCGTTGAGAGCTCTGCCGCGGTTCCTTCAGGGGCATCCACCGGCAAGCATGAAGCAAGCGAACTTAGAGATGGGGGCGAAAGATTGCAAGGGAAAGGAGTGCTTCGCGCTGTAGCGCATATTAATGGTGAAATATCGCAAGCGCTATCAGGAATAAATATAGAACATCAGGCATTAATTGACGAGACGATGATCCGCCTTGATGGGACAATAAACAAGTCACGGCTTGGCGCAAACGCTCTGCTCGCAGTGTCTCTCGCTGCCGCAAGAACTGCGGCTATGGCGACTAATGTGCCTCTTTATAGATATATTAATCAGATGACAGGCTTTAAGATGAGGATACCAACTCCACTCGTTAATATCATAAACGGAGGAGCGCACGCTAATTGGGCTACGGATATACAAGAATATATGATTATTCCAACGGGCTTTGCCACTTTTCGTGAATCTATCATGGTCGCGGCAGAAATCTATATGCGCCTTAAAGCAATATTAAAAGCAAGCGGCTATTTTATTAGCATTGGCGACGAAGGGGGATTTGCTCCAGCTGTCGCTCATAATAAACAGCCATTTGCATTGATGGCGGAGGCAGTACGTCAAGCAGGATATGTTTTAGGTCAAAATATAAGTTTTGGCATAGATGCTGCTGCGTCTGAATTTTATGTAAACGGGAAGTACCAATTTAAGAGGGAACAAAGAGAATTATCTAGCGAGGAACTATTTGATTTTTATAAGCAAATCGTTGAGCAGAGCGGAGTAGTGAGCATAGAGGACCCGTTCGCCGAAGATGATTGGAAGAGTTTTTCCGATATTACTGCGGCTTTTAGAGAGAAAATACAAATTGTAGGCGACGATTTATATGCGACCAGTCAAGTAAGAATAAAAAAGGGCATAATCGAGAGAGCAACAAATGCGGTACTTATTAAACCAAATCAAATAGGCACTTTATCGGAAACATTAAAAGCGGCTGCGATAGCAAGGGCGGGTAACCAATCTATCATAATATCACATCGTAGCGGTGAAACAGAAGATACATTTATAGCGGATCTTGCTGTTGCTGTTGGCGCGGAAGAAATTAAAACAGGTGCTCCTGCGAGAGGGGAGCGAACGGCAAAATATAATAGGCTTTTAGAAATAGAAAACAACGCAAAATTATAATCTGTTTAGTACCCAGCATTCTTGTTATTATTCCGTCGCTCCCTCCGCTGTCATTCCTGCGAAAGCAGGGATCCAGATTACTCCCTTTTTGTTGTCATCCCGCCCCTCCCCTCCGTCATTCCAGCGGAAGCTGGAATCCAGGCTTGTCCCAGCGAAAGCTGGGATCCAGGTTCTCCCCTTGCTGTCCTTGCTGTCATTCCGTCGAAGGACGGAATCCAGGCTTGTTCCAGCGAAAGCTGGAATCCAGGCCAGTCCCCCCAAGCATTAGAATATAGAATTAAGAATCTAGAATGCTTTTATTCAAGATGCTAGATTCTTTGTGTGCAGAATATAGGTTGGTCCTTGCCTACGTAGAGTGACGCGGGGCAAGGTCGAGAGACTGCTCTAAGCGGTCTTTTGTATAGAGAAATATTAGCAACTGTGGGTTTCTAAAAAAACGAGTTTAACGAGCGAGTAGCAAAACTGCCCCCGCGCTTCGCAATTATCTGGCTTTTATAATACATTTAAAGAATAGACAGGAAGAAACATTATCCTAAACTTATGCCATTTAACGAATCACGATTTGAAAATATATCCACGCCTGCGCCAGAGGCATCAGAAAACAAAGAAGAAAGACTAATGAATGTTTCGGACATTATTATTGAACCCGAAAGAGGCATTACCCTAATGTCCTTTATGTTAAAGGGATATGATCCTGAATGGGGTGATAACGATCATGAGTTATCAAAAGCTACACAAAAATATTTCGAAGAAAATCCCTTAAGTAATGAAATCAAAAAAATTCTTGATGATTTAGGGGCACTTAAAAAAGATGGCATTGATCAAGAAACTTTATTTAATATCGCATTATCTTATGGGCGTCCAGAAAGACTAAGGGCAACATCGGAAAACTTAACGAGAGATAAAGAATTAGATAGTCCAGATCAAATACAAGAAAGATTGCTTAAATTAATGGAAGGTTTTGAGCAAGGGTTGGGTTCTAGTGCCGCCTTTTTAGAATTAAAAAGCAGATTTGATATTGAAACCCAAGCAGATATTGAGAGGAGACAAGATGGGATAGAAAGACGCAAGGAAGAAATTAATAAATTATTGGAATTTTTTCGGCCAAAAGTAGACACTACTAAAGCTAAAAAAATAAAAATGATACCCACTGATTATCTGTATCACAAAGAATCAGGAATGAGTTTTAGTATAGGCAGTGAAATTATCATTAGGGCCCCGCTAAAAGACACTGAAAATGGATCGTGGATACATGAATTTTTACATGGCGTTATTAATCCTATTAACGATAAATTATTCGGAAAATTAACCGAAGAACAAAAAAAGAGAATGATAGAAATATCATCTGGTAAGCTTAGGCAACATTACGGAGAAAATGCTATTACTTTATTGAATGAGAGTTTCATAAGGACATATGTAAATTTTTTTAATAGAGGCTTACGGCCATATAATCACGCGGACTTCCAAGGATTAATTTCCAAAGTGAATGAGGCACAATTTCAAGACGTAGTAAGATATGATGAAGAATTAAAACAAAGGATGGAGGCGATAGGCATATCTACTCTGGAAGATCTCTTAGAAAAATCAAAAGAATATTTTGAAAAATATGAAAAAGACCTACTTAGCGATATTGTTTATAGTTTTTACGAATATTATGAAATAGAGCTTCAAAAAGATACAAAATTAACATTTGAAGATTTTGTTTTACAAAATTTTATTAAATATTTTGAAGAGACATTAGATAAAAACCAGAGAACAATTTAGCGAATCAGTTCACGAGCCCACTGGCTTTTCTTGCCTGCTGCCACAGGCGGCGAGGGAGAAGCCAGCGTCGAAGTTGTTGTGAAAAGAGGTTTAGATTTTAACTAAAACATACTGCGCATTATATCGCTTCCGTGCTATTATCCCCAGCTCCTCTCCATTCTATCATTCCTTCGGAGGATGGAATCCAGGGCTGGGGCTTAGAACACAAAACACAGAATACACAATGCAGACCTGGATCCTTGCCTACGCGGGGATGACAAAAAAAGGAGGCGTCATCCCGATCTAATGAAACCCAAGGTCGGCAGGATTGTCGTCTCCTGATATTAAAGTTATTGTGCCGCCCAAATCCTCAAATTCACGACGCATATTCATCACCTCATATGCTAAAGTTTTAGTTTGATTGGCTACTTCTTTTTTAATAAATCCTTTTGACCAATAATCTATTGCCAACTTACTGTCACCAAAAATATTTTTTTCATTAATTATGGTAGCGATTTCAAGCGCATATTTAAGTGCAAGTAGCTCTCCATAATTATTGGTTTTGCCCTTGGGTAACAAATATTTTCCGTGCTTATTTATTAAAGAGTTAGCGAGTACTTTGTTCAACAAATTTATTCCGTTTTTATTCGTTACACTTATTTCTACGCCATTTCCGCGACCAGTCCCGGCGTCAAAATATACGCCGTCAGGCATTTTTTTCTTAGTTTTAATTTCATATTTAGCGCCCGCGGATAGCCAGTTCTCTGCTTCTGTAAGATTTCTAAATCCCTTATAGCGCACGCCTTGTTTGCCCTGAACTATTTTTTCGCACTTTGCCCAAGACACAACTATCCCACTTTCGCCATTTGGTAAAAAATATGCATAATGAGTGTTCTTTGGAGGCATTATGGCTGTAAGATATCTTCTGTTCTGCCGTCAATAGAAATAGTTACTCTATCTACGGAAGGAAATTGATTTAAGGTTTCCGTAATTTGAGCGCGGATTTGAGTAACACGGCATGAGCCAGCCACTCCAACCTCTAATTGATTAGAAAAATCTATTTGAGCTTCGCCATCTACAATAGCTATACGATTTATCGTTACGCCTGGGTTTATAGAAGTATGAAACCCGTTATGTTTTTCAAGAAATGTCGGCCCTTCTAAGAGCTCTAAAATAGTAGCTCTTGCGATTGCTTGGGTTTGAGGGATATGGCGGACAACAGGCGATACAAGTCCGCAGTCATTAAATGTATCCGCAAGTGATGCTTTCCCAAAATAAAGACGAACAGCCACCCCATCTCTTGCGACATTGATTCTTATTGGTACCATAAGAGCATCATCAAGCTCGCGATAATCGGAAGGATTATGTTTGTGGAGCACGATAAGCGCCGGCCCTTGAAAATCATTTTCTAATTCAAGCGCAGCAGTAAAAGGAACAAAGTTAGTCGTCATCCAATTCTCGTTTTGCGCCGTGGCCACACCTATATGTAATAAGTTCCCGCTCATATCGATAATTTCCACAGGAAATGAGGCTTCAAAAAACCAATTTCCTCGCGCTTGCCCTTGAAGCAGAATAGGAGAGGAGGATATGGTTTGTTTTAAATCGGGATATTCAAGTCGAATTAAATCCGCCTTTTCCGAAGAATTATCAATAGACTTTACAAATATTTGTCCATCAGGCGTTTTGCATGTAGGCGGAAAAATATCTGTGATTTGATATCCTTTGGCCATACATTCGTTGTAGCTTGTAATCGCAATATGATTACGATTCAAAACATACATAGACCCGAAAAAAGCCACTATTAAAATGACAAGAACGATTGCGATGATAATGCCTCTGCTTTCTTTTTTTATGATTGGTAACATAAGTCAATTATACCATTTTATTTATTGTTGGACATATAAGAAAGGAGACCGCTTAGAACGTTCTCCCGACCCCACTTAACGTTCGAATCCAGATCCCTAGGCGGGATATTTGCTGCCGGACCTGGAATCTCACGGCTTCGCTCGGCTCTAAGCTCGCTCCGCCTTAGAAACCCACGGTTTCTAAGATCTTCCTACACGGGAGACCGTTTATAACGTTCTCCCGACCCCACTTAACGTTCGAATCCAGATTCCGCGACGGGATATTTGCTGCCGGACCTGGATTCGAACCAAGATACCATGCTCCAGAGGCATGTGTCCTACCATTAGACGATCCGGCAATCACAAAAAAATTGTAATGCAAAATTCGTTTGTAGTAAACGCATCAACTAATCTTTTAGGCTTTCAACTATCGCTATCTCAAGAGGAATAATGGCAAATGGAGAATATTTCATTTCCCCGTAAGCACTGATTAAAGCTTTCAAAACAACAATTAATTTCTCCTGCTCGCAATTTTTAGCGTGCTCATCTATTTTTTTAGCGGTTTCTGCAGTTACTTCGTCTTTGAATAACTCTGCCATTTTAGCGTCATATGAGACAACAAGCACTCTGCGTAAATAATGAATTAAATCTTTTGTAAGTTGCGGGAGATTGTACCCATCAGTATTAATCATCGCAAGTGTCTCTAGAGCGCCCGGCAAATCTTTATCTATGATTTTTGATGCGAGCAATTCTGTTTTGACGGCGCCTGCTTTCCCTAAAATCCGCTCCGCTTCCACTAAGGTTATTTGCTCGTCTTCCATAGACACTACTTGTTCAAAAAGCGATTCAGCGTCTCTAAAACTCCCCTCTGATGCTGAAGCTATCACTTCTATAGCTTCTTGATTAATGTTAATTTTTTCGGCCTTCGCTATCATGGCGAGCCTCTCTGTGATTTTACCAATGGGCGCTCGCTTGAATGAAAAACGCTGTGTCCTTGAAATTATCGTGGCTGGCAACTTGTCATACTCAGTAGTAGCGAGAATAAATATTACATGAGCCGGCGGTTCTTCTAGTATTTTTAACAAAGCGTTAGATGCTTCTTTAGTAAGCTGGTGGGCTTCGTCTATGATAAAAACTTTTTTGGCGGAATAAGCAGGCGTCAATCGAGCACCCTCCTTGAGATCTCTTATTTCGTCTATTCCTCTATTTGAAGCTGCGTCTATTTCAATAACATCAAGCGATCTGCCTGCGTCTATTTCTACGCATCTTACGCATTCATTGCACGGCTCTCCAACATATCTAAATTCTGTATCGTTATTTATTTTTTCGCAGTTTGCGAGTTTTGCGAGTATGCGCGCGACGGATGTTTTCCCGCATCCCCTCGGGCCATAAAAAAGATACGCATGCGACAATTTATTCGTTTTTGCCGCATTTTGGATAATATGAACAATAGAATCTTGTCCTGCTATTTCTGAAATTTTACGCGGACGATACCGCCTGTATATTGCAAAGGCCATAGTATTTATTTATTATACACAAATAATCATAAAGTGAAAAAGCTGTGGAATTTAGGCTTTTTTAACGCTTAGAAATCTAATAATGATAACTGCTGTTAAAAATATTTTTAAGGCCCAATTATCCGTAGGTGTAGTTTTTGCCTTAGTTACTATTTTAGCAGCGGGATTTATTGTTTTTATATTGTTTTTTTCACGAGATACTAGCCCTCCTATTCTAATCAGCGACACATCTCTCCCGCCTGCCGAGCTTGATTTTGGTCCGATACCCGCTCTTCATAATTTTGATTTTTTTACTGCGACAAAAACTAATTTTATTCAAAATGAAGCGGACTTTATTGAGGCTAATCTGTCAGACATGATGATTCGTGTTTACCTTAGTGGCAAAATGGAATATGAAGCGCCTATTCTTACCAAAGGCAGGGAGGGGTCATGGTGGGAAACGCCGGCGGGAATATACAGAGTGGAATCCAAAATTAGAAATCATTTTTCCAGCTTTGGTCAGGTGTATTTACCGTGGAGCTTACCTTTTCACGGTAATTTTTTTATTCACGGATGGCCGCATCGCCCGGATGGAACTCCGGTTGCGTCCGCCTTTTCAGGAGGGTGTATCAGGCTCGCAAATGATGTAGCCAAGAAGATATTTGGTATGGCTTATGTCGGTATGCCTATAATCGTATTTGAAAATGATTTTGTTTCTGATAATTTTTTACACCGCCCCAACAAGCCCGAACTGACTGCGAACGCTTATCTTGTCGCCGACCTTAATAACCACTATGTTTTTTTGAAACATAATCACAATGCAGTCCTTCCTATTGCGTCAATTACCAAAATGATGACCTCTCTTGTCGTTGTCGGACATATTAATCTTGACCACCATATAACTGTTCCTGAAAATGCCATCATTAGAACATCTAAGCCGCGTCTTAGAAAAGGGGAATCTTTTTCCGCCTATAACCTTCTTTTCCCTCTTATTTTAGAATCATCAAACGAGGCGGCAGAAACGCTCGCCAGTCGTCTCGGGCGCAGCCGATTTATTACTCTGATGAATAAAAAAGCCGCCTCAATTGGTATGTCTGCAACGCAATTTGACGACCCTTCGGGGCTTAGCGCTAAAAATACATCAAGCGCAGAAGACCTTTTTAATTTTACGAGATACATTTATCACAATCGCAGTTTTATTCTTAAAATTGCCTCTGGAAGGATGATGGACTCTGCTTACGGCAGGCCGGTATTTAGAAATTTAGAAAATTATAATTTATTTGGAGCTGACCCTTCTTTTTTTGGAGGGAAAACAGGTCAAACAACAGCGGCTGGCGAAACATTTTTAGGGGTTTTTGAAATTGAATTTTCCGGGCAAACACGCCCTATAGCTGTTATTGTCCTTGGCTCACAAAATTCCCGTGCGGATATTGAGCAAATATTAAGTTGGCTTAAATCTCACTACTAATGCTTTACGAAGTTGTTGCTAATAATTTTAAGGGGCCCATTCATAAACTTCTTGAATTTATAGAAGAAAAAAAATATGAAATAACTGAAATTAATTTAGCGGAAATTACAGGCGATTTTTTAGAATATTTAAAGATAGTGGAACATAAAGAACCGCGCCTGCTATCTGATTTTATCGCTGTGGCTACCAAGCTTGTTCTTATTAAATCTAAATCTTTAATACCTGACTTACGCTTAACACCCGAAGAAGAAGAGGGGATTAAAGATCTTGAAAATCGCCTTAAGCTTTATAAAACTCTAAAAATCGCTGAGAATAATTTTGCGGCCCTTTGGGCGGAGCAGCGGATATCTTTCGCAAGAGATGCTTTTTTCTTAAAACGAGATCCGGTTTTTGTGCCTTTAGCTGATATTTCTACTGCTTCTTTGCTCTCTGCCATGGCGTCGCTTCAATCATCAGTTGTCGCGCTGAAAACCCAATATGAAAAATATGAGATGGTGAATTTTACGGCGTATGTTGAAGAACTAATCGCCAGAGTAAATCAAAACGTTTCAGATTTTAGTGTGATTGTAGGAGACAGGCAGAAAAAAGAGGTCATTATTTTATTTCTCGCGCTTTTACAGCTTTTGAAGGATAATAAGGTGTCTACTACTCAAGGTTCTCCTTTCACCACAATCACAATCACAACAAATAATCACAATGAATAATATTGAACAAAAAATTGAAGCTTCCCTTTTTGCCTCAGGAGATCCTATGAGCATGGCAAAATTATTAGATGTTATTGGCGAATCAGAAGAAGCGATAAAAACGGCCATTACTACTTTAAAAAATAAATATAGTGCTGATACAAGTGGTATTCATATTATTGAGTGCGGAGATAGTTTCCAGCTTGTGACAAAACCTGAGGTCGCTTGCATTGTAGAGAAGATTATCAAAGTAGAGACGCATGAAAATTTGACTCCTGCTGCGCTTGAAACGCTATCTATTATTGCATATCTTGCTCCCATATCTAAGTCCGCGATAGAATACATAAGAGGGGTGAATTCAAGTTTTATTTTAAGAAATCTTTTAATTAAAGGGCTAGTGGAGCGTTATTCGCATCCTCAAAAAAATAATACTTATCTTTATCGTCCAACGCATGACCTGATAAGGCATCTGGGCATTATAAACCAGACAGAGTTGCCCGATTTTGCCAAATATCAAGAATTGAAAGAAAGTCTGCAGCAAAACTAATGAATAATGTAACTAAAATTATTATCGTGGGAGCGGTGTTGATTCTAATTGGCGCGAGCGCGAAAGTTGGAGTTACTACTTTTATCGCAAATAGCAATAATCAATATAGTACTGCGACTGGCTCTATCTTGGAGGCCGCTGCTGCTATGCCAATTTTAGCGGTGCAAAGCATATCAAATATTCCTAGGTCAACAACACAAAGAGTCCCGGATAATTTATCTCTCAAAGCAGCCGCCGCCATTGATTTATCTTCGGGAGAAGAGATTTTTTCTGTTAATCCGCAAGAAAGGTGGCCCCTCGCCTCCCTCACTAAACTTATGAGTGCTATAGTGGCTGTGGAGAATATTGATGCAAATCAAAAAATAAGTTTTTCAGCGAATGCTATCGCGACAGAAGGTGTAGTCGGGGGGTTTAGAGAAGGCGAAACTTTTGCGGCTTTGGACTTAGTGAATACGATGATGGTGACTTCTTCAAATGATGCGGCGATAGCCCTCGCCGAACATATGTCAGATGGCGCATTTGTTAACTTAATGAATATCAAAGCTGTTTCTATTGGTATGCGCGACACTCGTTTTAGCGAGCCGACTGGTCTCTCTATGTTAAATCAGGGGACTATTTATGATATGTCTCTACTAGTAGAATACGCATGGAGCGCCCACCCGAAGCTTTTTACTGTGTCGTCAAGGCCGACTATTACAATCAGAGAAATGAATTCTTCGCGGAATCGTCGTCTTGTTAATATAAATTCTTTAGCGCCCAGGGATGATTTTTTAGGAGGCAAAACTGGGTTTACTAAGGATGCAAATCAAAATCTCATTTCTGTTTTTTCACTTGGGAGACAGCCTATTGCTATTCTCATTTTAGGCGCTGATGATAGAATACAAGAAACTAAAACAATAATTTCATTTATCAATGATATTAACAGAAGTCATTAAAGTACTTGCCGTTACCATAACTTCCTTTTTTATTGCTGTAGCGATGACTCCGTTTGTTATTCAATTTCTAAACAAATTTGGAGTAAAGAAGCAAATTAGAGATGCCGCCTCCGCTCCCGTGATGTCTGCCCTCCATTCAAAAAAATCAGGAACGCCGACAATGGGAGGAGTCATCATTTGGGGCGCGGTTCTCATAACCGCTATAATTATGTTTATCGCAAGCCATATATTGGGGGGCATTTACGAGCATCTTAATTTTATCAATAGAGCAGAAACATATTTACCTCTCGCCGCGATGATTATAGCGGCCGTGATAGGTCTTGCAGACGATGTATTAGGTGTTTTAAGAATTGGGCCGAAAGGCGGGGGATTGGCCATGAGACACAAGCTAATTCTTTATGCGTTTATTGGCGCAGTTGGCGCATGGTGGTTTTACTCGCCTCAATATCTTGACTGGCAAATTTTACACATACCCTTTATAGGTGCTGTTGATATTGGTATTTGGTATATTCCTGTTTTTATATTTATTATCACGGCGAGCGCTTTTTCTGCGAATGAAACCGATGGGCTAGACGGACTCTTAGGAGGCGTTTCTATATCTGCTTTCGGGGCCCTTGGCGTCATAGCATTTGTTTTGGGGAGATATAATCTTGCTGCTATGACAGGCGCTATAATTGGCGCGCTGATTGCTTTTTTGTGGCATAATGTCCATCCTGCGAAATTTTTTATGGGGGACACTGGATCCATGGCACTTGGTATTACTATGGGCGTGATCGCTATGCTTACCAACACAGCCTTGCTCCTGCCGTTCTTCGCTTTTATTATGGTCGTTGAGTCAGCGTCAGTCATCATCCAATTAACTCATAAAAAACTTTTAAAAAAGAAGCTTTTTCTTTCTTCTCCAATACATCACCATTTTGAAGCTAAGGGCATGCCGGAATCACAAATTACAATGCGCTTTTGGATTGTTTCAGGTGTCGCTGCCGCCGCCGGCCTTATCATTTTTTTACTTGATAGAATTATTTAAAACTTTAACACTAAGCGATAATTTTATAGGACCTATGTTGTCCGTGTGTTATTCTAAATGAAACTGCTCTCTAATAGCGTCTAATTTTGCCTGTAGTGGCTGGAACTCTTCAAAGCGAAGGCCCTGTTGCATTACCAGGTCTACGGCATCACGACTGGCTTTAATAATAGTTTTGTCTTGCAATGCTCTCATTGTAATATCGGGAGCGCCTTTTTGGCTCTCTCCAAGTAATTCGCCTGGGCCACGAAGTAACAAATCTTTTTCGGCGAGCTCAAGGCCATTTTTCGCGGAAGATAATGCTGTCAGTCGGTTCTTAGCTATTTCTGAAGAGCTTTTTGAAAAAAGTAAGCAATAGGACTGATGCTCTCCTCGTCCAACGCGCCCTTTAAATTGATATAACTGCGCGAGTCCAAAGCGATCAGCATCTTCAATAATCATAATAGTAGCGCGAGGGACATCTACTCCAACTTCCACAACTGATGTAGTGACAAGCATAGCAACTTCTCCTTGTTGAAATGACAGCATAATTTTTTCTTTTTCTTGGCTAGACATTTTGCCGTGGAGCATTGCGATTTTTACATTAGGGAACACGCGAGAAGAAAGACGATGAAATTCTTCTTCGACATTTTTGACATCGTCCCAATTAGAACGAAAAGCCGTGCTTATCTCTTCTTCATTTTCGCGGGGCGCTATTTTAGGGCAAATAACAAATGCTTGACCTCCTTTGGATAACTCGCTTCTTATAAACTCATACGCTTTATCTCTATTTTGTGGGAGCACCCATTTAGTAACGATTTTTTTTCTGCCCTTTGGCAATTCATTAATTAGAGACATATCTAAATCTCCGAAAAGAGCGATGGCCATAGTGCGCGGGATAGGGGTTGCGGACATGCTTAGAAAATGAGGCATAACTTCAGGATTGTTTTTTGTGAGCAACGCTCTTTGAGTAACGCCAAACCTATGTTGTTCGTCTACAACAATAAATCCAAGCCGTGCGAAATTAAGAGATGGGGATGCCTTCTTTTTGGCGATTAAAGCATGAGTGCCAATGATAATATCTATTTTTTGACGAGAGAGCAGGCTCGCCATTTCTGATTTTTTAACATTTGATTCTAGCCCCTCTTCTAAAAAAATTTTCGCCGAGCCAGACGTGAGTAGTCCAAACTTAATACCAGAGGCAGAAAATAATTTTTTAATTGTTTCATAATGTTGAACGGCTAGTATTTCAGTCGGCGCCATCATAGCTGATTGAAAGCCGTTTTTTGCCGCTATAATCGCTGCAATCGCGGCGACAACTGTTTTGCCGGAGCCAACATCGCCTTGAAGTAATCTATTCATTGGGTGGCCTGAGGACATATCACGTAAAATTTCTAAAAGAGATTTTTTTTGAGAGAAAGTCAGCTCAAAAGGAAGATATGACAGGATTTGCTTAACTTGCTCTGCATCAAATAGCACATTTGGAGCGTTCATCTCCATAAGTTTTTTGCGACTGATGCGATTTAGAAGCTGAATCAAAAAAAGAGTTTCAAAAGCAAATCGTTTTTTCGCGAGCTCGCCATCTTTCATATTTTGCGGAAAGTGCGCCTTGCGAATGGAAGAGGTAATATCTAGAATATGTTCTGCGGTAAGAACGCTTTGGGGCAAAAATTCAGGGATTGTGTCCGCTATCATTATTAATTTTCCTGCTATACGCTGGATCATCGCAGAGCTCACGCCTTTAGGTCTTACATAAACAGGCACAATAGAACCAATTCTGGCATTGTCTGTTTTCCCCACTACTTCATAGGTAGGGTTAAAAAGAACCACATTTTTTTGTCTCTCCGTTATTTTGCCGGAAGCGACTATTTCGTCTCCTTCAGAAAATCCATATTTGATATATGGCTGGTTAAACCAAACGGCTTTAATGCGGTTATTGTCGCTCCATAGATCAGCTTCAGTGATAGACAGTTTTTTCTGCCATATTCTTTTAGTGAATGATTTGCCAACGCGCGCTTTTATCACAACATTCTGACCAACTGAAAATTTTGTGACAGGCATTGGCTCTGCCCAATTTTCATATCTTATGGGAAAGTGCCACAATAAATCGCCTGCGGTTTTAAGGCCGATATTCTCTAATTTTTTTGCCGTGCCCGGAGGAACGCCCTTGATAGATTTAAGACTGGTTTTGATATTTAACGCTTCTGCCACTTTTTTAATTCTACCTTAAAACTGCAATTTATTTAATATGATGTTTTAGATTTTAATTATGCTTTTCGTATTTTAAAGCCCTTAATCTGGGCCTTTATTTATGACAGATAGAAAAATAGGGATTGCGTTTGTCTCGTTCGTATGTTTTTATTCAAATAATATTTGTTAATAATTTTTAATGTGACATATTTGAAGGATCGCTAGCTCAATTGGCAGAGCAGACGCCTCTTAAGCGTAAGGTTCTGGGTTCGATTCCCAGGCGATCCACGAAGATCTATAACTCTGGAGGCGGACTACCCCCTCTTGTTATTTTCGCTGTTGTGCTCCTATCGTCCCCGCTCTTTTTCTCCCGTCGCCTCGGTAACAGGCGGGGGGCTTAAGAAATTCAAAAGGCCAAAGGCAAAAGTTAAATCCCAAAATTACAACTCCATAGTATAAAATTTAGAATTTTTAATTTCGAATAAATTTCAAATGACTGAAATTAAAAACAATCAAAAAAGGGAACAGATCTGGATTCCGTCCTCCGACGGAATGACAGAAAGAAATAGTGAAAAATAAAATACTTGACACATACCCCAGGAGGGGTATATTTATTTTATGGCATATGGCAATGATAAAAATAAAATTATTAAGCGATTGAAGCTTATTGAAGGTCAAATTCGTGGCCTGCAAAAAATGGTAGATAATAATATCTATTGCATTGATGTTATTACTCAAACATCAGCGGTAAAACAGGGGCTCTCTAATATAGAAGATATATT
>JACCDV010894299.1_pt1 | contig 17808 bp, 17 predicted proteins | sample 7446131 | NCBI WGS metagenome assembly JACCDV01 (sample SAMN15323448, study PRJNA562643) | freshwater metagenome | isolation source: river surface water | place: USA:Blue River Watershed | collected 2017-08-17 | reverse complement strand
TATTACGAGGCGCTAAAGCTCACTATAGAAAAGATACTAGTCTCAAGGGATTACAGAAGAAAGCCGGATGGGGAAATAAAACCCTCAATACCATCTTAATGCAGGAATTTTAATGGGACAGCCCTGCTTTTAAGCTCAACATTTGTAGACTGTTTGGCCTAAATCTACTATAATCGCCATCCTTATTTTGCTGGTCGCAGGCAAAATACTATTTACAACTATGGGGAGTACTCTAATGGCTAAAGCTATATTTAACTTGAGCGCTGAACTACGCTCACTCGTAGGGAAAGGTGCGAGCCGCCGCCTACGCCGTACATCGGAAACTGTTCCAGCAATTTTATATGGTGCGAATAAACCACCGATGAAATTAACATTAAAAAATAATGAAATTAATAAAGCAACCGAATGCGAAGCATTCTTTTCACATATCGTGACATTAACGGTTAATGGTAGCGAAGAAAAAGCGATTGTTAAAGATTTACAACGTCACCCTAGCCGTGGTGTGATTTTACATGTGGATTTTTTACGCATCAGCGCCACTGAAAAATTAACCATGCATATTCCTCTTCATATGGAAGGCGGCGAAAAAGCCGTGGGTGTGAAAGAAGGTGGTCAAGTAACTCAATTCGTTAATGAAATTGAAATACGTTGTTTACCCGCTAACTTACCAGAATATATCGCGATTAATATAGCGAACCTTGCCTTGAATCAAACGATTCATTTATCTGATGTGACGTTACCAGAGGGCGTGGAATTAGCTCGTCCAATCACCGAAGAACATAATCCCAGTATCGTTAGCATTCAGATTCCACAAGAAATGGCTGAAGTGTCTAACGAAGCACCGGTTGCACCCGATAGCGTACCAGCTATTAATGCTGCCGTAGATAAAGATGCGGCTGGTAAAGCCGAGTAACGCGTGACAAGCAACAAGATTAAATTAATTGTTGGTCTAGCAAATCCAGGCACCGAATATGAAAATACACGCCATAATGCCGGTGCTTGGTTTGTTGAAACTCTTTGTCAACGAGAAAAATTAACGTTATCCATTGAAAAAAAATTTCATGGTAAAATTAGCAAATTGCCTGGGCTAGATTGTCATCTGATGATTCCTACTACGTATATGAATAATAGTGGCTTAGCTGTAGCCAGCATTGCACAATTCTATAAAATTAATCCTGAAGAAATACTCATCGTGCACGATGAATTAGATTTATCTGCAGGGGATATCAAATTAAATTTTAATCGGGGTGCTGCAGGCCATAATGGTTTACGTAGCATTATCGATGCATTACAAGGCTCGCAAGCGTTTTATCGCTTGCGCATTGGCATCGGTCGTCCCACTCGCGGAGAAACCGTGGATTACGTCTTAAGCGCACCTAGCAAGCTTGAGCGCGAAAAAATTGATAATAGTATTGCTGACGCAATAGAAATATTACCGCTCTTATTAGTCGGCGATATCGATAAAGCGATGCAACAATTACACACAAAAGACTTAGATTAAAAGATGAAATGCGAGGCGTATCTGAGTAAGCGACCGGAGTGTATAATGACATACATGAGGACCGCGCGCGAAGAGACAACGACGCAGTTCGCTTTTAATCGGAGTCTGAAAAGGATGAATAATGGGTTTTAACTGTGGCATCGTAGGCTTACCCAATGTGGGAAAATCCACATTATTTAACGCATTAACTAAAGCCGGTATTGAAGCGGCTAATTATCCGTTTTGTACGATTGAACCCAATAGCGGCATCGTCGCCCTGCCCGATCCGCGCTTAGATAAAGTTGCTGCGATCGCCGGCTCTGCCAAAATCATTCCTACCACCATGGAATTCGTCGATATTGCGGGTTTAGTCGCCGGCGCTTCAAAAGGTGAAGGCTTAGGCAATCAATTTCTAGCGACGATTCGCAGTACCGATGCCATCGCCCATGTCGTTCGCTGTTTTGAAAACGATGATATTATTCATGTGGCAGGCAAAGTAAATCCACAAGCCGATATCGATACGATTAATACGGAATTATGTTTAGCGGATTTAGAAAGTGTCGAAAAAGCCTTATTAAAGGCCGCGAAGTTAGCAAAAAGTGGTAATAAAGAATCACAAGCCATCGTACCTATTTTAGAAAAAGTGAAAGCGTTGTTGAACAATGGCCAGCCGGCTCGACGCTTATCTGCCGACGAATTATCAACACTTCAATATTTACAATTGCTAACCGCTAAACCCACTCTGTATATCGCCAATGTAGATGAAAATGGTTTTGTGAATAATCCTTACCTTGATATCGTTAGCAAAATTGCGGCGGCAGAAAATGCCAGTGTAGTGCCGGTGTGTGCAGCCCTCGAAGCGGAAATTATTGAATTAGATGAAGCCGAAAAAATTGAATTTTTAACTGATCTGGGCTTAAGTGAAGCGGGTTTAAACCGCGTTATTCGGGCTGGTTATCAATTATTAGGCTTACAAACTTATTTTACCGCAGGCCCTAAAGAAGCCCGTGCTTGGACGATTAAAACTGGGGCTACGGCGCCGCAAGCCGCCGGGGTTATCCACTCTGATTTTGAAAAAGGCTTTATCCGCGCGGAAGTGATCGGCTATGACGATTATATTCACTATAAGGGTGAAAATGGTGCGAAAGAAGCCGGTAAATGGCGCCTAGAAGGTAAAGAATATATCGTCGCCGATGGCGATGTGGTGCATTTTCGTTTTAATGTCTAACTTGACAAAAATGCCGTAAACCGCGAAAATGGTCGCCCTTAACTTACTGTATCAATACTCAAATATGGCTATGTAGCTCAGTTGGTTAGAGCACGGCATTCATAATGCCGGTGTCGGTGGTTCGAGTCCACCCATAGCTACCATTTTTTCACCCTGTTTTCTAATAAAAGCTCCTTGTTAATATTCAACTACCAATAAGTGATTTTATTTCGGTTTTTTAGCCTCAGGCAACTTATTGATTTAAAAAAGAAAATAAACGTTTTTTAAACAAATACCAATAATCTACCAATTTTTCAAAAATTGGTAGATTATTTTATAATTTTATATTAAGCTAGTATCTACCAATTTTTCAAAAATTGGTAGGAAAAGAGATTGATATGAAAATACCATTAACACCCCCCGATCTTAATCAATTAGCAAATAAACTATATTCATTGCCTACACAAGATAATGATATGTTTAAAAAAATAATATCTTTTTCCAATATACCTTATAGCCAAAAATATTTGCATTGGGATAAATTGAGGCATTTGAATCCACCGGAAGATTGGTCGATTGAAGAAATTTGGCTTGCCATCAAGTTCACTCGTTTAACTATGTATAAGCCTTTATCCTTTACTGATAAGAAACATCAACCTTTTCGTTATGCAACACCTGATAGCGTTTTACAACAGTTATATATTATCGATAATAAATTTGGCAGATCCGTTCAAAGCACTGCTTCTATTCTAAATACTGATCAACGTGATGCATATTTAGTGAATTCTTTGATAGAAGAAGCGATTACTTCTAGTCAATTAGAAGGTGCATCTACCACTCGTGAAGAAGCAAAATCTATGTTGCGCTCTCAGCGTCGACCACATAATAAAAGTGAACATATGATAGTAAATAATTATCGAGCGATGCAATTTGTTCGAGAAATGAAAAATGAAAACCTCACTATCGAAATGATGTTTGAGCTACATAAAATAATTACCGAGAATACTTTGCCAAACGAACAAGCGGGACAATTAAGAACTAGTCAAGATAAGATTTATGTTGGAGACGAAAGAGACAATACTATCTTACATACTCCTCCAGATGCTAAAGAATTAAAACAACGTTTAGAAAAAATTTGTAATTTTGCCAATACCACGCATAATAAAGAATCAAAGTTTATTCATCCAGTGATTATGGCGATAATGTTACACTTTATGCTCGCCTATGATCATCCTTTTGTGGACGGAAATGGTCGTACTGCCAGAGCTTTATTTTATTGGTATTTACTTAAACATGACTACTGGCTAATTGAATTTATTTCAATTTCCAGAATATTGAAAAACGCACCGGGTCAATACAGTAAAGCTTTTCTTTATACCGAAACTGATGATAACGATATTACTTATTTTATTATTCATCAGCTTAAAACTATCATACGAGCACTTGATGAATTTCGTATTTATCTAGAAAAACAAATGCACGAAATTAAAGAAACTGAAACGCTATTATTAACAAAAAGAAACTTACATAAAAAATTAAATTATAGACAAATAGCTTTAATAAAACATGCTTTAAAGCATCCTAAGCATCGATATTTAATTGAAGAGCATCGTGTTTCACACGATATTACCTATGACACCGCACGAAATGATTTATTAAAATTAAATAAATTTAAATTATTTTTAAAGAAAAAAGAAGGCAAAACTTTTGTATTTTTCGCCATGCCTGATTTAAAAAATCAATTAAAAGGCCAAAGTTAATAACTAATAATTTAAGGGAATAAAGAATGGAAAAGTTTAAATGCAATAATATAATCATGAATTATAAATTTTCTTTTACCCAAACCCCACATACGCATAAAATATTAAAAAACATCGGCCTCTTTCTAGGAGTGATTATTACTACCGCTATTCTTATTTACTCGGGGTCAACTTATCCAAGCAATGCTTTTTATCAAGCATTCTGGCCTACCCTGCTTACTATAATCAATGGATCTCTAATTGCATGGTTCTGGAAATTAAAACATAAAGAAGAAGTTGCAGAATCAACAATGGCAACTATTTTTTCAAGTATAAATATTATTCTTAGTCATGTTGAAAATCCGTTTAGAAGGGCTGTTAATATTTATCCAGCATTGGTGGCAAACTCAGACTGCCAAGAAACTCCGGAACCAATTCCGCAGACAGATATTATTAATACTATGATAAAAAAATGGCAATCCCAAGAATATGGATACCGGCTAGCTATCGACGCGCATCCTTATTTAAGCAAGAGAATAAAAGTTTTATATAGAAATTCATGTGATATGCTAAACCAAAATGCTCTGCAAATATTGCACATTCCATATTTAATTTTTTACGGGTGACTTTACATCAACGTTGGCAGGCACGTTTACTTTGCGCTCTTTAATATCTTTGCTATTAATACCTTTAGCATAATCTAAGGCTTCTTTTGCACCTTTTAATAAACTTTTACCCGCTTTACCCATGTTTAATCCTCCACGCCCTGTCAAATGCTATATATTTCTTACTGTTGATCTAATCCAATTATTGATAGCAGTTTTTTTAATTCTACATCAATATTCGCGACTCTCAACAAATCATTAAACGAAAATTTTGATATTAAAGCTCGTGCATCAGCAGGTTTTTCGTAATCAGGCCACATTCGACGCAACTGCCCATTAGCATTGGTTGCATTGGGTTGCAAATGCTCATTACCTGGTAAAAGACGCAACAACAAACCTTCTAAGTTGGGTAGTTGAAAAACCACAATAAATTTATGCTTAGCGGCGGCTTCTCGTAATTGACCTACCGACCAAGCATCATTACCGTTTGCTCGATCAGCATCAACTAGCAATATGGAAGACTTAACTTTTTTCCTATCTTTTTTTAGAGAAAAACGAACAGCATTGTTGAGCATGATTTCATAGCCGCCGCCTCCCAATGGCTGACAATCGAGATGTATATGTAGGCCCTGTTGATCAGCGATATGCTGTAACCATCTTATAAAAGATTGCTCACTCTCACCTTCAACAGCCAAAAAATATCGTGTACGCTGTTTTATATTTTTTCTTTGCATCTTTTATCCGATATGAGGCACAGCACCTAACTCACCAGAAAGGTATTTTTTCATTAAACTGGGCTCACGACGCAATCCTTTGATGTCACGTGCACCGTACACGTAAGTAGGTTGACCACTAGGTTTTTCCGTAAAAAATACTTGTTCTTTTTCTAATTCATCTAACAACGCAGGATTATGTCCTGTAAATAATAATTGCGCATTATGTGGATTACGTTCCGGACCACTAAACCAGCGGAATATTTCTGGCAATAAAAGTGGATGAAAATCCGTGTCTAATTCATCAATGATCGCCACACTACCTGTTTCTAAAGCATAATGAAGACGAGGGAAAATTTTAATGAAACTTTGGGTACCTTGTGATTCTTCTTCAAGCAGAATAAATCCATCGAGACCCGTATGCTGAAATTTAGCAAATAAGCCTTGACTACCTAACTCAACACTCATTGATTCTAAACCCACATCGAGTCGTCTTAATTCACGATTTAAACGATCAAGGCATGCTTTATCATTATCATAGGCGGCTAACCATTGGGCTGCTTCTGGTTGAACTCTACTAACGCTAATATAATTTGTTTGTGTTGTTCCAATTAGCTGACAAAGATGTAAAGAAATCGGATGATTTAATTGTGCGAGTGTACTGATGACGCTAGCATTAGGTCGTATACTTTCTTTTCTCGGATCATCAGTATTAGCAATACCAAACTCACGTCCGAAGTAAAAATCTTGATAATTTCTTTCAAAAAGACGACGAAATTTGCCTTTTGGTGCATAATGCAATGCTTCATAAGAAATGACTTTATTACCAAATTGGTTTGCTTGATGCGCAATATGTAATTCATAACGAAAAATTGTTGACGGTGCATCACTGCTTAATTGACTATCAAACTCTAGCGTAATTTTAGTAGGTTTATCCCACCAATCTTTTCGTCTATATGGCTGAAATAATGCATTAATTTGGTCAACCCAACCAAAGCTATGTAAAGCAAAAATCACTGAAGAAACCGCTGCACGTAAAATAGTAGATTTACCCGATGCATTAGCACCAAAAAAACCAATAACCGTTGGCAAGCGAGTCTCTGCGTTAGAACGCGATGTCCGAAAACAGGGTAACTCAGGCGCATGGTCCAGCACATTAAAAGTCAATTCTTGACAATCGGCGATAGAAAAAAAGTTTTCAATAGTGATTTTATGCAGCATAAAACAGATTGTTGCATATTTTATGTTAAAAATCAATTTTAAAATATGATTATTTTCAATTAAAGTTGAAATTTTACATAAAAATGTCAAGTTTTTGATTTTTGCCAGCGCTGCACTGCAAATTTTTCACCGCTATTTACGAATATAATGTCGTTAACATTTGATGAAAGGATTCAGCAACGAAGGGAACGGAATTTTTATCCATACGGCTGACTATGTAGGACACGAGACAATTAGCGATGAAGCCGGGCATGATGCTATAAAGCTGGAATATTCCTCCAAAATAATGACCGGCAAATTCCCATGCCATCACGACCGCTGCGCCGGTTAACATACCTAACATAGCACCACGGCAAGTCATTTTTCGCCAATAAAGGCTTAAAACAATGATAGGTCCAAACGAAGCACCTAAACCCGCCCAGGCATAAGAAACTAAATTAAAAATATTACTGTTAGGTTTAGCGGCGATACTGAGCGCGATGACGCCGATTAAAAAAACACTTAAGCGCGCTATTCTCACTAAATGCTTAGGATGCAATTTTTTATCGCTCCCTTTAAATAAAGCATAATAATCTTCGGTCATTGCCCCCGCCGCTGCCAATAACTGCGCTGACGTAGCACTCATCGCTGAGGATAACACGCCTGCAAAAACAATACCGGCGATAAAAGCAGGTAAGAAATTTTCGGCTAAATGTAAAGTGACTATTTCGGGTTGCACTGACCCTATCGAAAAAATAGCATGGCCGACGATACCCGTTAATACTGCAAACAATAAAGCGACAAACATCCAAAATGTGCAAATATATTTCGCCAATGGCATCACTCGGTGCGATTTAGCCGCCATAAACCGCACTAAAATATGCGGTTGTCCGACATACCCTAAACCCCACGCCAATAAAGAAATAATGCTGATAGTAGATACACGGTTAGTCAAATTTAAATAGTGACTAAGCTGCATTTGGTTTACAGAAGCGCGCCAATCTGGTAAATGCGCGAAAGAGACACTCGCCACCAATACCAGCGCTAAAAACATTAAACTCCCTTGAAAAAAATCAATCCAGCTGACGGCTAAAAACCCACCGATTACGATATACGCCACGATGATAACCGCCCCCAGCAATAAACTTTCTATATAACTATAATGAAATAATAATTTAATCAGATAAGCAGCTGCTACAAATCCTGAAGAAGCATAAAAAGTAAAAAACACAATAATGACCGTGGCAGTTGCTAAACGTAAGACATGTTTGCTATCGCGAAAACGATTTTCAAAATAAGAAGATAAAGTTAATGAATCATGCGCTTGTTCAGTGTAAATCCGCAAACGTTTTGCCACAAATTGCCAATTACAATAAGCGCCGATAACTAAACCGATCGGTAGCCACACTTCTGACAAGCCGTGCAAAAATACCGCGCCAGGCAATGCCAATAATAACCAACTGCTCATATCTGAAGCACCGGCACCCAAAGCAACTACGGGACCAGATAAATTGCGACCGCCTAAAATAAAATCGGATAAATTTTTAGTTTTACGACTAGCGATGATGCCAATAATAAAAATAACTGTGACATAGAGAAAAAAAGTGATGGGTATACCGTTCATGATGATTTATACATTGACATAATGTTCTTTATCTCCGACCCAACGCTGGATTAAGCCAGCAACGATTTCATCATTCGTTATTATTTCACTAGCCACTTGCTTGACTGTCGTTAACAATGATTGGTCGCGTATGATATCAGCTATTTTAAATTGTTGCACCCCCGTTTGCCGAGTTCCGAGTACTTCACCAGGCCCACGAATGGCTAAATCTTTTTCTGCAATTTTAAACCCATCGGTGGTTTCGCGCATAATCGCTAAGCGTTCTTTGGCAATAGCCGATAATGGCATTTGATATAACAATAAACAATGGCTGGCGCGATTACCCCGCCCGACCCGGCCGCGTAATTGGTGGAGTTGGGCTAAGCCTAAACGTTCGGCATTTTCAATAATCATTAAACTGGCATTGGGGACATTGACTCCCACTTCAATAATCGTCGTCGCCACTAATAAGTGTAACTGACCTTCTTTAAAGGTCTGCATGATGGTTTCTTTTTCTTTATAGCTTAAGCGCCCATGGATCAGACCAATCTTCAACGTCGGTAATTGCTCCGTTAACTCTTTAGCAGTCACTTCAGCCGCTTGGCATTGCAAAGTCTCCGACTCTTCAATCAGCGGACAAACCCAATAAACTTGCTCACCCGCTTGACATAACGCTCGAACTCGATCGACGATTTCTCCTCGACGCTGATTATTGACGATCGCCGTTTGAATGGGTATTCGCCCTGGCGGCAATTCATCAATAAGGGAAGTATCTAAATCTGCATAAGCTGTCATCGCTAATGTGCGCGGAATAGGAGTGGCCGTCATAATTAATTGATGTGGATAATACTCCGCTTGTTTGCCTTTATTGCGCAACGCTAAACGTTGATGCACACCAAATCGATGTTGCTCATCGATCACCACCAATCCTAATTGCTTAAACTCCATTTCTGTTTGGAATAATGCATGAGTCCCAATAATCACTTGGTCTAAACCCAGGGTGATATTTTCTAAAGTGCTGCGTCGCTGTTTTGCCGGAATACTACTGCTTAACCAACCGATACAAATAGAAAATGGCGCTAACCATTGGGTGAAACTTTGCAAATGTTGTTCAGCTAACAATTCGGTGGGTGCCATAATGGCTACTTGATAGCCTTGCATCACGACTTGTAATGCCGCCAATGCCGCAACGACTGTTTTGCCAGAACCGACGTCGCCTTGCACCAAGCGCAACATGGGTCTGGATAAGGTTAAATCGTGATGAATTTCATGAAGCACTCGTTGTTGAGCAATAGTTAAAGCAAAAGGCAATGCTGATAAAAATTTATCAGCAAGTGCTTCATCGATGGTAAAGGTAGCGGCGTGATGACTTTGCAAAGTCTGTCTCAAGCGTAACAGACTTAAACGTTGCGCTAATAATTCTTCGAAGGCTAATCGCTGCAAAGCGACATGTTTTCCTGAGCGCAGTAATTCTTGATCGACATCGGGCGGCGGACGGTGCACGAAAGATAAGGCTTCTAATAACGTGGGAAAATGATATTGTTGCAAAATAGTAGCCGGTAAGAAATCCGTTAAAGCTTGCTGACGTTGCAAGAGACCCACTGTTTGTTCCGTGAGTTGCTGCCATTTTTTCTGACTAATACCTTCCGTCGTAGGATAAATAGGCGTTAACTTTTCTTCTACCGGTAAAATATCGTCTTTCACAATGCGATATTCGGGATGAACCATGCTAAAGCCTTTATTCCATAATCGCACTTCTCCAAAAGCGCGAATACAGTTACCTTTCGCTAATTGCTGTTGTTGGCTTTTATTAAAGTAAAAAAACTTTATTTCTATAGTTCCATTCGCATCGTGCACTTGCAAAACCAATTGACGCTTATGCCCATATTTTACTTGAGTACTCATAATTTCCCCTTCAATCACCGCATAATCACCGTGTCTAACATCCGCTAGCGGAGTAATACGAGTTCGGTCTAAATAACGCAAAGGTAAGTGAAAGAGAATATCTTGGAGAGTATGAATGTTATATTTTTCTAAGCGTTTAGCGAGTTGTTCGCCTACTCCCCGCAACGTAGTAACAGGTAAACGTTCAATGGCTTCAGAAGCACTCATGGTTAATATCTTTTCCGACTAACTCGAACAACATGAGGTGACTTACGTATTTGTAAAATAATTTTCGCTAAATGATTACGATCATGAACTTTAATGACAAAACGCAAAATACGGCTACCTGAGCCTGAATCTAATACTTTGACATCAGTTACATCAACTTTCAACGTAGCAAAAATTTGAGTAATATCAGTCAATACGCCGATCCGGTCGTACACTTCGCAATTAATAGCCGCTTTAAATAAACTGGTTAATTCATTTGACCATTGCAAAGTAATGTATCTATCTGGCTCATCGGCAAAACTCATCGTTTTGCAATCATTGACATGTACTGTAATACCTTTATGACCTTCAAAATAACCGATAATCGAATCACCTGGAATCGGATGGCAACAATCAGCAAAATGCATCAATAATCCTTCTGCACCTTTAATAATTACAGGTTTATTACCATGGATGATTTTTTGTTCCGCAGATTTATCGACTAATCGTTGAGCTACCAATACAGGGATTAAATAACCGGTACCGATCGCTTCAAATAATTCATCTTTCGTTTGCATTTGAGAATCTTGCAGCACGCGTTGTATATCTTCTGCTGCGATATTTTTTAGGGCCGTCGATAAAGAATGCAATGCATTATCTAATAAATGTTTACCTAAATGAACCGATTCTGATTGTTTAATACGTTTTATAAACTGCTTTACTTTATTTTTGGCTTTAGCGGTTTTTACAAAATCAAGCCATACTGATTTAGGGGTAGAGTTAGGTGCAGTGATAATTTCTATCGTTTGGCCATTAGATAATACGGTGCTTAAAGGTACATAACGTCGATCAATTTTGGCGGCGACACAACTATTACCGACATCGGTGTGGACAGCATAAGCGAAATCCACTACCGTCGAACCTTGTGGTAATTCCATGATAGTGCCTTTTGGCGTAAAGACATAGACTTCATCAGGAAATAAATCAGATTTGACATTTTCAATAAACTCCATTGAAGTGGCAGCAGCTTGCTGTAATTCTAATAAACTTTCCAACCAGGCTTGAGTTCGCTGATCAGTAGTAAACCCAATCCGTTCATCATTTTTTTTATATAACCAATGGGCGGCAATTCCTTTCTCCGCGGTATCATGCATTTGCTTAGTGCGAATTTGAATTTCGATCGGCACGCCATACGGTCCAAACAAAGTAGTGTGAAGCGATTGATAACCATTAGCTTTTGGAATAGCAATATAATCTTTAAAGCGATCATTATCAGGTCGATAAAGATTATGTACGATACCTAAAGCTCGATAGCATTCATCCAGATCGTCCACAATGATGCGAAATCCATACACATCCATAATTTGATTAAACAATAAATTTTTCTTCTGCATTTTATGATAGATACTAAACAAGTGTTTCTCTCTACCCACAATAAGGGCTGAGCCTAAACCCACATCCGTAAAGCGTTTATGTAAAGCTTTGGTAATGGTGCTAATCACTGCCTTACGATTACCGATTGCGGTCTTTACTGCTTTTTTTAATACGACGAAGCGATGGGGATGAGTAGCTTCAAAACATAAATTTTCTAGTTCCATACAAAAATTATGCATACCCAGACGATTAGCCAATGGTACATAAATTTCCATGGTTTCATGGGCAATACGACGTTTTTTTTCAGGACTTAACGCAGCGAGGGTTCGTATATTATGCAAACGGTCAGCAAGCTTGACTAATACCACGCGGATATCTTTTGCCATAGCCAAAACCATTTTACGAAAATTTTCGGCTTGAGCCTCGGCTTTATTTTCAAAATGAATTTGCGTTAATTTGCTTACGCCATCGACCAAATCAGCGACTTTATCACCAAACTTTTCACCAATAACATTTTTTTCGATATGCGTATCTTCCATTACGTCATGCATTAATGCAGCCATAATCGTTTCAGAATCTAAATGCATTTCAGCAAGGATCATCGCTACTGCGACAGGATGAGTAATGTAAGGCTCGCCACTGGAACGTTTCTGCTGAGAATGAGCATCTTCAGCAAAAAGGAAAGCTTGATAAATTTTATCGATTTGAGATTTATCGAGATAAGCCGCTAATGGTTTTTTTAAATTTGCAAATAACCCCATATAGCGAACCCCTATGAAACATTAGACTTCTTGCCTAACAGTCAGTATTACTAATTATACAAGAAGTCTATTTAACTACTGATCGTCAAATTCCTCATCAGTATCATCGATCGAAGCATTGGACGAAGGACGTACATAGTTTACGGTATCTTCTTGCTCATCTTCATCCATAGCCGATAATGCGGCGATCAGCGCAGCATCCGCATCAGCCATCGCAGCCGAATTATCAATATCTCCCAAGCGAGAATGCTGAACGACAACTCTTTCATCGACTCTATCTAAATAAGAACGGTCAATTTTACCCTCTGCAATTTCACGCAAAGCCACCACTGTTGCTTTATCATTATTCCAAGGCACCATTGGCTCTTCACCCGTCATCATTAAATCACGCGCACGTTTGCTAGAGACTAATACCAAATCAAATCGGTTATCTACATGTTGCAAACTATCTTCTACTGTTACTCGAGCCATGGAATACCTCAGTTTATTATTTCAATGAAGGCCTTCTTGCCTAACGGCCACCAACCGCAGTTAGGCAAGAAAGTTAATTTTTAATTGTACCTTTTTTTAGCGGATTAAGCTAATAAATCTTTTAACAATCGCTGCAAATCGGGGGCCAATTCTCCATTTTTAGCCCCATTGGGGGATTGTTGGTCGGCGAAGATATCTGTCAACTTTTTGACCGAGTGGCCAAAATCGTCGTTAACCATCAAATAGTCATATTCTCGATAATGAGAAATTTCATCTCGAGCCACCGACATACGTGCGTCGATATCAGCTGGCTGATCTCGTCCACGTTGTTCTAAACGTTGTCGCAAAACTGTTAAAGAAGGAGGTAAAATGAAAATCCCACGTGCTTGAGGAAATAACCGAAAAATTTGTTCAGCCCCTTGCCAATCGATTTCCAAAATCACATGTTTACCTGCTGCCAACTGCTGTTCGACCCAATTTTTGCCGGTACCATAATAATAATCTTGGATTTGCGACATGACTTTGGCATATTCTAATAATTCATGATTAGCGATCATTGTTTCAAATGTTTTAGTATCGATAAAATGATAATGCACCCCATCCACTTCACCATGGCGTGGCGGACGAGTGGTATAAGAAATAGAAACGACGATATCGTCATTGTCGTGACTAACTGCTTTCACTAAACTGGATTTACCCGCCCCCGAGGGAGCGGCTACGACAAATAAATAATTATGTTCTGGCTTCATGGTTACTCAATATTTTGGATTTGCTCACGCATTTGCTCTATTAATACTTTTAATTCAATGGCAGACTGCGTGATACTGGTATCCACCGCTTTGGAACTTACCGTATTGGCTTCACGGTTCAATTCTTGCATCAAAAAATCTAAGCGACGCCCCACCGCTCCTCGCTGATTAACGACTCGTTCAACTTCCACAACGTGTGTATCGAGGCGATCTAATTCTTCAGCGATATCACTTTTTTGTAACAAGTAAACCACTTCTTGCTCCAATCGAGCTGGATCACATTCTATTTTTAATAGGGAAAAATTATCTTGTAATTTTTTCCGTTGATTTTCTTGAATAGTCGGCACCACTTTACGGATGATTTTTACTTCTTTAGTGATCTGGTGTAAGCGTTGAATAACCAATTTACCTAACGCATCCCCTTCTCGCTGCCGCACAGCTTGCAAATCTGCTAGCGTCGATTTTAATAATTTTTGCGCGGCTTTATGCAAATCACTGTAGTCAATATCGGCCTGTTGTAACACCCCCGGCCATTGCATAATTTGGATAGCATCAACATCGGCAGGCTCGGTTAACTCCTCGTTAATAGTACTGATAGTATTGATCACTTTACGAAAAGCGGCTTGATTTAACGTAAACTCAGTCGTGATATCACCACTGGCTTGGTAACGAAAACTTGCTTCAACTTTACCGCGCTCTAATTGTTTGGCAATTAATTCGCGCAAATCCATTTCAGATTCGCGTAAAGCTTCTGGTAAGCGCAATGTCACATCCAAATAGCGATGATTGACGGAGCGTAATTCACAACTTAAATTACCCCATTTTCCACTCGTTTGTTGTCGAGCAAATGCAGTCATACTATTTGGCATTATTAGGTCCTTTTTGATTAAGTGTGATAGTATACCATCGATTATAATAGTTGAGGAATACACCCATGAGATCCACATCCCGTCACCCTACCGAACTGCGCGAAGTGACTATCACCCGTCATTATACGAAACATGCGGAAGGTTCTGTACTGATTGCCTTTGGTGACACAAAAGTGTTATGTACCGCCAGCATTAAAGAAGAAGTGCCGCGCTGGATGAAAGATAAAAGACAAGGCTGGGTTACTGCTGAATACGGTATGTTACCCCGCTCTACCGGTTCGCGTATGGACCGTGAAGCTATCCGCGGCCAACAATCCGGTCGTACCCAAGAAATTCAACGCTTGATCGGCCGTTCATTGCGCGCCGCTATCGATTTATCCGCGCTGGGTGAAAATACCATTGTTATCGATTGTGATGTTATCCAAGCCGATGGAGGCACCCGTACTGCCGCTATTACCGGTGGCTGTGTAGCCTTGGTAGATGCATTACGTTTTATGCAACGGAAAAAATTAATTACTACCGATCCCTTAGTCCGTATGATAGCGGCGATTTCAGTCGGTATTTATAAAAATGAAGCTATCTTAGATTTAGATTATCTAGAAGATGCTAACGCTGAAACGGACATGAATGTTGTTATGACTGATGATGGTCGTTTTATTGAAATTCAAGGGACTGCAGAAGCCGAACCTTTCTCTGAACAAGATTATCAAAACATGTTAAGTTTAGCGAAACAAGGTATTCAACAATTATTAGCAGCACAGCAACGCGCACTAGCCGAATAACCGTTTATTTCATTCATTCGTCAATCCCGGAAAGTGCGCAGCACTTATCCGGAATCCAGGAAAATATATTTATTTAAACTGGATCCCCGCCTTCGCGGGGATGACAAAGAGAGAGGCATAAATACCGCCTGCGCGGCAATGATGAGAGAAGTTTGGTAGGGGCGCATCCGCGTGGTGCGCCCGCGATATAAGACATCACTCGTTTATTTTTAAATTGCATATTGCATAATCAACGGTGCATGGTCGGAAAAATTTTCTGCCGTATAAATTTCTGCGATTTGAATTTTATCTTTTAATCCAGGCGTAACAACTTGATAATCAATCCGCCAACCGACATTCTTGGCGCGCGCTTGTCCGCGTTGCGACCACCACGTATATTGTTCTGGACGTTGATCGACAACACGAAAAGCATCGATAAACCCTAACGGTCCGAATAAATTATCTAACCAAGCGCGTTCTTCCGGTAAGCAGCCGGAATTTTTTTGATTACCCTTCCAATTTTTAATATCAATTTCTTTATGCACAATATTCCAATCAGCACAGATAATCAATTCACGTTTTTGTTGTTGCAATTTTTTTAAATGCTCAGCAAACGCGGCGAGAAATTCATACTTTACCGCTTGGCGCTCATCGCCTGTAGTTCCAGAAGGAAAATAAGCGGAAATCACACTGACCTGTTCGAAATCTACTTGAATATAACGGCCTTCGTGCCGCGCTAAATCCCAACCAAAATTATCAATGACAAACTTGGGCTTGGCTTTGCAATAAAGCGCCACCCCACTATAACCTTTTTTCTCGGCACATTGATAATAGCGATAATAACCTTGAGGGTTAAAAATAGCATCGGTTAATTGCTCTGCCTGGGCTTTCAATTCTTGAATACATAACACATCGGCATTTTGCTGGTGAAACCACGTGAAAAAACCTTTGCTGGCAGCAGAACGGATGCCATTGGCATTAAAAGTGATAATTTTCATTTTTTATTCCAATTTCTTAAGTTTTACTCGACTCTAATCAAAACCCAATCAAGAAAATCTTAAATCGCAACCGTTTGATATGTAAGGGTTTTTTTATAAAAAATGCATTTGTAGCCGCCTAAAATCAAAACCCAATCAAGAAATTTATGCCCAAAATGGTATATACCCTGCTCTTTGATGGGCAAAATCTGCAGGTTTAATAAAGTTCATTCTTTTAGCATTTTTTATTACTTGAGTAGCTTGTGCGGCATTATGTTTTTCAATTCCAAATCTTTCACATAAAGTATTATTTTTCATACGTTCTCCACTTAAAAATTTCAAAACGGTATGCTGATAGCAAGCTCTAATGCGTTCATCAGAAGTCATCTGAGCAAATGTTCTTGGCCCATAAAGAATAACTTGCATTGAATTGTCATTATTAAGAAAGAGCGGTGGCGGTAATTGAAAAATTTCAGTTTGCACAATAACCTTATCTAAACCACTTCCTTGTTCTTCACACAAACCCATACGGCGCATTAATGATGCGAGCATTTCATTCCGCGATCTTGGGGGTAAATCAATCATGCGCTCAGGTTGAAGCAATGATTTTCCTGGATTTGTTATTTCAATACGATCATCAAATATTTCAATTTGTGGTCCTGCACCAGTAATGGTCATATCTTGATGTATTAATGCATTCGCGATTAATTCCCGAATCGCTAATCTTGGAAATAATGGTTCTGTATTTCTAAACGCATCTCCAATATGTTCATTAATTGGTAATAAATTATTAATATAAGTAATCAATTCTTCAAAACCATTAGCATAACCCTTTTGTCCATCAATCCGATTTTTCACTTGTGCCGCTTTATTTTTACCATTATAAACTACCAAACGAACGGCTTTACGAGCCAAGCTAATATCAAATTGATTTAAATCAATAGCAAATAAAATAGCACCTAAATTAGTAATATTCCATTTTTCCCCAATATCTTTAATTATCAATCTATCAGCTTCTAATTTCTCTAAAGTCCCATTAATAACATTTGTTTAGTTAAACGAAAATAACTTACGTAATCAATTAAATCTATGACTTTATCACTAGTAATATATTGTTTAGCAATAGCATGTTCCCACGCATAAGGTCGTAAACATTCGATAAGTTTTGTGTAATATTCAGGATAATCTGCTAACTTTGGAGTGCTACT
>JACCDV010237734.1_pt1 | contig 17822 bp, 14 predicted proteins | sample 7446131 | NCBI WGS metagenome assembly JACCDV01 (sample SAMN15323448, study PRJNA562643) | freshwater metagenome | isolation source: river surface water | place: USA:Blue River Watershed | collected 2017-08-17 | reverse complement strand
TTAAACATCAGCGTTTCGTTGATTAACGAACACCTGTTCTTAATCTACCTGTACCAAAGCTAAAATCCCTTTGGAATGTTTTTCCACCATTTATAGAACCTGTACTTATTGAGCTAAATGAAGCGGGTCTATTCATTGCTTCAAAAGTAGATGCATTAACACTACTTTGAGTATATCCTCTATTCGTCACAAATAGTTGTGACGCGTTATTGTCATTGACTCTTGAAGTTCCTGGTGTTACAGTTACAACATTGTTAATTAATCCACCACTAAGTCTAAATTCAATTACTGGCATCGTAGCAAAGTATGTACTAGGATCGCCTAAAAGATCAACAATTCTTCCTGGGGTGTTTGTTACTGTATTGGCATATCTTATTTGAGCAGTAGATGTAGTTGAGCCATCTGCATTGAAGAAAGATGTTGGGGCAAAACTACCAAAACTTAAACTAGCACTTTTGGAATTAGTAGCAAAGTCAAATGCACCAAAAGAAAATCCTAGGTTTTTAACGTAAGTTAATCTGCCATTTAAATCCCCAGTGGTTGTAACTGCGTAAAATCTATTCAAAGATGTAGGGATAGAATAAAAGACTCCACTAGGCTGCTCAGGTAAATAGAAGCCACCTGTATTGTTATCACCCAAGTAGAAGGTTGCAGGTACTGCTGTTTTGCTTGGCGCACCTTCCACACCTGGTACTACTGAATTTATGTACATCGTAGAAGTAGAATCAAAACTTGCATGTGCAACAAATAAACTACTCTCTAAGTCAGGTAATGCGATTGAATAATTTCCATTAGCATCTGTTAAAGTAGTCCAATCAAAACGTTGATCCTTACCATTGATTCTTACATTCGTAAATACATTTACAAGTTTTCTTGGAGCTACTTCTGCAGCCGTATTTGTTAGATCAGTCTCAATAAATACTTTTCCTCTTAATGTATTTCCTGCGACTCTTCTATCTTGATTCCAAAGGAATAAAGTAGCAGTTGTATTTACTGAATTAATGGTACTTCCAGATGCATAACCGTCTTTTGATACAAGCACTGATGCTGGGAATGCCACAAAAGTTGTTCTGCTTTTAGGGAAAATGGCTAAACCATTTTTATCTGTAACAGCGGAGATTAATGTACCAACTGTAGTAGGAATCGACACAGTAGCACCTGCTAATGGACTAGTTGTATTAATTTCTTGCACATAAATAGAGATGTCTCTAGCGCGGCTTGAGTTTGATTGAAGGCTATCTGTAAACTTGATTTGGTTCAATGTAAATTGATATCTTAATTGCTCTAGCGCAGTAGCACCTGATTGGCGTAATTTCTCTAGAGAAATTTCTTGTTGGTATTTATACTCAATAAGATCTTTTTGAGCTGATAATGCTTCTAATTCGTCAAAAGCACTTTTAGTACAACCGGTTAAAAAACCAGTGAATAATAGAGCAGTTACTAAGTAACTTAATGTTGTTTTTATATTTTTCATTTCATTCAATGTTTAAGTTTTTGCAATTTTTTTATTGATGGATTAAAATTTATTTGTTCTTCTTGAACAAGTTTGAAATTCCTACTGTGAACTGTAGGGCGTTTGTTTTTAAGGCACCCGTTACCCCTTCAAACTCTATATAAGAGTAGTTTGGTCTTACACTGGTAACCCCCATGATGAATTTGGTTTCAAAGAACAGATCAAAACTTTTTGTCGGTACAGATATACCAATTAAGCCGTTTCCGTTAAACCAATAGTTCTCGAAGCGATTAGTAAATTGTTTGTTGTGAACAGTGCCATAAATGCCGGGAATAAATTCCCCTGTTTTGTCATACTGTTCAAACTCTCCAAATTTATTCGCCATACCACCTCCTACTCCTATGTAATAGGACCAGTTCGATGCAGTCTTTCTTTTGTAGATGAAATCAATGTAGGTATCGACACTGTGTAATAGATAGCTACTTTGTTTTACATTTTTGAATGAAAACATCGGATCCAATCCATATCGAGTGTCATCTTTAAAAGTGACTAATTCTCCCCCCGCACCAGTATAACCTACTGTTAGTCGGGTGTAAAAGTTTTTCCCTAAATTTCTTTCAATGAAAAGTCCACCTGTATTTCCGATGTTATATCCGGTGTGAGGTTGTTCATTTGTAAAGCTGTTTAGAGATAAACCATTTTGAATACCCCAACCCCATTTGCTTTTTGATGTAGCTAATGCTGTTGGTGTACTTGTCGCTGAGCTACTCGACTTCTCTTGGCCATTCATTTTAAAGGCGGAGAAGCATAGTAAGATCAACAAAGAGTGCAATAGTTTTCTCAAATTCATAAATTCATGTATTTACTGGTTTTTTAGTGAATAAGAAAGCAACTCACCTTGAGTTACACGGTTTAAATTATCTTTATTAATCCCCTAAAGCATCATTTTGTTTAATGAAAATTATTTAACGGTAAACAATTTATCTAACGGTAGGTTAGCGACTAAGCCTATTTTGATTTAATTATTTCTATTATCTTTAGAAAACCTATTTAAATACTATGAAGAAAATCCTTACCCTGTGCTTATTAGCACCCTCCTTTATTTTTGCGCAAGAAATTAAAGTTCCAGCAGGATTTCATGTGAGTGAAATTGGAAAAGAGCTGGGTGCTACCCGACATTTAGCTATTTCGAAGCAAGGTGATGTCTATGCAAAATTGTCCAAACTTAAGGATGGGAAAGGCATCGTCTTATTAAAAGATAAAGACAAGGATGGGGTATATGAAGAGCAAGCAATGTTTGGAACTTATACTGGAACAGGAATTGCGATTCACGATGATTATTTTTATGCTTCATCGAATAAAGGAGTATTTCGCTATGCCTTGAATGCGAATGGGGAGGTAGCTGATTGGACTAAATTCGAAACGATTGTAGATGGATTGCCAGATCATGGTCGGGATAATGCGAAATCATTTACGTTTGATCAAGATCGCAAGAACATTTATGTTACTATTGGTTCCTGGAATGATCCGTGTAGAGTGCCCGGGACAGGAAAGGGGATGAATCCATGTGCGATCCTAGATTCGGCGGGTGGTGTTTGGCGATTTGATGCACAAAAATTAAATCAAGGTTTTTCGGATGGGACACGTTTTGCTACTGGATTAAAGAATGCGGTAGGTATTACATGGAATAATTCGACGAAGTCTTTATTTGCAATGGCCCATGGACGCGGTCAGTTCCATGATTTTTATCCACAATATTATACGCCAAAACAAAGCCAGGAGCTTCCTGCTGAGGCAATGTATGAATTTAAAAAGGCAGGTGATGACGCAGGTTGGCCTTATATCTATTATGACCATATCCAAAAGAAGAAAATCGTAGCCCCTGAGTATGGGGGAGATGGGAAGAAGACAGGTGGAGAAAAAGCGTTAGATCCGGTGGTGGCATTTCCCGCTCACATGGGACCTAATGATATCTTGTTTTATACGGGAACTAGTTTTCCAGCACGATATAAGAATGGTGCATTTGTCGCTTTTCATGGTCAGTCAGCTGAATTGAAGAAGGGTTATTTTGTGGCCTTTGTTCCATTTAAAAATGGGAAACCTTCCGGTCCGTGGGAGATATTTGCGGATAATTTTTCTGGACAAGATTTAGCAAAACCGACAGGTCCTATCGAACACCGTCCGTGTGGACTAGCGCAGGGTCCTGATGGCTCCTTATTTGTTTGCGATGATTTGAATGGAAGTATTTGGAGGATCAAATACCAGAAATAATAGCTTATAAATCGAAAAATTAATCCTATTGTCGTAATTTTAGACCTCAATACACTACTATGATTGATTTCGATTATTTGTTAAAACACAAAGAGGAATTGCGTTTACGCTATTTAACTGCTCAACCATTTCCGCATCTTGTGCTAGATGGGATTTGTGATGAAGTTAAATTACAGAAAATGTATGCTGACATCCCTGAACTTGAGAATAAAAGCAGGGATTATGTATTTGCGAATAATAAATTTGAGAAATCAAATTACAAAGAATTAGGTGTTTACTTTAAAGAGCTAAATGATGATCTTCAAAGTGACAAAATGAATGAGTTTCTAAGCTTTATTGCTTGTGAGACAATATTTGTGGATCCTAAAAATCACGGAGGAGGTTTGCATCAAGGTAAGAAAAACTCTTTTCTTGATATGCATGCGGATTTTAACTACCATCCCATCAATTCATTCTGGTTTCGGAATATGAATCTGTTATTATATTTAAATAAAGATTGGAAATCTGAATTTGGAGGGCACTTGAAATTAGAAGATGCTAGAACGGGTGAAAAAACTGTTTTGGATGTACCATTTAATCGATTAGTGATACAGCAAACTAGGGGATGGACTTTACATGGTTACGATCAAACAAATTTCCCTCCTGGCATATACCGTACTTCCATTGCAACTTATGCATATACCAAACATATATTGCATATTGAAAAACCTAGAACTACGGATTGGAAGCCTTCTGATGATTCGTCTTGGTTGAAAAAATGGATGGCAAAAAATTATAATACGGCTGTGAAAGTCAAGAATAAATTTTTTGGAATGGGCACCGCGAAAAATCAATAATTATTTCAACGCTTTTTGTAGCACATTTATATGTCCGTCAATGGCATTGGGGTCGTAGTGTAAACCTAAAATTTTGGCCACAAAAGGATAGACGTTTACGTTCTCAAACCCTTCTAATTTAAGTCCGGATTTGATTGCCGGACCCCATGCTTGAAAGCTCGCTCGCATTTCTGGCAGCTGGGGATCAAAACCATGTTTGCCTTTTGAGGTTTTTCGAGTGGATAGATTAAATACTTGAGGAAGTTTGGGTACTAATAAAAGATCACCTAAACGATTATAGCGATCATCAGATTTACGGTAATGCCAATTTGCTGGAGTCTCGTCCATTTTATAAGTTGTAAATCGCGTATCTTTTTTTAATTCCTGGTAGGTGGAATCAATTTTTGAGGGATCTTTGGCATACACATGCAATAAGGCATCGCCCCAAGGCACCTGAAACGCAGCTGTATTCAATGGTGCGGGTTTACAAATAGTATGCACATTGTCCACCTCTTTCATTCCATGGTCAGAGACAAAAACGAAATTAATGGGCAACCCTAGAGGCGCAACTGCTGCCTCCAAGTCAGCTATGGCATTATCCACAAATTGTACGGAATTTTTAACGCGTGGATCCTCTGGGCCATATTCATGGGCATCATGGTCTACCTCTGGAAAATAAAAGGTAATTAAATGAGGCCTTTTTTCGGCTGGAAGAGAAAGCCAATTTTTCACCTGAGCTATTCGCTTTTTAATATCAATAAGCTCGTTATACACATAATAATAGGAGGGATAGGTGTCTTGAATATTTGCTTCTGATGCGACCCAATAGAAGCTGGCTGCCATCATTTGTTGTTTCTCTGCTAATACCCAAAGTGGCGTTCCTCCATACCATTTCCCTTCACCTACCATTTTCTTGTTGGCCATCCGGTATTCTTGGCCTGAATTCACATCTAAATAGGTGTTATCTACTAAACCATGGTGAGCAGGATATAAGCCTGTTACAATGGAATAATGATTGGGGAATGTCAAGGTGGGGTAGGAGGCCTGCAGGTAGCTTGCCTTTACACCTGTTGATTCTTTCGATTGAAGGAATTTTGCTTCAAATTTATGAGAAAAATCGGAACGGAATCCGTCTGCTGAAATCAAAATGACATAAGGCTTTTCTTGTTGAATCTTTGCATTCGATCTACCCGATACAATATGTTGGGTGGTATCTTGAGCCCAGCCAGTGAGGCTAATCATCAACAATAAAGCTAGTTTTCTCATTTATTTCTTTTTCCAAAATTTACCGCCAGACTTTCCTCCACCCTTAAAGCCTCCTGATTTACCTTTAAATCCGAATGAGCTCTTTTGTGCGGCTGGATTATATTCAGGCGTCTCACCAAATTCCACTGGAACAGCCGCTTTCGTTACTTCTTTCTCTAATAAGTCCTCTATGGTTTTGAATTTACGTTGCTCAGACTCTGTAATAAAGGTATAGGCCGTTCCTTTTGTCTGTGCTCGTGCGGTACGACCGATGCGGTGAATGTAATCCTCTCCGTCATTAGGGACGTCATAATTAATTACGAGTTCAATTTCATCGATATCAATACCCCGACTTAAGATATCAGTAGCAACTAAAATCTTTGTTTTCTTATTTCTAAAATCTTGTAAAACCTGCTCGCGCACCTCTTGCTCTAAATCAGAGTGAATTTCTTCCACGGAGAACCTAGCTCGCTTTAAATCCGAAGTAAGGGATTTGACATTCTGCTTTTTAGAACAGAAAACAATAACTCGGGTATAATCTTGCAGTTTTAATAGATGCTTTACTAAAGGACTCTTTTGCTTCTCATACACCACAAAAGCTTCTTGTACGATTTGCTCTGGTGGTTTCGATACAGCAATGTTGATTTCAACAGGATTCTGCAATAATTTTTGGGCCAAAGTCTTCATCTTAGGCGCAAAAGTGGCAGAGAATAACAAATTTTGGCGTTTCTCAGGAAGGTATGAAATGATCTTCATCAAATCATCCGAAAATCCCATGTCCAACATACGGTCTGCCTCATCCAAAACTAAAAAACTACAATGCTTCAAATTCACATAACCCATGTTTAAATGGGCAATCATACGGCCTGGAGTACAAACTACGATATCGACACCACTCGTTAAAGCTGTTTTTTCTGTCGTAAAGGAGTTTCCATCTCCTCCTCCATAAATCGCAATGGAGCTCACATTCGTGAAATAGCCTAAACCTTCCATATTTCCAGCAATTTGAATCGCTAGTTCTCGCGTGGGAACAATGATTAAGGCATTAATATGATCCTCTGGATGAGGTTCGGTGATTAATTTGTGGATGATGGGAAGCAAAAAAGCGGCGGTTTTGCCGGTTCCTGTTTGGGCTGAAGCTAAAATATCACGACCCGCTAAAATGGGTTGTATAACTTGGGATTGAACCGGTGTAGCGGTTTTGTATCCCATGGAACTGATACCGTCTAAAATTTGTGGGCTGAGCCCGAGTTCTTCAAATGTCAAAATCTGTTTGTTTATGTTACCTCGGTAAAGGAGGGCATTCTTTGGGTGAAGGTATATGAAATATAACTTGGAATTGCGTCGTTACGACATGATCCGTTGTGTAGGGCCTCTTAGCTGGAATAAATAATTTAGGGTTAAATACTTTAGTTGTATTTGTGCTAGCTATTTGAGGGAAAATACTAGGAGTTAAATTCGTTAAATACCCTAATTCAAAACCTAAATCAATTTTATCATTCAATTTATAACGTAAGCCTAAATGAAGGGGAATGGCGACTCCAACGGATGGAACTACTTCAGCTGGATTAGTTATGGTTTCGGAAAAAGTGCTTAATCCAGGTTTAGGTATAGCTGTTGTTGGTTCAAGATAATAATTTAATGTTTTAGGAGCACTCTTCAATCCTCCAGAATAGCCTAGTCCATCCGTTCTTGAAATACTTGGGTTATTGGATACGACAGAAATACCAAGTGAAATATACGGTTTTAAAGGACTTCTTTTAAGTACATATTCATCATTTCCAAGTATTTCATAGAGGCCTTTCACCCCGATTTCAACGATATTATTGCTTGTGGAAAAAACCATATTTTGCAATGTGTTATTTGTCGGAATTTTAGTGAAGGAAACGTCATCACCCTTTATTTGAATGAAATTGCCGCTAAATCGGTAACTGAATTTTTTGTGAAAATGTCGGGTAAAACTGGCTCCAAAATTAAATGAAGTATTAGCGTTAATCCAATTAGAAAAATAGGTTAAATCATCGCTTGAATAGAAATATTGGGAACTTCCTGCACCTAATGTAATCGAATTGTGTGCCTGAAATGGAGCGCCTTTGTACCCTTTTTGACGTTTCTGTTTTTGAAACCAAAGCTGAGCACTACTATCGGGAATATACAGTAGCACAGAAAAAAGAGACAACAATAGAATTCGAATCATGATTTGGGTTTTAGCCTGCATTAGAGCAAATATACTCATAATTCAATAAACGCTAAGAGCTTGTATTTATTTTGATAGGCTAATTTGGAATATTTCTAACTTGCTTCTGAGCAGAAGCTTCGGTAATTTTAGATATAATTCTGTAACCATGAAAAAAATCGTCCTTTTTTTATCCTTAGCTGTTGTTGGCGCTTGTTCTTCTAATTCAGAAGTTAGTGTTCCCACTGAAAATTTAAACGAGGTTTTAGCCTGTGGGGATGCAAAAGGTTTAATCACGAAATACGGCGAAAAATCGGTTATTCTAGATACCGCCATCATCTCAGGAGATGATACCTTGAAAGGTGCCATTATTTTCCCTGGTACAGCGAAAGAAGCTAATGTGTTTTTTCATGAGGGGAAAATTTCGGATGTTAGTATTCAGGGTGATAATTCAGCCTGGAAAACTTCATCAGGTTTGCATTTAGGGCTTACATTACAAGAGGTTGAGAAAATAAATTCGAAGAATTTTACCATTTCTGGATTTAATTGGGCGCATGGTGGTTCTGTTGTTTCCTGGGAGGGAGGTAAATTAGCAGGTGATAGCACCTTGACTCACCAAGTCTCTTTCCGAAATAAACGTCAAAATATAACGGTAGAAGAATTCAATAAAGTGTCAGGTGAAGCGGAGTTTGATGTGCGTCATCCATCGATTCAACAAATGAATCCTACCTTAGAACAAATTACGATTTTGAAGCCTTATATCCCATCGAAAGAGGAGGGTAAAGGAATTGCAAAAAAGATTCAATCCAGCCAAATACCTGTTCGCTAGACTAATTTAGGATTATTCTTGTGTCGGTCCGCATCGCGTTCCGTCTTCTTTAAGAGGTTCTGTTTCAGGGCCTCTTCTAGGTTAACTCCAGTTTGGTTTGCTAGGCAAATTAACACAAACAAAACATCCGCCATTTCGTCTCCCAAGTCCTTATTTTTATCTGATTCTTTTTCTGATTGTTCGCCATATCGACGCGCAATGATACGTGCGACTTCACCTACTTCCTCTGTTAGCATCGCCATATTAGTCAGCTCACTAAAATAGCGAACGCCTACCGTCTTAATCCACTCATCTACTAGTTGTTGGGCTTCAGAAATTTTCATACTTAAGGATTTTTAGAGTCGATGATAATGGTCACGGGGCCATCATTCGTGAGATTAATTTGCATATCGGCACCGAAAACGCCTGTTTGAATCTTTTGGCCTAATTTTTCAGATAAAGACTGAATCATTGATTCATATAGCGGAATTGCCTGTTCAGGTCTTGCGGATTCTAGAAAACTTGGGCGATTGCCTTTTTTCGTGCTAGCGTACAAGGTAAATTGACTCACAAGTAAAAGTTCGCCATGAATGGCCTGTAGATCTAGGTTCATTTTACCTTCTTGATCGGAGAAAACACGCAATCCTGCGATTTTGCTAGCTAAATAGACCACATCTTCCGGTGTATCATCCACATGAATACCTAGTAAGACTAATAAACCTTGTTGAATGGATGCCTGCAAGGCTCCTTCTATGTGAAGAGTGGCTTGGCTGACGCGTTGAATGACAGCTATCATAATTTATAAAAGCCAGTAAACAATCAAGAAATAAACCCCATAGCCTAAAATGTCGTTCGTAGTCGTGATAAATGGACCAGAAGCCACAGCAGGATTAATCTTTAATTGATTTAGAACTAGAGGAGTGATCGTACCCATTAAGCTAGCCAGCATAACTACCGCAAATAAGGAAAGGGAAACGGTCATGGATAACATAATTTGGCCTGAATCCACTAATAAAGAGCATCCGAAGGCAAAAACAGCTGCAATTAACGCATTGATTAAAGCGACTAGGAGTACTTTTTGGAGACGTTTTCCTAAGGTTGTATCTAAACCACTTTTATCCGCTAAAGACTGTACAATTAGGGAGGATGATTGAATACCTACATTTCCTCCGGTAGACCCAATTAAAGGAATAAAAGCAGAAATAGCGGGTAAAATCGAGATGGTGTCGTCGAAACGATCAATGATTTTGGCAGCTAAAAAACTACCCACCATACCACCAATTAACCAAGGTAGACGGGAACGCACTAATAACCAAACAGAGTCATCTTCCTCTACGTCCTCCGAGATACCGGCCATGACCTGGATATCTTCTTGGGCAGATTCGGTAATAAAATCGACCACGTCATCGATGGTGATTCGGCCTAAAAGACGGCCTTGAATATTGACTACAGGAATGGCCTCTAAGTCGTATTTCTGCATTAAATCTGCTACTTCCTCACCTGAGGCATAGGTCTGAACGGACACAATTTCATCCGCATCATATACGTCAGCAATTTTAGAACCCCGCTTAGCTAAGATGATTTTCTTTAAAGAAACGGTGCCTAATAAAAGCCCATCATCATCAATAACATAGACGGAATATACTTTCTCTACATCCTCTGCCTGTTTGCGGATTTCCTCCACACACTCGGTAACGGTTTGGGAGATATTAATCTTAATTAACTCTTTCTGCATTAAACCGCCCGCACAGTCTTCATCGTAATGCATTAAATCAATAATGAAACGCGCTTGTTCGCGGTCCTTTAAAAGGGCGATGACTTCCTCACGTACCTTAACAGGTTGCTCATTAAGAATATCCACCGCATCATCGGAATCAATTACGTTGATGTATTGAGCGATTTCCTTTGAGGTGAAATTCTTTAAGAATTTTTTACGGTCGTCTGTATCTAGGGTAGAAATAATCTCTGCCGCTAGTTTCGTATCAATTAACAGAACAAGGTATTTCGCCTCTTCTGTCGTTAATTCAATTAAAATACTGGTGATATCCGCTGGAAAGAGTTCATCCAGCTTCAATAAAATCTCCTCATTCGCCTGATTTTCGATCAAAAGGCGGATGTCCTCTATGAACTCTTTCGTTAGTTCAAACGGAAGGTGTTGTGGGTTGACTACTTCCATGTTTTGAGGTGATTTAAAATTTAACAACGCAAATTACGAAAATTAGATCGATTAAGCGCCCTGGTAACCAGTATCTTTCCATAAAATCGTTAACTCAGTAAACTCGGCGACCCCTAATTGCTCCGCTCTTTTACTTAAGAGTGGATGTTCAGGTAATTGCAAGGCTCTGAGCGCATTACGTAAAGTTTTGCGTCTCTGATTGAAAGCCATCTTCACTAAAGACTTGAATTTAGCAGGATCACATTCCAGTTTTTTGTCCCAATTACGGACCAGGCGTATGACTCCAGAGTTCACTTTAGGGGGAGGGGTGAATACCTCGGGACCTAAGCTAAATAGGTATTCGATATCGTAAAAGGCCTGCAAGAGAACACTCAATATACCATAATCCTTGTTTCCAGGCTTTGCGGCTAAACGAACGGCTACCTCTTTTTGTAGCATGCCTACCACTTCGATGCATTGGTCTTTGTATTCTAAAATACGGAAGAAGATCTGAGTGGAAATGAAGTAGGGGAAATTGCCCACAATGGCAAATTTTTCATCGCCAAAGATACTTTCCAGAGGATAGCGCAAAAAGTCTCCATCGATTAAGCGAGGACCCGTAAACTCCAAGTAGTTTTTACGTAGGTACTCTACGGACTCTTGATCGATTTCGATGAGGGAGGTTTCGTATTCGGTTTTTTTGACCAAAAACTGTGTCAATACTCCCATTCCCGGCCCAATCTCCAACACTTTCGTATAAGCACCATCCGGCTGCAAGCCATCTACGATACGCTTTGCCGCGTCTAAATCATTTAAAAAATGTTGTCCTAAACTCTTTTTTGCTCTTACTTGCACCGGGTCTCTGGGGTTTAAGGAGTAAAATTAAGCCCTTTTTTGTACATTTAAGCAAAATTTTCGATTTAAGGCATGGAGGATAGGCAGGCCCTGATTAAAACATTGGATTCCCTGAAGCTTTTTGGCATCGTAATGGCGCTCGATGGCACTATCTCGCATGCGAATGCATATACACATCAGTTGCTGGGTTATAATCCCGGTGAATTAAATGGGAAGGATTTCTTTACTTCTCTTGTTCCAGACGGCGAGAGTGAAATCCGCCGAAATTCCTTTGATAAGGCCATTCAAACAGGTGGATTATTCGAGGAGCGGGAACGTAACTACAAGACTAAATCAGGATCAATTGTTTGGGTAGAGGTGGCCTCTACGGTGGTTAGTGATAATTTCCTCAGTATAATAGGGGAGGATGTGAGTGAAAAAAAGAAAGTATCTGAAGCTCTTTCCCGTTCGAATGCCCAATTACAAGACTTAATTAACAATACAACAGACCTGATTCAAATCACTGGTGTGACGGGCCGTTTCCTATTCGTAAACCGCGCTTGGCTAGAGACGATGGGCTATACAGAGGAGGAAGCAAAAGATTTGAAAATGCAGGATGTACTTCACCCTGAATTCGCACACCAGACCCAGGCGCAATTTGATAGTTTGTCTAAAGGGGAAGAAATACCGGAATTTACGGCTGTTTTTAGACGCAAAGATGGTCGACGTTTGTATGTATCAGGATCAGCTACTTGCCGGTTTGATAGAGGGATCCCTACCGCCTTTCGGTGTATTTTACATAATTCCACGGCGAAAGTTCGGGCCGAACGGGCAAATAAATTATTCTCTTCCATCTCTCAGGTAGCCATTAATTCCTCGAATCTGGATGATTTGTTTGTGAACATTCACAAGCAATTAGGGGAGGTGATTGATGTAAAGAACTTCTTTATCGCGCAATATGATCCGGGAAAGAGTTATATCTATTTCCCTTATTACATTGATGAATATTTTAATTCTAGGGTGCACTTTACGAAGCGTCGCTTAGGAAATGGGTTGACGGAATATGCTTTGATGGCAAATAAGCCCATGATTTTGCACGATGATGACATTCATCAATTAGCCGCTGAGAAGAAGATTTATTTGTATGGAGTGGTTCCCAAAGTCATGCTTTGTGTTCCCCTGCGTATCGGTGATCGAGTAACGGGGATCATTGGGGTGAAGTCTTATGAACGTGCGAATAAATACGAGAACCGAGACTTAGAGTTATTGGACTTTATTTCGGGTCAAGTGGCGATTGCGATTTCGAGGAAGCAGGCGGAAGAGGCTTTGGCCAGAGAAACAGCACGATTAAACTCCATTTTCGAAAGCTCCTCTCACTTGATGTGGTCTGTGAACAAGCGGTTGATGCTGATGAGTTTTAACCACGACTATGCAGATCTATTAGAGCAAGAGTTAGGAATTAAGCCGCAATTGAATTTTAGTTCGGAGACAATGGGCTTCAAAATGATGGCTCCAGAACAGCGCAAAGCGATGGAGGAGCACTATAAATTAGCCTTTAGAGGGACCAAGCAGCACTTCGAATTATGCTTGAAAAAGAAAGACGGAACGGATCGTTGGTTAGAGATTTATTTGAACCCTATTTTAGATCAAGGGATTATTTCTGAAGTTTCTGGTATTGCGCGGGACATTACGGACTTGAAGAAATACCAAAGCGAGCTAGTCGATGCCCGTGAACAGGCGGAACACTCCTTAAAAGTGAAGGAACAGTTTTTAGCGAACATGTCTCATGAGATTCGTACACCGATGAATGGAGTGATCGGAATGGTGGATCTGTTGTGCGATACGCCGCTGGATGATGATCAACGCGATTATTTACAAACGATACGTAAGTCTTCGGAGACTTTGCTGCATATTTTGAATGATATTTTGGATTTGGCCAAAATAGAAGCGGGCAAAATGGTCCTTCATCCAACAGATATTTTATTAGAGGATGTATTTGATCGTTTGATGGCCTTATTTACACCATTGGCGCATCAAAAAGGGAATAAGGTCTCATATACCTTAGCGGATAATGTACCCGCTTTTGTAAAGGCAGATGAGACGCGTCTGTTACAAATTCTTTCGAATTTAACTTCGAATGCTTTGAAGTTTACAGAAAATGGTTCGGTTTCTATAGCCGTGAAGCCACTATCTGTTACGTCCGAATTCACAGAATTAGAAATACGTGTAACAGATACAGGGATTGGTATCAGTCCTTCTAATCTTAAAAAGCTCTTTAATACCTTCCAGCAAATTGATAATTCTACTTCTAAAAATTATGGAGGAACGGGTCTAGGTCTAGCCATTTCCCGCGAGTTCTGTAAGATGATGGACGGCGAGATTGGAGTAGAGTCGCAGGAAGGTAAGGGAAGTACATTTTGGTTTAGGATTAAACTTGCTGTCGGTGATTCTTCGCTGGCTGCGAAAAAGAAGAATATTTCGGATGTATCGATTGCCGGTAGTCTGCAGTCAGTTCATGCGCGCGTCCTTTTAGTGGATGATAATGCGACGAATCGAAAGGTAGCCAGCCAAATTTTGATGAAAGCTGGTTGTGAGGTTCAGATGGCCTCTAGTGGTCAGGAAGCAATTTCAATTCTTCAAAAAGACGCGAATTTTGATTTAGTCTTGATGGATATTCAAATGCCAGAGATGGATGGGATGGAGACTACGCGTCGATTAAAAGCATTGAATATAGCTAGTCTTCCGCCTATTGTGGCCATGACGGCTTATGCGATGAAGGAAGATCGTGAACGATTCCTGGCAGCAGGAATGGATGATTATTTGGCCAAACCGATCAGGGCTCAACAATTAATTCAGACAGTTTCTCGCTGGGTCGCTGAGGGTCATGGTTCCGCAAGGGAGACTTTAGTTGCGACGGATTTTGTGGTGGATGAGGAGGTTTTGGCCTCTCTTTCCGATGCTGTGGGCGGAGATCCTTCCTTTGTAAAAAGTATGTTAGAAGAGTTTATTGCAGAGGCCAAAGAACAGATCGCTGCTGCCATTTCTTTTCACGCGGCCGGAAGCTGCAAAGGCGTTCAATCGGAACTTCATACCTTAAAAGGAAATTCAGGCACCTTAGGTTCGGCTCAAGTGCATGCGATTTGTGAAAAGATGGAGTTGAAGGCCAAAGTCTGTGACTTTGAGCATTTCGCCTCCGAAATTGTCGATCTGCAGATTGCTCTAAAGAATTTCGAAGACGCGATTAAAGTCAAATTCGCCTAGTATGCGCCATTTTGACGCATTTTTCTTCTTTCATGTGTGTCTTTTAATGTCATTTTTTCCGATTTATTCTTTTGGGTATTTATTTGTTAGTTAGGAGGAAAACCTAGCCGATATGAATCCAAATAATTACACATCACAAGCTGGATTGGTTATCCAAAACGCGATGGAAATCGCGAGCACCAATGGCCAACAAGCCATTGAAACGGGGCATCTTTTGCAAGCCATTTTGCAAGACGACACCCAGACATCCGCATTTCTTTTAAAGAAGAATGGCGTGTCTGTTCAGCAGATTCAAGAGAAATTACAAACCATTCTTTCTTCCTATCCGAAAGTATCAGGCGCTCAGCCCTACGCGAGTAATGCGTTGCAACAGGTATTGACGAAAGCGGAGGCTTTGAAATCAGAATTTGGTGATTCCTATGTGAGTGTAGAGCTACTTTTTCTCGCTCTCATAGAGTCCAAAGATGCCATCGGAGACTTATTGAAGTCGGTAGGCATTACGAGTGCAAATTTTAAGAAATCCATCATAGAACTTAGAGGAAATAGAAAAGTGAACGATCCACATGCAGAAAGTACTTACCAGTCTTTGGAGAAATACGGTAAGAATTTGAATGAATTAGCAAAGGCCGGGAAAATTGATCCGGTGATTGGGCGTGACGAAGAGATTCGCCGGGTCTTACAGATTTTATCCCGCAGAACGAAGAATAATCCCATTCTTTTAGGAGAACCAGGGGTAGGAAAAACCGCCATCGTAGAAGGATTAGCGCAACGTATCGTTTCAGGTGACGTGCCCGAAAACTTGAAATCAAAGATCGTGATGTCGCTCGACATGGGTCTATTGGTCGCGGGAGCAAAGTACAAAGGGGAATTTGAGGAGCGTTTAAAAGCGGTCATCAAAGAAGTGACGGACTCCGACGGAGAAATTGTCTTATTTATCGATGAGATCCATACCTTAATCGGTGCGGGAGGCGGAGGCGAAGGAGCGATGGATGCGGCAAACCTTTTAAAACCTGCTTTAGCGCGTGGAGAACTACACGCGATCGGTGCGACGACTTTAAAAGAGTACCAAAAGTACATCGAAAAAGACAAAGCCTTGGAGCGTCGTTTTCAATCCGTTTTAGTGGAAGAACCAGATGTAGCTGATGCCATTTCAATTCTGCGTGGTATTAAGGATAAATACGAATTACACCACGGGGTGCGTATCCAAGATGATGCAGTAATCGCGGCTGTCGAATTATCGAACCGCTATATATCGGATCGATTCCTACCCGATAAGGCTATCGATTTGATGGATGAAGCCGCTGCCAAAATGAGACTAGAAATCGACTCCGTGCCGGAAGAAATTGATGATATTCAGCGCAAAATTATGCAGCTAGAGATCGAGCGCGAGGCGATTCGCCGCGAGAATAATAAGGAGAAGGAAACGATATTAACGCGTGATTTAGCGGATTTATCTGAGAAAAGAGATGAGTTGAAGGCCAAATGGCAATCGGAAAAATCCGTTCTTGACGCCGTACGTGCCGAAAAAGAAACCATCGATCGACTTAAGTTAGAAGCTGAACAAGCTGAACGTCAAGGTGATTACGGCAAAGTAGCCGAGATCCGTTATGGTCGTTTAGTGGAGTCTGAGCAGAAATTGAAAGATATGCAGGCTTCTTCCGCTGGAGAAAACTCGATGTTGCAAGAAGAAGTTACTGCGGAGAATGTGGCGGAAGTGGTTGCGAAATGGACGGGTATTCCGGTAAGCAGAATGTTGCAGACCGAAGTGGAGAAACTATTGCATTTAGAAGATGAATTGCACAAACGCGTGGCAGGTCAAGACCAAGCTATCGAGATGGTTTCAGATGCGGTTCGCCGTTCTAGAGCTGGTTTGCAGGATCCTAAGCGTCCCATCGGTTCGTTTATCTTCTTGGGAACTACGGGGGTAGGTAAGACGGAATTAGCGAAAACGTTGGCCTCCTACTTATTCAACGACGAAAACGCCATGGTTCGCATCGATATGTCCGAATACCAAGAACGCCATGCCGTAAGTCGCTTAGTAGGAGCGCCTCCGGGATACGTGGGTTATGATGAGGGAGGACAATTAACGGAAGCCGTGCGCCGTAAACCTTACTCAGTCGTTTTATTAGATGAGATTGAAAAGGCGCATCCGGATGTTTGGAACATCTTATTACAGGTCTTAGATGAAGGTCGCTTAACGGATAATAAAGGACGCACTGCAAACTTCAAGAACACGATCATCATCATGACCTCGAACATCGGTAGCCACTTAATCCAAGAGAAAATGGCCCAGATGGAAGGTTGGAATAATGCCTTGATCTTAGAAGAAACCAAGGAAGAAGTGATGACGCTGTTAAAACAAGTCGTTCGTCCCGAGTTCCTAAACCGCGTGGATGAAGTCGTTTTGTTCGAACCATTGACGTTAGAACATGCGCGCAAAATTTTAGCGATTCAGTTCAAAGAGGTTCAGAAGCGTTTAGCTGACCAAAACATCACGTTAGAAGCAACAGAAGATGCTTTGAATAAATTAGCGGCTGACGGTTATGACCCGAATTACGGTGGTCGTCCGATGAAACGTGTGCTTCAGAAAGCCGTGCTGAACGAACTATCTAAAGCCATTTTATCAGGCAAAATCGTAAAAGATTCGGCGGTGATGATGGAGTTAGGTAAGGATGGGGAATTGACGTTTGAGAATGTAGTTTTAGAAATTTGAAATTCAAATTTCTAAAATTAGAGTAGAGAGTAGAGAGTATAGAGTAAAGATAAAAGATAGGACGTCTCTCATCTCTACTCTCTACTCTCTA
>JACCDV010962932.1_pt1 | contig 17831 bp, 5 predicted proteins | sample 7446131 | NCBI WGS metagenome assembly JACCDV01 (sample SAMN15323448, study PRJNA562643) | freshwater metagenome | isolation source: river surface water | place: USA:Blue River Watershed | collected 2017-08-17 | reverse complement strand
TCTATTAGTTTAGGCAACACTAACCTTACTGCCGTTGGAGCTATTACCTCTGACAACATTACTTCCAATGGGACTATTGCTGGTGCTGGTGATTTAACTATAGATACGAATGCTTTCGTTGTTGATGTCAGTGCTGATACCGTTGGTATCGGTGACGCTAGTCCTGATGCTGCCTTAGAACTTGTACGTAATGGCTCTATTATTCCTCTTATGATTAGTAATGGTACTTCTGGTAATGGTGACTATTTAACTGTTGTTGCTAATGGTGACGTCGGTATCGGCACTACCAACCCAACTGCATTACTTAACGTTAATGGCACTATCGCTATTAAAGGTGGCACCCCTGCAGCGGGCAAATACCTGCAATCTACAGATGATAACGGTCTTGCTCAGTGGGTTCTAGGAACTGCAATTAACGAATTCAACGATGGTGGTGACACTGCTGGTGGAAGTCGCACCTTGGGTAACAATGACTTAAATGACTTAACCTTCGAAACTGACGGCAATCCACGCATAAGTATTCTAGCTAACGGAGATGTGGGTATTGGTGATACCACTCCTGATCGCTTCTTTGAAGTCAATGGTAATAGCTTAATGACCGGAACTTTAGTCGTAACCAGTTCTATAACTGGAAACAGCCTAACTGCAGGCACTTTAACAATTAGCGATGGCTTAATTGATGACAGCGATGCTGCTATTAGCTTCGATAATAATACTCTTACCACTACAGGCTCTATAACTGGAGCTAGCTTAATTACTAGCACTCTAACATTTGATAACGGTACTATCGTTGATTCAGGTGGCACTGTTAATTTTGTGGACACACACTTAGAGACCAACGGAGACATTACTGGCTCTAGATTAATCACTAGCACTATGACCATAGACAATGGCATGATTACTGTTGGTGGCGGTACTATACATTTCAATGGTGATAATTTAACTACGAATGGTGAACTTATTGTTGGCGAAGGTTACAACTCTTCAGGAGTCACAATCAGCGCCGCTGGTGCGATTAGTGCAGATGCTGCTATTACTTCTGACACCAGCTTTATCGTTGGCAACACTACCTTTAGCAATGGTGATATTAACAACACCGATAACACCATGGACTTCAACGATGATGCTATCACCACGACTGGCACGCTTGCAGCCGGCAACACTACAATTACTGGAACCGCTTCGGTAACTGGTAAATTAACTCTTAGCAACGGTATCGTACTACCAATAGAAACTGTTAACGGTGATACTACATTAGATACAACTAACTACACCGTAATAGTTGATGCCGGGGACAACAATGTCACCGTTACACTTCCAACATGCAGTAGCAATAATGGCTTAGTTTATGTAATCAAAAGAATGGATGGCAATGGTGACAACACTGCAACTATCGACGGAGATGGTGTCAATATCGATGGTGCCGGAACCAAAGCAATTACTACTCAATACCAAGGTTACACCGTACACTGTGATGGTTCTCAGTGGTGGGCGATCTAAAATATCATAGAAACATGTTAATTAACACATGTTTCCGTGATAAACCGTTCGAAGTTCTGGATATAAGCTAAATCACGCTCAGGAAAGAATAGAAATCTTTCGATATCTCTAAATAAAATCTCAGTGTCCATCTCTTGCAGCCTAACTAGCATAGCCACGCGTAACTGATTAGCGTTATCAATGTTCAGCTTCTGGCTTAAATAAGAATAATCAGGTTTAGTGAGACCAAACAAAAACGCAATATCATAAAGATCCCGCCCCTGCACCCTATCGAAATAAGCATTTAGCTTCTGTGAAAGCAACGTTGGTAAAGGACTACAACGCACATTAGTTTGCACATCTAATCTCTGTACTAATTTAAGCTCAGGTTGATAATCAATCCCTTGCGCTTCGCTATCCACCTTAATATATAACTTCTCATTAGCGTGCCCGGATAGCCCATACTTATAAAATATCCCGGGGAATTTCACCCTGTAATGAAAAACTGTTTTATTTCTATTACTTGTAATCTCAACATCAAGACCTTCACGCTCAAGATTCATAGCGATATAGTCAGCTGCTAACGCGAACTCGCCTTCCTCCAAGCCAAAATTATCAAAATCTAAATCCTCTGAAAAACGCTGACTACCATAAAGTATACGAATCGAGGTACCTCCTATAAAAGCTAGCTTAGAAGCTATTGGCGACATGCCAATGTATTGCAGAATTTTACATTGCAAGTATTCACGCAATATCGCTCGCTGATTAGCTCTAAGATACTCTGGATAAGCGGCTAAGACTTGCTCCAAATTAATCATTATTTATTTCCTTTAGTAATAATGATACTCTAACTTCAAGACTTTTATTCTTAAACTCTGCTAAATATTCTTGCAAGCGAGACGGATCAATAATCTCATTAAAGATCTCAGCATCAACTCTTAAGCCAGCTAATTGCTCTTGAGTTTTAAGATGAGATTTAAGATACAAGAAATCAAGAACAGCTTTTTCAGGATCCGCAATCAAAAACTGATAGTCACCAAGAGACTCCATGCGATAGCCCCAGAATAAACGCGGCGACACAGACTGATAATAGAAATTAGCTAACTCTGTTTGATAGGTCTGAGTTTTTTTAGTACTAATAGAACTAACTCCATATACAGTCTCTGGTATTAGCGCGTAATAATACAGCGCAGATTCCATAGAGATATAAGAAGGAGAATATATTCGATTAGCGATATGATAGATATAAGGCTCGGATAACTCTCTATCTGTGAATATATAAAAGCCCTTATTTACTTTACGAATATAACCACGAGCCTGCCACTCTGTTAGACGACTAGGGTTAAAGATAGGGTCTACTAGCTTGATCTGCCTTAAATCAAAGACCAAGAACTTATAAAATGCTTTTTTGAAGTCAATAAAGCGCATATATTTCTTATTATACCACTTATTCGGTAGTATGAGAAATATAATTATATCCCCCAAACAACCTACTCATAGATAGCTCCTATTAGTGAATGTAATTTAGGTAGGCTCTTGCAGCCCCTTAACCATGTCAACTAAAAGGTTGATAATTTAGTGCCCCAGAAGCGACCAGAAATTAAACTTGGCCCCGATAAACGCCGCGTGTTGACGCATACAGTTCTGCGCATACTCCTAATTATATTTTTAATCACTCAACAAATCACTAGCCCTGTACTAGCAAGTTACGACCCGCGCGTAGAAGATCGCAACTCACTAGATGCTTCCGATGGTTCACCCTCTAACGCAATTGTTATAGATGGAGCTGGTAATGTTGGTCTCACCGACCCAACACCCGATGCACTACTTGATGTTAACGGTAGTGTGATTATCGAAGGGACTCTTACTCTTAACGGCACTACCCTACAAACAGGTGCTGCTTGGGTGGTAGATGGCGGTAACACTACTAACGCTACACTAACTGTAGGTACCAATGATGATCAAAAATTAGCTCTGGAAACTAATGGGGTAACTGCTATTACTGTTGATGATAACGGGAACGTCGGCATCAATGACACTAGTCCAGATTTTTTATTCGATGTAGCAGGCACTCTTAACGCTGAAGGAGCTACTACGCTCAGCTCTACACTAGTTGTTACAGACGACGTCACAGCCAGCGCTGAGCTTGCTGTTAACGGTGCTACTGCTTCAGCAGGATCTCTCGCTCTAATTGGTGAAATAGCTATTGGAGAAAGTGCCGCACCTACTCATACTAGTGGCTACGGTAAACTCCACGTATCATCGACAGACTATCAACTTTATTTTAAAGATCGTAGTGGTAATTCCCAAAAACTAACATTTGGAAACAATGGTGCTGTTTCTGTTGACAACTTAGCTGATGCTATTCATGATTCTACAGCTAACAGTGTTTACATAGGCTCAGGATCTGGAGCAGCAAGTGATAGTACTTCACTTCAGAACGTCGCAGTCGGCGTTGGTTCACTCGCTGCTGATACTACTGGCGATAACAATACTGCTCAAGGTTATAGATCTCTCTACTCTAATACCAGCGGCTCTAACAACACAGCTCATGGACATAGCGCTCTATACTCCAACACTACAGGCAGCAACAATATCGCGATTGGACCAAACGCTCTCTACTCTAATACCTCTGGCACTAACAACTTCGCGGCTGGCTATTCTTCATTACACTGGAACACCACCGGTGGCAGCAACATCGCACACGGTACATACTCTCTAGTGTCTAATGTCATCGGTTCTAACAATATCGCTAGCGGGCAGCAATCTCTATACTCTAATACTAATGGCGACTCCAATATCGCAACTGGAGCTAACGCACTCTACACTAACACCACTGGCTCTCATAACATAGCTACTGGCTATAATGCTCTCTACTCAAATACTACTGCTAGCAACAATATTGCCAGTGGCTACCACGCACTTTACGCCAATACGACTGGTGCTAGTAATATTGCCAGTGGTTACAATTCTCTAGTAGCCAACACCACAGGTTCATACAACGTTGCACTAGGTTACGGGACTCTAGATTCTAACACCACGGGTACCAGTAATATCGCTAGCGGTTTCTCTACTCTCGGCGCTAACACTACTGGTTCTCATAACGTTGCTTTTGGGCAACAGTCTCTTGCCACCAACACTACCGGTAATTATAACGTTGCGCTTGGCTTATACTCTCTTTTATCAAACAGCACTGGCTCAAGCAACGTAGCGCTAGGACCATCTGCAGGTAGATATGAAACCGCCTCTGACACTTTCTACATAGATAATCAAGATCGCACTAACACTGCTGGCGATAAAGCCGGCGCTTTACTATATGGAACATTCAATGCTACACCAGCAAACCAAACATTAACTATCAACGCAACTGCCACTGTCGCACAAAACTTAGTAGTATCAGGAACAGGCAATAGTTCATTAGCTGGCAACTTTGGTATCGGCGACACCAGTCCAGACGCTAAACTCGACGTCAACGGCAGCGCAATTATCGAAGGCACTTTGACATTTAATGGAACTACTTTGCAAACCGCTACAGATCTAGTCGTTAATGGTGGTAATAGCTATGGTAACGAAATGACAGTCGGTACTAATGATGATCAAGGTCTTGCTCTTGAGACTAATGGGGTTACAGCTGTCACTCTCGATGACAATGGCAATGTTGGTATCGGCACGTCAAGTCCAGGGGCGAAACTAGATGTTAAAGGTTCTGGAACAGGACATGTCACCATTGGCGAATACGCAGCAAGTGATGCATATGGGGCAATTTCTTTAGCGGGGAATACCCTGGATACAAGCGGATACAACTTTGCAAGCAGCCCAGGCGACACTAATTTATTCGTGAATCGCCCATCGGGTAAAAGTATTTACTTCCGTGAAAACAATCTAGATTATGTAACTTTTTTGACGGGCGGTAACGTCGGCATCGGAGATACCACTCCAGACTATTTATTAGATGTAGCTGGTACTCTTAATGCCGATGGCGCGACGACTTTAGGGAGTACTCTTGCCGTAACTAGCACCAGCACTCTCACTGGCGACGTCACCGCCAGCGCTGAACTTGCTATTAATGGTGCAACCGCTGCAGCTGGATCTCTAGCTGTTAACGGTGTGGTTGCCATGGAAGAAACTGCAGCACCAGCTCTCACGAGTGGCTACGGTAAAGTGTATGCCTCATCTTCTGACTATCAACTCTATTACATGGATCGCAGTGGCAATTCTCAGCAACTTACATTCGGAAATAACGGTGCGGTATCTATAGATAATCTAGCTGATGCCATTCACGATTCTACAGCTAATAGTGTTTATCTAGGATCTGGAGCTGGAGCTGCAAGTGGTAGTGGTTCATCACGCAATACTGGAGTAGGTATTAGCTCTCTCGCTGCAGCCACTTCTGGTGACGACAATACTGCTCTTGGTTATAGATCTTTATATGCAAACACCACAGGCTCGATAAATCTTGCAATAGGAACCCAGGCTCTCAATGCAAATACCACAGGCGGTTACAACATCGCTATGGGTTACCAACCGCTCTACTCAACAACTACAGCATCAAGCAGTAATATTGCTATTGGATATCAAACAATGTACAGCGTTACTGATTCTAGTAATGCCATTGCAATAGGTAACGAAGCTCTGCAAAACGCAAACACTGGCGGCAATCCAGGATTCGGAGCTAACAGTAATATTGCGATCGGTAACTATGCCTTGCAAGATACCACAACTGGTTATTCAAATATTGCGATTGGTAAAGCTCTCATAAATAACACAACTGGTATTGGTAACGTATCTATTGATGGTCATCCCTACGCCGCAATGAATGCAAACACTAGTGGTGGTTACAATGTAGGCATTGGCTCTGGCAACCTTAGTGCAAACACCACTGGCTCTAATAATATTGGTATTGGTGCTAATAATACTGCTGCTGTTACAACAGGATCCAATAATATTGGTATCGGCGCTGGCGCCATGGGTGCAATCACTACTGGGTCTAGCAATATTGGTTTTGGTAATTCTGTTGGTGGCGGCATCGCTGGTGCCAGTACTCGCAACATCGTAATGGGTGAATGTAATTTTTGTAATATTGCAGCATCTACTATTAATGACGTAATTTCGATGGGCTACGAGTCTATGCGCTATTCCACCGGCTCACAAAACGTGGGTATCGGTACTCAAGTAATGCGCTTCTCTTCTGGTTCTTATAATACCGCTTTAGGCTATCAAGCTATCTTTGATGGTGGTGGTGGCAATAGTGGTACCTACAACGTAGCAATTGGCGCTCAGTCTCTTTACGTACTAAACGGTGGTAGCTTCACGACTGCCATCGGTGCTGGAGCCTTGGGTTCTACTCTATTTAGTCCGCGCAGCACAGCAGTTGGCTACCAAGCTGGCTATGGCTCATCAGCGAATAATGCCAATAATAGTTCGTTTGGCTATCAAGCAGGATACGCTTTAACAACAGGCTCTAATAACATCGCCATGGGCTATGCAGCTGGTAATAATATTACTACCGGCAACGGTAATATTATTATTGGCTATGATATCGATGCTCCAAGTGCTACACAAAACGGTCAGCTAAGCATCGGTAATTTAATTTATGGTACTTCTATCGACGGTACTGGCACTACAGCATCTACCAGCGGCAAAGTTGGTATCGGAACTTCTGCTCCAGAAGATCTTCTGGAGATTCAAGCGACAGAAGCTACTGATGCAATTTTTACTTTAGATGCTGATGAAGGTGACGACAATGCAGACACTTGGGAGATCCGCTCTGATGCTTCTGATAATCAATTTTATTTAACTAATCACGCTAGCGATTTATTTACTATTCAAAGTGATGGAGACACTGGCATCGGCACAGCTAGCCCTAGTACCAAACTAGAGGTGAGTGGTACGTTCCGTGCCGGTAACACAACTGATACATATATGACCTATGATTCTTCTGCGGACAATATAACTCTCAGAAAAGGTTCATACTATACTTCATTTGGTTTTGATGATGCCAATGGATTTACCCCAACAATTGGCTTCTCGGGCGGCCCTTCTGAACTAATAATCAATGCTGGAGATATATACGTAAAACCAACAGCAGCAGCAGGACTTGTTAATGCAATTAAAATTGAAAATACTAATACCACCATCAATACCTCCGCAACAGGTATCAGTTTGAGAGCCGGCGGCAACGTTGCCAAAGGTTTAATCGCTTATACGAATCAAACTGCATGGGGCGTGGGTGACTTAACTTTTGGTATAAACAGTTCTGCTAACAACACCGTTGCCAGCCTATCTGACACTATCATGACGATTCAAGGTAGCTCTGGTCAAATCGGTATCGGTGATACAAGCCCTGACGCTCTGCTTGACGTGAATGGTGCAGCCATTGTGGCTAGTAACTTAACCATTGGTCAAGCTTCTGCGCAGAACGGAAACATTCTTATCAAAGGAAATACATCTGGAACCATAACTATCAAACCAGCTTCAGCCGCCGGCACCTACACTCTGACTCTTCCTACTGACAACGGTGACGCTAATGAAGTCTTAACGACAGATGGTAGTGGTAATCTAAGCTGGGAAGTTGCTGGTGCTGGCAGCGATGAGTTCAATGACGGTGGCGACACAGCAGGTGGCGATCGCACACTTGGTAATAATGATGATTATGATTTAACTTTAGAGACTAATGGCGTTGCAGCTATTTCTATTACCGACAACGGCTACGTAGGAATAGGAACAGCCTCACCAAGAACAGCACTAGATTTACTCAACGGAACTATTCTAAGTAAGTATATAGTCGCGCTTAATGCCCAAAACTCATACTCAGCACCATCATTTATTTCATTAGTACCAGCTACTGCAAGCGGTCCTAATCGTATAATTGGTGGCTTTAATGGTGGTGGAGGTGACATAGCACTCTATGCTGGTGCACTTAATGGCTCTTATGACCCGACCAACTCTGTCAACCCGCTGCTGCTATATCTTAAAAGTGATGGTAAAGTCGGCATCGGCACCACAGCCCCAGAAGACTTATTCGAAGTCCAAGCCGCAGAAGCAACTGACGCGATCATCACTTTAGATGCTGATGATGGCGATGATAACGCTGACACTTGGGAGATCCGCTCGGATGCTTCTGACAACAACTTCTATATCACCAACCACGCTACTGATTTGTTCACCGTAGAAAGTGGTGGTGATGTTGGTATTGGCGTTACCAATCCCATAGTTAAATTTGATGTACGCGGAGACATAATGCTATTCGTAGACCAGACCAGTGCTGAAGGTATTGAATTCAATCCAACCGCAGGCGGACCACAACAAATTTACAGTACTTATATTTCAGGCAGTGATCGATCTCTCATTCTAGGCTCATATGCTAATCGTGCTAATCAATTAGTGCTTGCAACCACTGGCAATGTCGGCATCGGTGATACAACCCCAGACGCCATGCTTCACGTTAACGGCAGTTTCCTTGCAGAAGGCGCAGTTGATTTCGGCGCTGCTACTACTAGCCTCGAAATCCCTAACGCCGCCGCACCTACCGTTGACGCTGTCGGGGAGATAGCCATCGATACTACTGATGGTGTTTTAGTTGGCTACACTGATAGCGCTAAAGTTTTCGCTTACCCTACTAAACAATTTACTGTGACCTTATTCGACGATGGCGACTGGAATAGTGAAGCTGTCCCGATCTGGCAGGCACCAGCTGATATGGGCATCACTATAGTTAAAGTTCATGCTACTACCATGGGAGGAGGTTCTTCTAGTCTTGAATACAATATAGAAGAGAGGGGTCTAACTGCTCTGGGATCAGCCGGCACAGATATTTATGCAGATAAATTTGCCGACGAAGATAGCGAAACTGAAACTAGTTTCACTAATTCTGCTATTGCTGCAAGTGCTTACTTAGTCTTAACTACTAACGGCAGTGCTGAGACTAATACGGTTAACTCCGTTACTCTTACTGTTTATTACACCTTGACTTCGGATTAAAAGGGTATAACTTGATTATTATCGAATAAAATGCTAGTATTATTAGCAGTTTATACGGATATCATCAAATGAAAAACAACATATTAAAGGCATTCTTGGCCAAATATCAAGTCTTTTCACTAGCAGACTTGAATAACTATATCCTCTCGCAAAACAATAATCAACTCAACATCAATACGCGCAATAACTTGATTGCTTATCACCTAAAACAAAATCACATCAAAAGAATCAGAAAAGAACTTTATCAAGTAATTCCAGCAGGTCACGACCCTAAAAATTATGCAGTAGATCCTTATCTACTAAGCTCCAAACTAAGTAACGATGCTATCATCTCTCATCACACCGCATTAGAACTTCTTGGACATGCGTACTCTGTTTTTAGTATTTTTTATTACTGGACTCAAGCTGAGATTAGACATAGTTTTGAATATCAAGATTTAATCTTCAAAGCTATCCTGCAACCTAAGATACTTATCACAAAGAACCAACAAAATTTTGGTGTTAAGACTATCTACAAACAAGAACAATCCGTAAGAGTAACAACACTTGAACGCACTCTAGTAGATGTCTTGGAGCGCCCTAAACTTGCTGGTGAATGGGAAGAAATCTGGAGGTCACTCGATTCAGTTGCCTACCTGGATATAGATGAGATTTATCAGTATTGTGCTCTATTAGAGAATGCTACGACTTTTGCAAAAGTTGGATTCTACTTAGAGCAAAATCAACAACGACTAGCAATCACAGATCAAGAATTAAATAAATTCACCAAACATATACCGAAAAATCCCTGCTATTTACTAAGAAGAGACCTAGCTCAACCCAGTAAACTAGTACCAAGATGGAACCTTATAATACCTAATAAAATCATCAGCAGAGAATGGCAAGAAGATGATAATTAATCGTGATGAGCTGCTCAGCCTATCTAAGTCTTTTGGCTATAGACCAGAAGTCTTAGAAAAAGTTCTACTACTAATCTCATTATTAAACGCAATTTTTGCTAACGACTACCTTAAAACCAGATTAGCCCTCAAAGGCGGTACTGCCTTAAATTTATTCTTCTTAGATCTGCCTAGATTATCAATCGATATTGATTTCGATTATATTGGCGCAGCAGATAGAGAAACAATGCTCGCAGAAAAACCACAGATAGAGAGGCGGATCGGCTCAATCTGTAACAAGCTCGGCGTAGATCTGAAGAAATCACCAACAGAACATTCTGGGGGTAAATATAATTTGATTTACCAAAGCGCCTTGCAGGGCACAGGACACCTAGAACTAGACATTAACTACATTCTCAGGACACCACTACTCCCGCCAAGTCTGCGAAATTCAATCTCAGTAGTTAACTACCAAGCAACTAACATTCAAACCCTAGATCTACACGAAATCACAGCAGGCAAACTCACTGCACTATTCTCAAGAGCTGCCGCAAGAGATCTCTACGATACTGCCCATTTATTCTGCAATTATAAACAGAATTTCGATCTATCTAAACTACGCCTAGCTTTCATAGTATACGGCGCCATGAATAAAACAGACTGGACTAAAATATCTATCAACGACTTAGCCTTCAATCATCTTGAGCTAAAAAACAAACTAATCCCAGTGCTCAAACTTGAACAAATTCAAGCCATAAATGACATAAAATCATGGGCTGCTACGCTCCAAGAAAGCTGCAAAAAAGCCCTATGCTTCCTATTTCCCTTAACCAAAGCTGAAATTGAGTTTATCAATACAATTAACCAACAAGGCGAAATAAAGCCATGTTTAGTCACAAATGACCCAGATATGACATTTATACTCGAAAATCACCCAGCACTTAACTGGAAAGCCCTACAAGCCAAAGCTCCCTAGAATTAATATCCCCCAAACAACCTACTTATATACAGCTTCCATTAGTGAATGTAATTTAGGTAGGCTCTTGCAGCCCCATACCTCATGTCAACTAAAAGGTTGATAATTTAGTGCCCCAGAAGCGACCAAAAATTAAACTTGGCCCTGTTAAACGCCGCCGCGTAGCGCTTAGTCATTGCGAGCCGCGAAGCGGCGTGGCAATCTCAATACTACGCGCGCTGTTAATTACATTCTTAATCACTCAGCAAATCATAAGCCCAGTACTTGCAAGCTACGACCCACGCGTAGAAGATCGCAACTCACTAGATGCTTCAGACGGATCACCATCTAACGCAATTGTTATAGATGGAGCCGGCAATGTTGGTCTCACTGACCCGACACCAGATGCACTACTCGATGTTAACGGCAGCGTCATTATCGAAGGGACCTTAACTCTTAACGGCACTACTCTGCAAACTGGTGCTAGCTGGGTAGTAGATGGCGGCAACTCTACTAACGCTACAGTAACCGTTGGTACCAATGATGATCAAAAATTAGCTCTGGAAACTAATGGGGTAACTGCTATTACTATTGATGATAATGGATTAGTTGGTATTGGTGATGCCGAGCCTACAGCACAATTAATGGTTAACGGGCAGGCTGCCGCGACCATCGGACAGATTATAAAAGGCGCCTCATCACAATCAGCAAACTTAACAGAATGGCAAAACAACTCTGCAACAGTTTTAGGTAAGGTAGACTCCACAGGAGTTGCAACTTTTCTAAACATGTTCAGTGACTCAACAAACTACTCCTCTGCATTAGGGCTAGAAGCTGGAGATGCTCTTGCTGCTGGTGGTACCAGAAATATAGCTATTGGGTATCAAGCCTTAACAACATCAACAACTGACGATGATAATACCGCTGTTGGCTATCATGCAATGAGGTTAACCACAACGGGAGGAATTCAGAATACAGCCATTGGTTCATACGCGATGCGAGCAAATACTACTGGTGGACAAAACGTATCTGTTGGCTCAAACAATCTAGAGAGTAACACCACAGGCAGTGGCAACACGTCGATTGGATTTAATACGATGGAAGCAAACACAACTGGTAGTTCTAATGTCGCCATCGGTGCAAGTGTCCTGTCCTCAAATACTACGGGTAGTGGGAACATAGCAGTAGGTTCAAGCGTCCTAGAAAACAACACTACAGCCGGTTTGAACGTTGCTTTCGGCAGTACTATTTTAAATTCAAATACTACAGGTTCAAACCTTGTTGGCATAGGAGTATCAGTCCTTAACTCGAACACCACTGGCTCTGTAAACGTAGCAGTAGGAGGTCAAGGATTAGCGGCAAACACTACTGGTGATGCAAACGTTGGATTCGGCTATGGAGCTGGAGCTGGAAATACTACAGGTTCACAAAGCACTAGCCTTGGTTCATACGCAGGTCACTACAATAAACTAGGTTCTAGTAATGTTGCTGTAGGTTACGGGGCAGGCTTCGGCGTATCCACAGTCACCACTCATTCACAAAGTACCTTCGTTGGTGCAAAATCTGCTTATGCTATTACAACTGGTGGTACGAATATTGCTCTCGGCTATCAAGCTGGAGACAATCTAACTTCTGGCTCAAAAAACATCATCATTGGAACAGATATTGACGCTCCAAGTGCAACTACAGACAATCAACTCAATATCGGAAACATTATTTTCGGTACAGGCGTAAGCGGAACAGGGACAACGATTGCCGGCAATATCGGTATCGGCGACACCAGTCCAGACGCTCTCCTCGACGTCAACGGCAGCGTCATTATCGAAGGCACTCTTACTTTCAATGGAACCTCTTTGCAAACCGCTACAGATCTAGTTGTTAATGGTGGTAATAGCTATGGTAACGAAATGACAGTCGGTACTAATGATGATCAAGGATTGGCTTTAGAGACTAATGGTGTTACAGCTATAACAGTTGATAATAATGGCAACGTCGGCATCGGCACCAGCTCCCCAGAAGACTTACTCGAAGTCCAAGCCGCTGAAGCCACAGACGCGATCATTACTCTAGATGCTGATGATGGTGACGATAACGCAGATACTTGGGAGATTCGCTCAGATGCTTCTGACAATCAGTTCTATATTACTAATCATGCTAGCGATTTAATGACTGTTGCTTCTAACGGAGATGTCGGCATCGGTACTACTAACCCTGGCACTAAACTGGATATTAGGGGTATTCACAGAATAGTAAGCCCCTACAATCCAGCAGTCAACAGTGCACATCAATTATTTATTAGTGATAATGATACTAACTATGGAGCAAGGATTGGATATGACGAAGCTGGCAGCTCTGTTATGGTAATAGATTCGAGCTATGGCAATAACGACGCATCAGCACTTATGTCATTCCGTTTTGCTGATGTGCCTAGAATGACTATAATTGGTACCGGTAATGTCGGCATCGGCACCACATCTCCAGAAGACTTACTCGAAGTCCAAGCAGCAGAGGCTACAGACGCAATCATTACTCTGGATGCTGACGATGGTGATGATAACGCTGATACCTGGGAGATCCGCTCGGATGCTTCTGACAATCAGTTCTATATTACGAACCACGCTAGTGATTTAATGACGGTGGCTTCAAATGGTGATATTGGCATCGGTACTACCAACCCTGGATACGCTCTTGATCTTTCTAAAGCTGTTAGCGGTTCAGGACTAGGGCTTCGCATCTATAACACTTCTGCATCTACTGCGGACAATCATGCGGCTCTTATCCTCAACACAGCAACAGGAGCAGGAGCTGACACAGCTGTCATCTTTTCTGGCGTAGGCGAATATGTATGGTCGGCTGGCGTTGACAATAGTGACAGCGACAAGTTTAAAATCGGAGAAAGCGGAACTGTTGGTACAAGCACATGGTTCACCATTGCTTCAGCAGGTAACGTCGGCATTGGCGACACTAGCCCAGACGCTCTTCTCGACGTCAATGGCAACGCCATTATTGAAGGTACTTTGACCTTTAATGGGACTACTTTACAAACCGCCACAGATTTAGTCGTTAATGGTGGTAACAGCTATGGTAACGAAATGACAGTCGGTACTAATGATGATCAAGGATTAGCTCTTGAGACTAATGGTGTTACAGCTATTACCATTACGGATAATGGTTTGGTTGGGGTAGGAACGACCTCACCTGTTTTCGCACTTGACATTGGTGGTTACGGTGACTACTTAGATAGCTTCAGAGCTGGATATGCTTTAGTAGGTGGGCACTCTGGTACTGGATATGATATTATTGGTTACAACACCACACCAACTACTTCAGCAGGGGCCTATAACTATACAGTCACAGATTCAGCTAGTCATATAGAATTCTATGATGGCGGTTTTAAATTTTATACTGCACCAAGTGGAACAGCCGGTAATGCTATAACTCGAACTCAGCGTTTCACAATATTACAAAACGGTGACGTCGGTATTGGTACAAGTGGTGGCGCTTATGTCTTAGACGTCGCTGGCTCTTTTAACGCAAGCGGCGCCACAACCTTGGGTAGCACTCTTGCTGTTACTGGCACCACCACGGCTGCTGCGATAACTGCCAGCGGCAACCTAACTCTCTCAGGTAATTCAGCGAATATATTATTAGGCTCTAACTATTTATCTGGCGATGGTGCTGATGAAGGTATTGCTGTAGATAGCGCTGGTAAAGTCGGCATCGGTACCGCTATTGCAGCACCAGGCGCTCAGCTGCAAGTTACTAGCAGTGGTACTACTGTGGTTAGTGAGCTACTTAAAGGTATAGCTTCCCAAACTGGAGATTATTTACAAATCCAAGATGCCAACGGTACCCAATTATTCGGGATAGACAAAAGAGGTCATGGATATTTCGGTTCTACTAGAGCAATGCATAACTATGGCACTAACAATACCTTCTACGGTGCTGGTGCTGGTAATATAACTTTAACAACAGGGTCATCGCAGCAAAATACTGGCATCGGCACTGGTGCCATGGCTGCCCTAACAACTGCTGCTTACGGAGTAGCCGTAGGTTATCAAGCCCTTAAGGCTGTAACTACTGGTAACTCCAACGTCGCTATCGGAACTGATGCCCTCAAGACAGTCACTACAGGCGGTGCTAATACAGCAGTAGGTGAAAGTGCTCTTGCTAATAATACAGCGACAGGCAACTCAGCATTCGGCAGCGCTTCCCTATATACCAACACAAGTGGCACTGGCAACACCGGACTTGGCTACTATACACTCATGGCTAATACAACTGGTGGTTCCAATACCGCCGTTGGCAACGTAGCAATGCAAGCCAATACAACTGGAACACAAAACGTAGCGGTTGGTAGTACAGCTTTAGACACTAACACCACTGGTAGTTACAATACTGCCATAGGCACTGCCGCATTAACGGCGAACACCACTGGTGACTACAATGTAGGCATAGGCACTGAAGCATTAAGCACTAACACCACCGCCAGCAGAAACGTTGCTATAGGCTATCGCACTTTAGCTTCATCAGACACCGCTCAATACAACACTGCTGTCGGTCATTCGGCTGGATACAATGCGACCACCGGTTCTAATAACACATTCTTAGGCTACCAAGCTGGCTACGCAGCAACTACCGGTGCTAATAATATTACTGTAGGTTACCAAGCTGGAGACAATATCACAAATGGTAACGGTAATATCATGATCGGCTATAACATAGATGCCCCAAGTGCTACTGATAATGGTCAACTCAGCATTGGTAACCTAATTTACGGCACCAACATAGATGGCACTGGGCTTACACACTCCACCGGTAGCATTGGTATTAAAGATACAAGTCCAGATGCTCTCTTAGATATAAATGGGACATTATTAGTAGCTAGCACTGCAACTATAGGCTCTGCTAGTGGTACCACTGGTGCCATTAATTTTAAGGGCACAACTTCTGGCACCGTAACACTCACCACCGCCGCCGCCGCCGGCACCTACACTCTAACTCTGCCAGCTGATGATGGTACTGATAACGACGTTCTAACTACCGATGGTAGCGGAGTCCTTACTTGGGAACCTAGTGGTGGTAGTGGTGAATTCGCTGACGGCGGCGACACTGCTGGCGCTGATCGTACGCTTGGTAATAATGATGATTATGATTTAAGTCTAGAAACCAATGGTGTTGCAGCTATTTCTATTACTGATAATGGTTTAGTTGGCATTGGAGACGCTGAGCCTACGGCACAGTTATTTGTTAATGGACAAGCTGCGGCGACAGTCGGACAAATCATCAAAGGCGCAGCTTCACAAACTGGAAATTTCTTGGAGTTACAAAACTCTGCTGGAACCAAGAAGCTAACTATCACAAAAGACGGTTACATCTCTCCAACCTACTCTGGCTCAGACGGTTATATGTACAGTAGCACTGGTGGTGTAATGGCTGGATTTGTATTCGGACGCCTTGACGTTTCAGATTTTGCAGCTATAACATACTACTCTGAACCTTCATATTTAATCGCACCAACAGGATATTTTGGATTTAATACTAACACTTCTTTCTCCGGCGGCAACCTCAGCGGAGATGTTCGACTATACCGCGACGCTGCTGCTAATCTAGCTTTGCGCAATAGTACCACTGCTCAAACCTTCAGAGTATATAACACTTATACTTCATCTACTAACTACGAACGCGGCAAACTCGAATGGGATACTAACGTATTTAATATCGGTACTGAGAATGGTTCTGCTGGTGGTACCGCAAGAGCACTTGCATTCCATACTGATGACACAACTCGCATGACTATTGCAGCGAACGGCGACGTCGGTATAGGCACCACCAACCCAAGTGCACTATTACAACTAGGTTTAGCAAGCTCAGCTAATGGTACCTTAGCCCTAGCTGGTAATACATCAGGTGTGATTACTATCAAACCTGCTTCAACAGCCGGCACCTACACTCTTACCCTACCTGCTGACGATGGTGATGCTAGTGAAGTCTTAACTACAGATGGTAGCGGTAATCTTACTTGGGAAGCAGCTGGCGCTGGTAGCGATGAGTTCAATGACGGCGGCGACACAGCTGGCGGCGATCGTACACTTGGCAATAATGATGATTATGATTTGAGTCTGGAGACTAATGGTGTTGCAGCGATAACCATTACCGATAATGGATTAATTGGAATTGGTGGAGCCACAAGTCCAAGCCAAGCAAGACTTGAATTTAGTCAAACTACTACTGAAATTGGCTCATTATCAGCAATCAAGCTCTACGAAAGCACCTCAAACTCATCAGAGTATTTCCAGTGGTACGATGCCAACACTCCAGAAATATACTATAACAATTCTAACGGTCCTCTACAGCTTCGTGCTTATAGCACTAGAGTTTTAGGTACTAACGCAGCAGGAGTAACTTTAACCGTCAAAGGTGCGGCTTCGCAGTCTGCAAACCTTACTGAGTGGCAAGACAGCTCTGCAACAGTGGTGGCTAAAGTTTCTGCAACAGGTTTCTTCACTTCTCCTGGGATTAGATCTAATGCGTATAAC
>JACCDV010322513.1_pt1 | contig 17833 bp, 11 predicted proteins | sample 7446131 | NCBI WGS metagenome assembly JACCDV01 (sample SAMN15323448, study PRJNA562643) | freshwater metagenome | isolation source: river surface water | place: USA:Blue River Watershed | collected 2017-08-17 | reverse complement strand
ACAGTCATATTGTTGGCCGTCGTTTCTGGCAAAACGATCAGTCAGCAACTGGTAGATCGATCTCTTCTTCCATTCCTCTTTGTCTGCGCAATTAATTAAGGCAAGAACTGCTAAAAAGATAAGGCACACTTTTACAAACCTCATCACCTACGGCACTCTAGTAGATTATTAATTAATTATCAAGGCCTTAAATAAATCTTAATTTACATCATAGCGATGATGATTAGATCCTCGTACCAATTTATGCATTCTTTTGGTCATCTTAACTATTTCATGTTTTTTCAAGTATTTTGATGGTTTTTTAGAGAATTCCGCATAGTTACTAGATAAGTAAAATAATAAAAATATCGATCCCTATACGAATAACAGAGAGTGTTGGATAATCTTTGATCTATTACTCTTAACTATTTAATCAAAATATCTAAGATGAAATACTCACTCTTAGTAAGTGTACTCTTGGCCCTAGCCGTATTTGCTCTCTACAATATGGAAGGCTCCAACCTCAAGATGATAGAGAACTCTGCTAACTTTTCAGAGAATGATAAAACTGATCTCAGATTTATCATCTCCAAGGCAGGGATAATGTTCAGCAACAACTACGGTGCCTTAGCTGACTATGTGAAGAATGAAGTCAGGGCTGCCTACCAAGGCTACTGGAACGTTGCTGTCTACAACAGTCAAGACTTCAATTCAAAGTTTTACCTAACAGGAACTTACGATTCGATCCATCAAAATAAACGTTTTTTCCAGGTCACAGATAGCCAGCCTTATGGATTCAGCATACTCATCTTAGAAAATAATAACACCAATCCAAATGCCATCAACTCACAATAGAGTCAACTGATATCATAAGAGGACGGATTTAAGCTGCAATACACAAAGACAAAGAGTCCAACTGTGACCTCCCAACAGTAAGCTGGAATCGATTTGGCAATCACAACTGCATACACTTGGAACAAGAACATCATTGATTTCTCAAAAGTGCTCCAAAAGTTAACTGAAACCAATTTGAACGAGCATTGGTAGGTCTGCACCAGTTTCGAAAGCATTTCCTACTTCGCTTTTAGGTACACTTCCCAATACGACCAATGGATAGAATACAGTGGATATGGAGTGGGAGCAACCCATTGGCATGTTTACATCTGGAGAAACTATATCACTGGTTGATTAAGCAACGCAAATTGAATCATAAATCAGTGTTTATTTTAATTGTTGTTGAACATGTTGATTGAAGTATTTGCATACATGCGATATTTATGCGCTTATGCGTATTTATCATGTTGTATGCTACTAAAAGAAATATAGCTTAGTCTAACGTTTAAAAACCAATTAAATTATCAATTGACCAATAGAATGAAATGTATTAGATTATTGAAGGAATATTTGAATGAGTGGAGAATATTGAAAGCAAATACAAACATCATTCTTCAGATTTGTCAAATACGAATCGATGAGGTTAATTTGATTCTCTTACTTATCTTTGAAGCCATCTCTTTATGGGAACCGATATCCTCAGCGATCTTCATTCTATGTTCTGAATACATTTCTTCGGCTATCTTTTGCGGCTCCCCAATTTTTATTCCCTTATCTTCGAACCAATTCATAATCTTTTAGAGAAGCTCAGTGGAGGGAGGGTAGAAGGATGAAGCATTTGAAAGGTTGTCCCATGGATCAAAGATGGCCTAAAAAAATTGTTATTAACTTTCCTCTTCGCTTTCAGTATACTAGCTTTTCATTCCTAATCTATTAATAATAGAAAATCCTTGATGATTAATAACAAACAAACTATATAGCGTTAAACTTTTCATAATTTATTGATGCTGACTGAGAAGTATATATTGTAAAAGCTAATTGTATGGTACGTTTGATTAATAAAAATTAATATTACTGATAAAATTTAGATATAAAGATAGGAAAGAAGCTATTTGAATGCTTTTCAAACTCTATAATTGTGAGTAATAAATCCCAATTTAGCAAGAATATAGCTAAATACTTTATACTCCACCAGCTCCAGTCAAGGATACAAGCATCTATGAAGAATAGCTCATCAACATCAAACGCAAAAGAAAAGAACAGTCACTCTAGCCAAAACCTGCATTCTGCTTGTTTCCCCATCAACAATAACTCTCTCAGTAATCTGTAAGAATGCCATTACTTGAACTCCATAAAATTGATAATCACGCCTCATAATAAAAATTGGACTTCTCGGGAAAAAACATCAAACCTATCATGCAGTATGCTCTTAAAATCCCAATAGAACTCATCTATTAGAATTAGCAGTAAAACGATCCTGAAGAAAAGCATTCTCGATAAGTAATAAATAGTGCCTTTGAAAGATTACTGGAGGAGAATCAGAGCTAAGAGGAAGATATGAAGTTAGAAATATAGTCCAAATTCTTATTTGCAAGGTCAAAGAATAATCAGGAGATACATTTACTTGAACCAGAGGATAGAAAATTTGAAGAAGAAAAGAACACTCATGAGAAATTACTAGAAGAGGAAAATTACTATTTGCGTGAAGAGCTAATTCATTTCACAAAAGGCCTTTAGAGCTAAAGGAAGACTGTCGAGTAGATGAAACGTAAGAATAGAACACTAAGAAAATAAAACTTAAGATTGTCAGAATAAATAGAGTAGCTGAATGCAACAAAAAAAAACTTAGAATAGAATCTATCTTTAAAAGATGAATAAGCTAAATAGCATAGTATCGCTGTTGGATAATTAGTTGCAAAGATCAATCAACTTTAGCAGTAAAAAAGCAGCTTAGTAAATAATTTGTAAATATTGCAAAGATAGCTAATTAGCTATTCATAGAAACTATATGTATATGAGATGAGAAAATAGAGAGAAATAGAGTTAGTGCAGTAGTAAAGGGAAAAATTAAAGTAAAGTTATGTATAATATCTCTGTTAGAAGTAAAAGTAGATTGTATAACTAAAGGAATATATTGCTTCTCTTAAAACCAAAATAACTTAGATCTAAAAAGATTAGTTTGTGTCTGTTTCTCACCAACCTTTTGTGGAATAAATCAACACTGATATGCCTGCAAAAGATAGCTTTTGCATCTCTTTGATCGAAGCATAGACTCTTAAAAACATCATTGAAGAGAGATAATACGCGCATAATGAATAAATATCGCAGCTAAAATAAACACATTCTCATATTGAATAAAGCCTAAAAAACGAACTATTCAAAATGAAGACCAAAATATTGCAAATCGAAAGTAATAAATGTAAAGCCAAGCCTACTATTGAAAATGAGGAGGACTAAGATAAACAGTTTTGGTCTGACTAAAAGTAAGTTGAATATTCAAATAACGAAATATAGTTTAGAGATGAGCTGAAGACTTTAGCATACAATAAGCATATATAGAATTTGTAAAGACATATAGCTTAGTAGCGATAGATAAAGATGGATTTAATGAGGAAATTTAATGAATTGTCTCAGAGTTGTATGATTGCTAAAAATGAAAAGGATTAAGAGATGGAGGAATTACTTGAGAGCTGCATAAAGGAGATCGAAAGATAAAGAAAAATTAATAGATTGTTAAAAAAAGAAAATTCAAGATTGAGAAATCAATTATAAAATAGCAAATGAAATTTATTAGAATGAACAAATGATTGTTTAACATATGAAATTCTTTTATAAACAAGCATTCACCTTTTTCTAATATCTATAAAGACAAAAATGGATTTAGATATTTATTTAGCAAAGCTATTTTATTCTAATTATTGATGATCATTTCGAAACTATTTGTGACTCCAGCTGAGCAACCCTAAGTTTCAACTGTGCAATCTTTGATTCGTACTTCTGAGTTTATTAGTAATTAGCCATTTCCTTATTATGCATTTTTTGCTAGAATTCACTCAGTAGTTCATTCTTAGTCCTGTTATTATCCTTTAAAATTGTCTTCTCGATCACTCCAGTATTTTGGCTCAGTCTCTTGTTTAGAGATGAAACTTCCTCCTTTAACCTTGCATTTTAAGTTTGAAGCTGAGCAAGAGAGGTGTTAACATATGTTGATTGCATGGTTAGAGCCTATAGCTGAGCCTCAGATACAAGCAATTTATTGCATGCATTCTGTTTCTATTTCGATAGAGCAGCTTTTTCCAACTTGAGACGTTCTAGCTCATTCCTTATTTATTAATTTTCCTCAACCAGCCGTTTGTTTTGAGATTCATATTTTTTTATCTCCACAGCTTCGAATGACAGTTAATTCCTAATATTGTCAGAACTTTGTATCAAGTTTAATTTTTAGTTTCTCTAGTGGTCAATTTAAAGAATTAATCTATGATTTTCCTTTATGAGACGATGAAGCTCTCCTTATAAGGCTTGAACTTTTCTCTGGTCAATCAGTCTTTAGTGTTCAAATGAAGCAATTTTAGATGTAAGCTCTCTGTTTTATCTCCTTAACACCTATATTGATAGATTCGTACTTCCAATTCAGATGGAATTGTAGATGGGCAGTTTGTTAGGTTGTTAGAAATCATTTTAAATTATAATATTTAGATTCATTATACTGATATAAAGTTATCATTTTATCTTCTTTAAAACAACTGCGAAGAAACCATCAGTCCCATCTTTCTGTGGCGATATTTTTAAAAATTAGTCGTTTTACACCTATAAATTATGCAATTTAGTGAATAGTTTAATCTGCTCTTAGTTTTACTGCCTTAATAATGAGCACGTAATATACAGCAGTCTTCCATTGGGCTTTAAGAATTTCAGGGACTTCGCAACTATTTGCTGTTGTAGGATGACATTTGTTTTAATCCAATCCTCATTGAATTTTATCTTAATGTCTGGGTTTCTCCTTAGGGTTCCCGTTCCTGTGCAAGGTGCATCCACAATTACCCAGTCTAACTTGCCAACTGCTATCTTCATGAGGCTTTATTCGTTCTTGTGGAACTGGACATTCGTGATGCCTGCTCGGGCAAATCTTCTCTTGGCCTTGCCTAGAGCAACCTAACGAGGCTCATGAACAAAAATCTGGCCTTTCCCTTGAAGAAGATGGGCAATAGCCAATGATTTACCTCCACTCCCCCCACAATAATCTAGAACAAGATCTCCAGGCTTGACGTTTGCTCTAAGAGCGCATAATTGAGACCCTTAATCCTGGATTTAGAAGTAGCCTTTTTAAAATTCTTCAGTTTAAAGAAGATTGATGTTTTTGGGAGCAATGATCTTAAACCCGAAATGGGCAAACTAGCATTTTTGCAGCCTGAGGTTCAACTTTTTCTCCAACTTCTCTACTAGCTGAGTAATCATACAATAACCTCATGTTTTGTAATTTTTAAAGGGTTTACTCTCAGTGTCAAAGGTGCTCTGCTGTTCATGATATAACTCACGTTAAAAGCAGCCTCTTAGTCTCCCATCTCATCTAAATATCGGAACGTGTACATATCTTCTTACGATCTACGATAGCCGAATGGTCATAGATATGCGACTCCTTCATTAGACTCAAACTAATCTCTTTAAACAGTCTTAATCGATCAACACTTACAATTTATTTTGGGAACATCTCAAAAACCTGAATAATAAGAAAGGCACTTGGGCAAAGACTGGTTATCAATGGCGTTGTAGAATTATGAACTGAACAACATATTGATTTTGTATTCGATTTATTTCTACATTTAGTCAGTAAAATGATAATCTTTTCCAATGTCGAATGGCTTGGACCTTATCAAATGTGAGAGGAGATACTCGTATCTAATTAGGTTATAGACTTTATCACTAATGACACTTCTTTCGGTGTTTCCAAGGTACTTATGTGCACTAAAATATGTGCGTAGGTATTGGTCAAGAGGTCGATAAATATTTTTATAGTTCGATCTGACTTAGCGAGAGGGTTAAGGATCAATTTTAGTGAGAGGACGATTGTATAGATAATTAGAAAGAATATTAGTTATTTCTTTATTGATGACTTTGCTCTTCATAATAACTTAATTGGCTCAATTATAATTAAGGTAAACAAATATATGTGGATTATTTTATTTATTAGCAATATATTAGTTGGTCTTATTATCTTATTTTTGCAAGTAATTTAGCATTTATTGAGTTAAAAGAATAATGTAAAAATCTTCCAGCTAAGGCCTTGAGATAGAGAAGGAAAAAGGGATAATGGCATTATAAAGCATAACAAAGTCAAGCTTAAGTGAACTTATTAGTCTTTCCAATCCTCCTCCAGTTGTATTATTAATATTGCAGTGTGTACAGACAGTCCTCGCAGGTTATTCTCCGTTAATTGAGCTTTAACCGGCTACAAATCAGCCTTTAAAACGAGATTGGAGCGCATGTAAACACATGACTCGTGCTGGGGGGACATTTTAATTTATAGTTTTATGCAAAACCCTATTCGACCAATTTTAAAAGGACGGCTACTTAGATGAGAGAATCAGCTAGGTCTAAATTAAATTAAACAATTAAGAGCTTACTTTTTAAAATGTTAGTAAAAAATCGCTTGCAGGAGCTCTTTTCTTTGTATGGCTCAAATCCGTGATTTAGTATTGGAAGATTCTACGAAAGCAATGATAATAAACAAATTTAGCATTATTTTTATTCCTTTATGAAGATGAGTAGATCATGATTGTTGAGACAGAAATCTTCTATGCTATCTAGAAACCTAAATGGCGACCTCAAGGGAAAGATTAGTAATTCTTGGGTTTTGCTTGAATAAATGCAGATTAATTATTTAAGGCTACTTAAGCAATACTTCTCCTTTTAGTGGCCCGCCTCCCTTCCTCCTTTAAAAATACTTATAAGATAGAAGTGGAGAATTCTGCTTGCTATCTAATGTCCTTAGTCTTTTGTGAGAAGACAAGCTATTAATATTTTGCATTCTTTTGGGAAATCTATGTAGTAAAGGCTTTCTTTGTTATTATTTGTTGGAATTTACAAGTGAATAATTTCTATCTATTTTTGGTAGGCAGATATTTTTTATTTTATTGTTCTATTTGTACTATTTGAGCTATTATGCTTCTTCTGATTTGAGGCACAAGGCTTTTGTAATCTTTTCATGCATTTAGTTTATTGACTTGAACTTGCTAACTTCTTCCTTATTCGTAATAATTCTTTATTTTTGCTTTACGACTATCACCTGATGCTTCAAAAAATCATAAAGCTGCTTGAGGTTCGGCCGATTATTCTTAAATGCATAAGAATTCCCCTCGGATAGACTTGCCTCTACTTCACCCACTGGAATCACAATATGGCTGGGCATTACCATAGGAACTGAGTGTTGTGAGGGCTATGTTTTTACATTCGATATTCTTGTCTATTTTTTCTCTTATCTTATTTTTGTAATTTTCATCAAGAAAGTAATAAAATTTATTGTCATCAACCATATAATTATCCTGAGAATCAAGTAAATTTGTTTTTCTGATTGCTCTATTCGTGTGAATTTTATCAAATTAAAAACAAATGCTGGAATGTATATGCAGAAGTAAGTCACAAAGATCATTAAAAAGGAATAATCGAGTTTCCAGGTTGAAGGGAGTATTACGGCAATGAAGGCGGTAGTCTATGAATGGTCATTTCTGAAGAATAGCATGGTGATGCAGATTTTGATATCTCCTTGCTCACCTTAGTGGATAAATCTTTGCTTAGCGGCTTGGTGGGTGAAATGTAGATCAGTTCAGGGTTCATTCCGTGCTTGCCTTTTTAAGGAAAGGAAGACTTGGCTGACATGCATGCGGCTCCCATTCGAATATTCAAATCAATATATATTTAACGTATTAATTAATTAAAAACTATTAAATTAGATTTAGAGGTCATCACATTTCTGTGGGTAACCAAATTCATCGCTTATCTGCAGACTCTCTGCTAACCTATTTACTTTTTGTTATTGTTGATATTCAAGCTCTCTTCACCTCCATTTATTCATATTAATTTTGTATAGTAATAATTTTCTCATTATAAGTTTAAATACTACTTTTAATTAATATTAGCTTTTACATGTTTTATAATCTTCACTATCATATTTTTCATATTCGTTCGGCAAAAATCAAAATCATTAAGGCAAAAGCTACTTTTTGCATTATTTCTATGATTTTTACGTGAATTAGCAATAAACACCAAAATACTTTAAGGCAATTCTTCGTAGTACCTAACATATGGAGCAAACCAACACAAGTCGAGCATATGACGCATTTATCTAATCAAAGGATTTTATCTTGACCTTTACAAAGAAAAGTAAAAACACAAAGGGAGTTTTATGCTATTTAGATTGACTCTGCTCTATATTTCTTTCTTTCATAGTGTTTGATTTACTATTGATCGATTAAAAGTCAATTCTGAAAAAGTTTTGTTTTTATAAAGATAATCTATATTTTCGCATACAAGCTAAAATGAATCACTCTGACTATAATGAGGCTGGAGCAATCGAAACTAAGCACACGCATCTCTTACAATATCATTTTAGACGGTTTCAGGAGAAAGATATAAAAACTTAATTTTAGCATGCAAAAAAGTAACAAATATTAACGAAAACTAAAGAATATGATAGGCTTATACATCTCATTCATGATTATACTCAACCTAACTTATAATTTCGTAGTTCAACATTATTTTTTTTCTCGACAATAAAATATAAGAGCGTTTTTCGATTTATCATTAACTCTTGGATGCTGATGCTGGGTTAGCTTAGACTATCATCAGCGTAAGTGTTCCGATAATCATTCCATGAAGAATATAAGCTTATTCTGTGAGAAAATCAATGTTTTGTATAATAAGTTATAAGACAAATGTAAGGTAAATTAAATAAATAAGACCTTTTTAAAGTCATAACTGAGATGCAAATCATATAGAAGCTGCCCAAACAGCTTCTAGAGGAGTTGTGCAAAATTTTCAAAGTTGAAGAGGTTGCAGCCCCTCAAAACCGACTTGTTCAACATTTCAAGAACAAAATGGTGGACGTGTTCATGCAGGAAGCGTAAGTCTTTTTTAACTCAGTGACGGCTATATGGATTACCTACAGCTACCCAAGTTTCGATCTCTTGGCCAATAGTTTACAGATAAAATGCATCTTTTATTCAAGAATGTTTGGAATTAGTATGGAGAATCTAAGGTGAGATAGAAGGCTAACTTAGCCAAGAAAGAAATTTAATAATTAACGCCTCGGTTTGACTCTCCCTAAAAGATGGAACAATTCCATCTTAAGCTTTTGCAGATTTATCGAGAGTCATCAATTTGCCCTAAAAATACTCAATCATTCCCGAAAAATAATCTGTAGCGTAAGATTAATATTTCGGACACAAACAGCTTCTTATTTCAAAATCCAACTCTAGGGGTAAACGGAATCAACAACAATATGGGTGCAACCATACAAACTCCAATCTTTCCCATGTTTCCATTCTCACAATCTCCCAATTTCCCCAAACTTTAAGCCCAAGACGGCATCCCCTACATTATAGACAACAAAAACCATCCTCAGCAGCAAATGTTCGATATGTCTAGATTCCAATATTACCCCAATCCACCAGAATTATTTCAAATCAATAGAGTCCCTTAGAAAATTGAGGAAGCCCCTGTTAAAAATATCTTTTCCCTTCCTTTGGAAAATTCAATGAACAATTTTATTCGTTATGAATATATTCAATGTGTTTGCTAAGGATCGAGGGGTTTGGAGGATAAAGTAGGTTTCCAGTGTAGTATTTGCAACTATTCATACCATCTCTCCTGCTTGAAGATGGATACTAACCCCGCAAACAACTCAATCTGTCCTCTTTGCATCCTAAGAAAATAAACTGTCTTTTGTAAAGTAGTTACCTAGCCAATTAAATTTAACTGGCATCTCAGTTAACGTGGTAAAGAGCTTAAAGTTTAAATGACTGAAGAGTAGTCTCACTAAATCTATGAAGCAAGAAAGAAAGGGAAAGGGAAGAATTGCCAGATAAGGTTTTTGAAGATTAATGGTAAATCTTTTAAGAAGGAGAGAAAACCGTTTTAAGGATATGTGCACAATGGCGGGTTCTTACAAAAACAATCCAAACATACTGAAATTACTCTTCCTTAACTTGCAGAGGATAAAAACCAGAAGATTTCTATATAAATAGTCCTAAGATCAGAAGATGATAACGAGCCTAATACCCCCAAACTTTACCTTTTTGCTGTATTCTTTATCTGGACTAAAGATATCGATGAAATTGTTTCTTAATTATGTTAAAGCAAAAATTTTGTGACAAGGGAATACTACTTACCTTTCCTTTAAGATTAAAAAGGGGCTACTATTAATCTCCAAGGATAAAGTTCAAACCCTGTACAGGTCAAATATCCAGTTCGAGGGGATCAATGCAGGCATCTATAGGTCTTTGATTTTAAACTATTTCTTTAGATGGCCACTGATTTCAGGAGAGATAATGAATTAGATCTTATCTGCCCAGTTTGTTCAGCTACTTGTAATTCATTTGTCTACGATAAATAAATTTATGATGCTATTCGAAATTTCCCTGAGTACGACTTAAAAAAGCCATAAGGAATATTGATTGAAAGAAACGGTGAAACCTTTTGGATTGGAGACGATGGAGCTGAAGAGTAAATGCATATGGATGAAGAAAACAAGAATATAAATGAAAATGGTATGGAATAATAGATATTGGATTAAGAAGATGATGCAATGTAGTGATCTTGAAAGAATAATTCATTAATAGTTATTATATCATTCAATAAACTTCAGTTACTGATTTTTTGAATTCTTCTTATATTATTTAGATTTGCCTTTACCATCTACCTCAATATACTATAATTGAGGATTATATCTTTCATCATTTGGGTCTTAAAACGTTTCCGTATCTTAATTGAGTTCTTATTCATCGGAAAGACAATGTTTTTTAATACTTTTACCTCGTACGCAAGAATCTTCATCATTTTTGACGATATTTAGTTTAATCCCCTTCGAATTTATAATATTAATAGTTTCTTGAGTCAAAAGTCCTTCATTAACACGAATACACTCAAGTTCTTTGAATCCATCCCAGCAATATTATGAAAAGGGAGAACAATTATCTATTATAGTAGATTTCTTACATATGTTAACATACTTCAAACTCTTATTATGTAAATCGATAAAAAAATTTGGCGTAATTAATCCATAATATTTCTTACAGTATTAAGTTAGGCGACCTGCATGTTAGTAAACAATTTCTTCACCATTCAAATTTTCGATGCTCAAATATTTGAGAGAATTGGCATTATTCATAATTCTTGCAAGTTATTACTAATTGATTTATGTATAATCATCCAAGGAAAGTTACTATAAGTTAAAGAATTTGGGGCATTTTTAAAATCTTTATTTCGAAGTAATCGTTGAGCATCCAATATTGAGAGATTTTAAATTATTCTGACAGTTTTGATGTAATTATTTTAGTAATCTTGATTAAATAGGGTAAGAGTTAACTAGATAATATAAAGGAATACACAGGTTTAAATAAGTAAGACGATGCAATTGGCCTAAGCTGGAAAGGAGCTCACTTGATCGATTATTTGCTCTTCCTCGACCCTATTTTTTTATGAATTGTAAATTCGCTAGGTTTCAAATCAATTACTTAAGATGAGAGTCTATAAAGATTTATTAGAGCATATTGATTCTATAGAATGCACGTTTAAAATAATCCTCTTATCTAGATTATCCCCTGAGATTTGAAAATGTTTGAGCTGTTTAGGATTTAATTATTTCATTTATGTAATTTATTTATTATAATCAGCGTGACAGTCCTCTAAGTAGCAATTCAATTTACCAAAGATAAGCGTATGAAGGCCAGCATTATTTTTATATATCTATCTTAAGGAGGAGCTTTTGGATATCGTAACGTCTAAATTATTTAGTTATTACTGCTAAATACAATAATTTTGAGCCTTTTTGATTATGATAGCTTTTCTTTGAGGGTCCAGCTTATGGGCCGATAGAAGTCTGAGTAATTTTGAATTATATTTATTTCATCAATATATTACTTATTGATCAGAGATTATCTGCCACAAAAGTATCTATTCTTTATTCGCTTTTTTTCATGAAAATTAACGTACTGTATGGGAAGATAGTCCAACAATTTTATCTCAACTTTGGGGAAATATTTTGAACGATCAGTAATTTGAATAAAGCGGTAAGTGGGAAAAAAGCTTAGATAGGGTACTTTGAGCTAGTTTAATACCTACTTACTGATTGAACTCTAACAAGATAAATGAATCCCATCTAATTTAGGCAGATCCTTTATAAATCCTTAAAAAGCAGCATTATTTGCTAGCGAAGAGTCTTAAATGATTAAATGTTTGATCTGTTTTTAATGATGAAGATAGTTTAGGACTTCAGGATTTGCATTCCAAATAGTAAATGTTCCTTTATCTATATCGAGGCCAATAGGAGGTTTTAATTACGCTGGGATTTCGGGATTATTTGATGGTTCAAGGCTGTTGAAATGGGGTTATTTATCGAAAATTAGCAGCTAGTTTATCAGTGAATTTTTACTTCCACCATCTTCAGGAGAAAATTTAATATTTTCTTGAAACTAGCTTGGAGGGTTTAAGTTCGCTTTAGTAAATTCTTTCTCAATTATTTCCGGCTTAAATTTGTCGTTGATATTTTTTGCCTTATTATACGGCTGCCTGCTCAAAGATTAGAACAAAAGATGTAGGCTACTCTTTAAAATTTCAATTTTCTTGGCCTATTTTTTAAGCCCGGCCTACATTTTTTCTTCAATTAACTTGCAAGCCTAATCTTTACGAAAATCACTTCTTTATTCGTTCTTTTTCATATCGTTGATAATCTCAATACAGCAATCTAAATGTTTTTAGTGATTTTGGCGGATTTTATTGCAGACTTTAAATATTGAGTTCTTATTGAGTAAATCAGCTAAGCATTCTAACTTTTTCAAAGAACTTTCTGATATTTCCTCAATCAATTGGCAAAAAGACGTCTTTATTTGAACATAGCTCTCTGCTATTTGTTGTCTCTATCGAATTAGCATTGGCAATTTATACCAATCTTTATTAAAATTAATACTCCTAAAGCCAGGGGATGCTTTATGTATTGCAAACTGCTGATCTAGATGAGAAGCATGAGGCTCCTACTGACCACAGAACGAGCATATAATTTGTTATCCCGTCTTTACACAGTCACGATGAAAGCATATTGTATCAAAATCAAACTCTGGATGGTTTTTGCATCGATTACTTACCTATTTTTGAGGTACTTGGCTAGCTTCCAATATGTCGAGCATGTTGGCTAATATTAGTATATGAGTAATTATAACTAATAATCATACAAATTCAATTGGCCAGTAGTTCAATTTTTTATAGTGCTTTTTTTACTTTCTCGTCCAGGGCAATTAGCTATTAAGTTGGGACTATTTTTATCAGTTCGACGTAGAAGGAGTTTTGCTCGAGATTTAGTTTTTCGATGGTTTACTTGAAGACAGCAATTTAATCGACGTCATCTAATGCGCCAATATAGTTATCGTCGTATTGTTCATCCCAGAAATCATCGTCATCATCGAAATCGATATCTTCGATATTTTCTTCTGATTATTCATGATCATCGTCATCTAAGTTATTAATTGGTTAGCTCTAAAGACGATCTTCAGCATTCTTTTTCACGAGCTTCAGTAATACCTTGAATAAATCTGGAATTTTGACTAAGATTTATCCTGGTTTCTCTGGCAGAAGTAGTAAAGTATTCAAACCTAGGATCAAACGGGCACGTTCATATTATTGCTCGTATTTTGACTCATAGCAAGTAAGTTCGTGAAGCAATGTAGGTAGCAAATTTTGCTTATGAGCAATAGTAAGGGTTTGAATGGGAGCTGCCCAGACAAGCAAGGAAATTAGCTGTGAATTAAGGACTTTCAGTGTTTTTGGCTTTTGTTTAGCGATATTTATATATGCTATTTCCCATATTTGACTATAGATAACCTAAGGTAGGTTCTTTTGGAAGTTTTCAAGGATATAGATGAGAAGGGCTGTGCAGCAATTATATTCAGATTCATCGAGGTATTCATCAGGCTTCCTAAAAATAACCTTATTATTACTTATTATAGTTCTATTTTATTAGATAGAAGGTAAGTCTGATGATGTTTCCTTTCATGAGCTCATGGCTGGGTTCTCCACTCAAAAGCGAAGCCTTCTGAATGTAGTTTCTCAAGACAGGCATGGATTGATCGATCATTTCAAAGTTCCCTCCACTTTTTACATTCCTAAAAATAGCTTTTTGCTTCTCTTGAAAAGGAAGGGAATCAAGTGACTCCCACATTTCCTTTGGGATTCCCACCATGTTATAAACAACCACATCAAAGAAAAACCAAAGATAGTTAGAAATCTGTTTGGCCTTAAAGAGATAACTGTTCATGAGTATTAATCCATCTTCTATATATTCTGAGCCCTGATCTCCAAAGATGAACTCAAGGATGGCAAGAACTTCTATCTCTAGTTGTGGAAAGATTTCTTGAGGAATGGGTGATTAAATAATTCTGGTAATGGTGTTCAAACATCCTGCAGCTGCTAGCTCAGCCTCGCCGTCATACTCTTCTTGGTTATTCTGCTCGATATCTTTGCTATAGAGCTTATAGAAAAGTTTGGAGAGATGGCGGACGAGTTACAAGGTAAAAGGAGTGATTTCTTAAGCGAAATTTTGGACAATGCTCTCCAACGAAATAACAATATTTTAAAGGTCATACTTGTCTAAGAGTTGAAGGTAAATGGTGAGAATTTATTTAAGAAGTGGCCTGACTAAATTTTTAGCAATGCCGTGCTTTAAGATACAGTTAAATGCAGAGGCAGCTTTCACTCTTACAATGGAATGCTAATCTTTTGTCAAACAATAATATATACCTTAAACCGCCTGTTGTACAATATTTGCATCGAGCTCCATCTTACCGTATTCATTGAATATGTCCACAGCTCGGGCTCGTAAAAACATTACTGGGTTTTGAAACTCAGGAATCACATATTTGGCTATGAGGACTGGAAGGAGTGCGCTGACTTGCTTGCATTTTTGTATGGGGGACCTCAGCTGGCAAATCAAATACATTGCCATCTATTTTTATATCTGGTCAGTTCCCTATAGTTTCGATTGAAGGAAGCTCATGTTTTTGAAGAAGAATATTCCAGCTTAGTAAGGCTGCTTATTCTTAGGGAGTTTACTGCCTAGTTCAGCAAAACCCACCCAGACATCAGTTGCCACTTTTTTAAGGTTTGTGAAGTTCAAAGAAGGCTCCTCTTCCTTTGAAAGGAATTCAATAGGATCACTATTGGCGAGTTATTCGTCCTCAGGTTGTAGACGGAGATATCTCAAAAGGACATCATATTGGAAACCTTCAGCGTATTGTTTGACTATATCAGGACGCTCTGCAATGCAGACTTGTAAGCATTTCAACTGGAAAAAGCGAACTTTTTTCACAGTGTTTATTCCAAATTGTTGAACCAATGCAGAAACCATATGTTAACCATAACTTTTATACCAATTCTCAGAAAATACACGATTATTGTCATTTTTATTAAAAGCTGATTTCTTGGCGTGCCTCTGGAGAAATCTCAAGAAAATGCGGGTTGCCCATTTCTTAGAGTGAAAATAGTAGAACTCGCTTGTATCTCTTGTTTGGGTTTACTCAGGGTTGGCATCAAATTGAGGGTTGGTTGCTGAGATAACCATATTGAGGAGAGGCATCCATTGGCAAACCAATTCCTTGACTTCCGCGCTGATTTCATAATGAACTGCCTTCCACAAGAATTTGAGGCAGAGATATATCAGTTGGTGGTCTTGACGCTTGCTGAGTAGCTGTAGCAAGGTGGGTAGTGCAGCTTTGAGGAAGTTAAAGAAAAATGCTCTTTCCTACTCAGTAATACTGAATTAGAAACTAGCCGCAATAGCCAGAAGGATATGCAAAAGGGGAACAAGATCAAGTTATTGGTTGATCCTTTAGATGATGGGCGCAACAGGTAGCCAATTTTTATATTAATGGTTGATGATAATGGTAAAGATCTCCTTGTAGATTTTGATTAGTACATGATTCTGATTGCATCTTACTACAGCTAGTAAGATGGCATTCTTTATTGATTATTTCTCCTATGGATTCATCTGTAATTTCTTCGATTGCCAAAACAGCTTTATTTGGTTTTTTAGTTGCACTAGTGCAGCTTGTTTGACATCGATGGCGATTGAGGCATCGTCCACTATTTCCATCAAAGACATAGAGTAGCCTATATAAGATGAGGATTACCGACAATTGATGATGCTGCGGCTAAGAAATCAGTTGTATCTTTAAGAGTTTTGGAGTCGCCGATGAAAGTATTGCGGAGGGCAGCGACTATTATTTATTTGGAGGGGAGAGTTTGCAAAGTTGTCATATCAACAATTAATTTACTAATGAGGAAATTGATTAATACTATATTAGTTTAGCATCTATTTGAAAGATATTGCTCAATCCATACCCTATTAAACAAATCATGCAAAGAATATTATTAGAGTCGTTAATCTTGATGAAACCATATATTTTACTTTTATTCTAACTGCTTTGATGGCTTATTTGATTCCTACGATTTAGTGGTAATTTGTTGAATAAAATTTATAAGAAAAAAGAATATTAGTTTATTGACGAATTCTTATCATCCCATTTAGATGAAGAACTAACTAATTATATTTATAAGTATTATCTAACCATATGAATTAGTCCTTCGAAATCATTCTCAACCACTAAGATTATGTCCGATTCCAGGAAATCTAAAGGCAAAACAAAAGTAATATTGCCCTTGTTCAATAACTCAAGCAGGAACGTTAAAACATAAAGCTTAAATTCTAGCATATGGAAATTAAGTGCAGAGAGCAGGAGCTAAAGATAAAGGAGCTTTCTATGAATTCAATACGGCTTTCCAAAAGATTAATACTTTAGCAAGAATAGCACCAGAAGACACAATAGTATCTATTACATAGGGAAAAGGAGCTTCTATAAAAAATTTTATCACTTGCTAACGAACATCAGGCCATTTTAGCTGAAAAATCAAAGAAAGCAAACAAGGAAATGGAAAATTAGATGTCTAACTTAACAAAAAGAATCAATGAAAAAGATAAGTTGATTGATAATTTAACGGCATCATTAGCTGAGAAAAAGAAAGAGATACAACTCTGGTAGGAAAGATGTCAATTGGCTTAGAGATAATTTGTGGAAGAGGCCAAGAAAAATAATTAGCTAAAGGTTGATCTTCAAACCTTGATGTTAGAAAAGTAAAAAATAGCTCAAAAAACTTATAAGATAAAAATGGAGTATAAGAAGGAGAAAAGTTCTAGGTAAAGCTAAGTTCGCTTACTGACCTAGGAACTGTAAAAGGCAAATTTATAGCTCAACTAGTCCAAGGCATTCTATTAGGGGCAGATAAATGGACTAGTTAATCAGCTTTAGTTAAAGAGTGAATAGATTAATAAGTTGGTATCTGAGAAGGATAAGAAAATAACCAAATAATAATAGGTAATTCATAAGTTAAAGAAAATTCTCGAAACGTTAATGGAAAGTGTCAAACAGCAGGGTAAATAAATAAAAAAGAATTTAGCGTAATACTAGTCTTTCTGTAAAGAGCTGAAAATTCAAGCATAATTTAACATTAAGAGATAAGGCATCAAAAAGGATAAATAAGAAATAATATGGACCCCTATCATGCAGAATTTGAGCTCTATTAGAAACCAACTCCATATAGATGGTATCACTGAAAATATTATTATGATTACTATTGTTGAGCTATAATTCGATAGCATAATAAACAACATTAAGAAAAAATACTTAAAACCATGGTTGATCAATTGACGCATATTTTTATTGTTTATGTATATTATCAAAGACATATTTGCTAATAAAGCTTT
>JACCDV010469716.1_pt1 | contig 17837 bp, 19 predicted proteins | sample 7446131 | NCBI WGS metagenome assembly JACCDV01 (sample SAMN15323448, study PRJNA562643) | freshwater metagenome | isolation source: river surface water | place: USA:Blue River Watershed | collected 2017-08-17 | reverse complement strand
TTAGCGCAACAAAAAAGAAAATCATAATTAAAACAAAACTTAAAAGTCCAGCTACAACAATTGTCTGAGTGTTAATAAAAAACCAATTAAAATTTAGATCTGTTATATATATATCAAAATTAATAAAGCGCCAAGCGGATAAATTATTAATTACTTCTTGGATTAAACGAAAAACCGTATAAGGTATTACGATCATAAATAATAACGCGCTTATAATTATTGTCGGCAACATAAATAATCCTAAGTCTCCATGCCGCCTATTAAAAACAAGATAACGATAATCCCATAGATTTCTTATAAATCCCTGTAGCCATCTTTTTCTTTGTTTTTGAAGATCTGGTAAAGAAAAAGGAGATGTCGTCCACACATAAGCGTCGGTAACACTTGTAATGCGATAATTTTTGCTTTGAATACGAAAAGCGATTTCCATATCCTCCGTATTATGTCCGTGAACAAATAGCCCTATCTGCTCAAAAATATTTTTTCTATAAATTGAAAATGGCCCGGGTATTACAGTGATACTATTTAAACACGCCATAATCTTACGCAATGTAATTCCCACAATGTATTCTATGCGTTGAATTTGTTGTATAGCATTTTGGGGTTTATAGATTTTAAGAGCAGCCGTAGCCGCCACAATATTTTTGTCTGAAAAATAAGCCATCATTTTTTTTAAAGCATCTGACGATACGAAAGAATCAGCATCTAAGCATCCTATAAATTCAGCGCTTGTTTTAGAAAGTCCATAATTTAATGCGGTATGTTTGCCTCCGTTTTCTTTGTAAAATAATTTAACTTGAGGATGTTTTAATAACTGCTTCGCCTTTTGATATGTATTATCAGTGGAGCCATCATCAACAATAAATATTTCTAATTTATTTTTGGGATAATCTAAATTAAGTAAAGAATGAATAGTTTGAACAATAGTTTTTTCTTCATTAAAACAAGGAACAATAATACAGACGCTGGGATAGCGCCTGCGTAATTTTGGTTTATAAAGATTTTCTTTATTTTCCCAAACAACAATCAGCCATAACAAACTAACGTATAAGGCAACAAAAGTTGCCGCATAGATGATAATATCTCCAAAAATCGTAAACATAAATGTATTTTATCTTATAACTGTTGACTTGAGTCTATAAAAAAATATGAGAGATGTAAACCTTATTCATATACTCTGTTATTTAGTTGTTCAAAATAAAGCCGTAATTTTAAGACTGTTTTTCGATTTTTTATTATCATAATTTGATAAATTAATCTTATCTTTATCTTTCGCTAAGAAGATACCAATAAAAACTACAAAAATAAATTTTGTAAATACAAATCAATATGTGGACAACTATGGGTATAACTAGTCCTTTATGTGGACAAGTGGCCTAGTTATAGTTTGGCCAAGATAGTTATATATATTATTTTGCGACACTGTTTACACACTGTTTACACATCAATAAATAAAAAATGTGACAAAATGTTTGCCGACAAACACTTTGTGCAACAATTTAAGGGTAATTGTTTGCCGACAAACAATTTAAGCCAATTGTGTAAACAATTGTGTAAACAAAAAAATAAAAAACGTGACAAAATGTTTGCCGACAAACAATTATGTTAAAATGTGTACACAGATGTGTAAGCAAAAAAGTAAAAAATGTGACAAAATGTTTGCCGACAAACACTTTGTGCAACAATTTAAGGGTAATTGTTTGCCGATAAACAATTTAAGCCAATTGTGTAAACAGTGTGTAAACACTAGACCACAACAAAAATCACGCGGCCAACATATAGAAATAGGACAAATTGGAGAAAAAATTGCAGTAACTTATTTAAAACAATATGGATATAAAATATTATATAGAAATATTCGTTATCCATTGGGAGAAATAGATATTATTACAAAAAGCCCAGATAACGCTCTTGTTTTTATAGAAGTTAAAACTTTAGATAAGCGCGATATTATTGCTATAAATAATAATCAAATATATCAAAAATATATTTTAAATACGGGGACGCGGCCAGAAGATAATTTGAGTTGGTCAAAATTATTAAAATTGAAAAAGGTGTGTTTATTTTTTGCTAATAGTCATCCGCATCTTGCGAATAATGGATGGAGAATAGATCTTCTTGCCTTGACATTATTGAATAAATATTGTGATATTAGACACTTAGAAAATATCTCATAAAATAAACTGTTTTTATATTTTATATAAAAAACAAAACTCTGAGATAAAATGATAAAAAAAATAAATATAGATTTAGAACTTCAAAGATTCAAAACAGCTGATGGGGTAGTGTTAAAATAATAAAAAAGATAGATAGTTTGGATTTAAGATTTTTACTTCAAATAGCGCCTTACTTTTAATCTTCTTGAGATATAATCGCTAATGGGGTTTACAAAATTTAAATCACCGCTTATAATCCGCATATATGCCAAGAATAAAATCTGCCCAAAAAGCTTTACGACAATCTATAAAAAGAAGGGAGAAGAATTTTAAAAAAATGAAGTCCTTAAAGGATTCTATAAAAAAGCATGAGAGATCTCTGTCACCAACAGATACAGATAAAAAATCTTTAATACAATCTTTATCTTTAGTTTATAGAGCAATAGATAAAGCTAATAAGACAAAATTAATTAAGACGAATAAAGCGCGACGATTAAAATCCCGACTTGCTCACCGAATGACAAAATCAAGTAACGCATCTTCATAATCCATCTTCCCTGATTTAACAGCTATATCATAGTCAGCCATAATACCAAACCATTTATAAGGAATGTGCCCGCGAGGAGAAGAGTAGGCAAGTCCATTGAAGACTCGAGCAGGGTCTTCTTTTAATTTATAAAGAATAGTTTCAAGAGCTATTAATTTTTGTTTGTGCTCTTTACTAAACTTAATAGTATTTAATAATTCAAAATATCCTGCAGTCTCTTGATGAGTAAAAGGATCATATGATTTTGCTAACACTAATTTATCAAGTTCAGAATTGATTTGCCATAAATCTCCGGATAAAGAATCAATTAAAGCCTGAGCGTCTATTTCAGAAATCTTAATGCCTTTCTCTACTGCTTTTTTTGTCACAAAAAAAATAAGTTTGTCTTTAGATAAATTTTTAAATTCCTGAATTTTAATAGAAGGATTATTTAAAAACGATATATCTGCCGCTAAAGTAGTCTGAACGCTCGTGATCAAAACAATAATTTCCGTACTGTCTATAATTTTAATAAGAGTGTTTTCAAAAAAAATACGCGTATCGCTTGAAAGCGATTCAATATCAATATCTTTAATACTTATAAGGGTGCGTGGCGAAAAAATAGATCTGTTTTTAACCGCATTTATAAAATCATTAACATTTTCTGAGTAAAATTCCGACAGCCCAAGATTGCCGTTTTTAGCAACAAACTCTGAAATAATTTCCGCGTATTTTTTTTTGCGCCTGAAAGAATCTTCGCCATAAAGAAAAAGAATCATTAATTTAATATAGCACAAAATCGCGCGGAAAGGGGAGTATAAAAAAAATAATAAATTAAGTTATTTTTGGCAATATGCGCAGAACCTAGCTGACCTACCGTTAATTTTAATTCTTTGTATCGGTCTTTCGCATATAAAACAATTTTTGCCGTCTCTTTTATATACAAGACGACCTTCCCCATATCGGCCGCTTTTCCCCCTAATATCTCTATAATCAGAAATCGATGATCCACCAAGACGAATAGCGAGGGAGAGAATTTTTTTTGTTGCATCATAAATTGATTTTATATCTTTTGCTGATAAAGAATTAGCTTTACGCAAAGGATGTATTTTAGCTTTAAATAAAATATCATCGGAATAAATATTTCCTATGCCGGCAATTTTAGTTTGATCCATTAGTAATGTCTTAATATTTTTAGACGAATTTAAAAGTATCCGATGAAACGCGTCTAGTTTAATTTCCATCGCTTCTTCTCCTGCGCTACGGATGCCTTTTTCATCGTATATTTTTTCTTGCTTTCCAATAACGACTTTTGCGAATTTTCGTAAGTCAGAGAGAGCTATTTCGCGACCATCATCAAGATAAAAAATAAAATGGATATATCCATTAACTTTTTCTTTGAGCTCTACGCTATTAATAAGAGGAATGACTATTTCTTTATTTTTTTGTCTTTGGATTTGCCATTTACCAATTAATAAATGTCCTGTCATTTTTAAATGAATTAAAAGAGCATATCCCTCGCTTAAAATAAAAATAATATTTTTAGCTCTTCTTTGAATACTAATAATTTTTTTATTTTTAATTATTGTTTTTAAATTTTTGAATGAACCATTACGAACTAAGCTAGGGGTATCCGTCCAAACATTTTTAATACAACTACCGATTATTAATCGGTTCAAACTTCTTACTGTATTTTCAACTTCTGGTAATTCGGGCATACATAAAGTATAACTTAAAATGCAATATATAATTTAAATAATTAAATGTAGAATAATTTTTATTATTTATATTATTCCATATTTACTTCGCTTGGAGGGATAAGAGTTGGGTCAGTGGGAAGCACTATGTAAAAAACAGAGCCCCTGCCGGGAGTAGAGGATACAGATATATTACCTCCGTGCCGCACAATAATATTTTTAGCAATATAAAGGCCAAGTCCTGATCCATCGGTTTGCTCTTTAATAACATTTGCTCCTCTAAAAAATTTAGAAAAAAGTTTTTCTAAAATATCTTTAGACATTCCAACTCCTGTATCTTTAATAGATATCTGAATATAAGGACGATTAGGATAAGACTCTATTTTAATCACCACCTGTCCATTTTTAATATTATATTTAATAGCGTTGTCTATTAAATTAGAAAAGACGATGCCTAATTTTTGAGAATCACCATAAATTGTAATAGGGGTTTTTGGTCGATCAAAATAAAGAAAAATATTATATTTTTTTGCTAACACATTGGCATTTTTTAAAAGCTCGTCCATAAATTCGCTTATATTAATTTTCGCAAAATAATACCCAAAATTACCCGACTCAATCTTAGAAACATCTAATAAATCATTGACTATTTTTAGTAATTTTGATGAAGATTCTAATCCACTCTCTATAAGTTCTTTATCGGACAAAGATAAAGTTTTACTTTTAATAAATGTTTCAAAAATCCAATGAACCGCTGTTAGAGGGGTTCTTAGTTGATGCGCAGCGACAGTAATAAAATCTGATTTAGCGCGCAGGAGAGCAACTTCCCGTGATCTATTTTTAATAATTTTTAAAAAACCAGCTGGATTATTATTAATATCTAATATTCTGTCGGTTATAATAGATAGTTCAAGCGCTTGATCAGAAAAAGAAATATCCATTAATTGAGGATATTCTCCTGTTGTAGTTTTTAAGACCACAGAGGGAGCAAGAGAGACAAAGATGGTCTGCGTTAAAGTCTTTAGAGATGGGTTAGATATTTTTTCAGGGGAAATAATTTGTCCTAAAATATCTTCTTTTTTTAATTTAAAAATGTCTTCAGACGCGCGATTCCAAGCAATAATTCTAAAATCTTTGTCATAAATAATAATGGCATCATTAATATTGTGAATTAATTGTTCTATTCTTTGTTTGTAATAAATTTGTTCAGTGCGATAAGTAGAAATACTAATACCAATTAAAAATAATTTAATGATAAAAACAATAAAAAAGAATAACGAGAATATAAACCATATAAAAGAAAAATAAATAAAAGCAAGAATAGAAAATAACGCTCCAAATAAAATTACCATCCAAAAAAGAATGAAGTTTGTCGTAAATAGGTTAATTTTTTTATTATTGATAATCAAATGATAATAGTAATTATAAATAAATTATGGCAAATTAAGGAGCGATGCTCTCTCGGATAAATTTCTAAATCCTTGATTTAATAGAAACTGCGAAAGATTATCAGGCGATAAATAGTTTATTTTAATTTGGTCTAAAGATAAATCTTCTATTGGAACATCTTGCGATATGGTCGCAAGTTTTTTTGACATTAAAGCAATATCTTTATTATTGAATATATTTTGGAGAGCCGTTGTTTTAGGGTCTGGAGAAAGCATATATAGATCTTCTATGGAGCCATATTTAGTAATAAGAGTTGATGCTGTTTTTGGACCCACTCCATAGACGCCCGGAATATTATCAGAAACATCTCCAACTAATCCTTTAAAATCGGGAATGCGTTCTGGTGGAACTCCAAATCGCTTAATAACTGCTTCATGATTATATGCGGTAAAAGAGCTTATACCTTTTTGTGGCACATTAGCAATAATATAATCATTTTTTACAAGTAGTAAGATATCTAAATCCCCCGAGAGAATAATAATTTTTTCTATTTCTTTAAATAGTAAAGCGCGATTACAAGTGGTGCCAATAATATCATCAGCTTCATACCCCGGGTAATCTATTGTATAAATCCCAAATGCTTTAAAAAAATCTTTAGCGGCAATCAATTGAGAGACAAGAGTGTCAGGCGTTTCCTTACGATGTTCTTTGTATGCCGCGTATTCTTTTTCTCTAAATGTTTGTTCGGGTCGGTCAAACGCGGCAATCGCATATTGCGGAGATATTTCTTTCAATATTTTTAAAAGCATACTAGATAAACCGTATAATGCTCCCGCTGGTTCCCCGGCACTATTTGTAAGAGGGGGTAGAGCATGGTAAGCCCGATAGATTAAAGAATTGGCGTCTATAATAAGCAGGAGATTATTCATATCACAAATTCATTATAACTAATTATTCGCTGATTTGCTCTATCTCCGTAATTAAAATTTATTTTTATAATTTTAATCTTTTTGTTAAAATTTTTCACTAAAAATTGTTCCAAAATATCAGGCCATTCTATTAAACTAATAATTCCTTTTTTAGTTAAAATATTAAAAAAATCTATATTTTTAAGCTCTTCAATATATTTAATGCGATATAAATCAGCATGAATAAGTTGAATATAATTTTCGTTATTTACATTTTGGCGTAAGTTATAATACTTAATAATATTAAAAGTAGGGCTTAGCATTCGTTTAATACTAAAATAATCAGCAAATCCTTTAGAAAAAGATGTTTTTCCTGATCCTAAATCTCCAAATAGTAGGATTATTTGCGGTTTATTATTTTTAATATTTGTTTTAATAATTTTTTCCGCAAATTGATTGCCTAATTTTTTAGTGTCTTTTGCAGAATAAGAATGAAATATTATTTTTCGTTGCATTATTCTAATGTTTTAAGATAATGTAGCCCTTTTTCGGTAAGAACGCGTCCCGCAGGAGTTCTTTTTAATAATCCTATCTTAATAAGATATGGTTCATAAACGCTTTCTAAGGCAGTTTTTTCTTCTCCTAACGAAGAAGCTATAGCATTAATACCAGCAGGACCTCCATTAAATTGGTCTCGTAGAATGAATAAAATTCTTCTATCTTGATATTCTAAACCAAAATTATCAATTTCTAATATATCAAAAAGCTCTTTTAAACAAGTTTTGTTAATTAAATTATCTCCACGAATCTCTGCTATATCCCTGGCTCTTTTTAAAATTCTATTTGCTGTTCTTGGGGTAAAACGACTTACATTAGCCAACATAGCTGTAGCCTCTTCATCGATATTAACACCCAAGATAGATGCTGAGCGCTTAATAATTTCTTGAATATTATTTAATGAATAATAATCTAATCTAAATGTCGCTCCAAAACGAGAACGCAAAGGACCAGATAATAAATCAATTCTTGTGGTGGCCGCGACTAATGTAAACGGCATTAAATCAATAGAAATAGTTCGGGCAGAAGGTCCTTTTCCTAAAACTATATTTAATGTCCTACTTTCCATGGCTGAATATAATACTTCTTCTATTATTTTATTTAAACGATGGACTTCATCAATAAATAAAATGTCCCCGTTGCCTAAGTTAGTTAAAATAGCGGCCAAGTCACCAGCTTTTTCTATAGCAGGACCAGATGTGATTTTTAAGTTACCATTGGCCTCGTTAGCAATAATATGCGCTAAAGTGGTTTTTCCTAAACCAGCCTGTCCATAAAGAAGTATGTGGTCTATTGGTTCATTTCTTTTATTGGCCGCCTGTAAAATTATTTTTAAACTTTTTTTAACCTGTTCTTGGCCGACATATTTATCAAATCCGTCTGGCCTTAATAAGTTTTCCCAATTTTGTTCGTTTTTTTGTCCTTGTGTATTATTATCAGACATAGTATTGACAATTTGAAATCTATATGTTAGTATTAGTTTAAATCTGTTAAAGATTTCTGATAGGGTGTATCTTTAGTTAATGGCCGCGTTGGGTTCCGACTCGACCGCGCCTCAAGGACATCTTAACCTTTTTTATTATTAAATAAAAAAGTTTTATAATACTCAGAAATATTTAACAGATTTTTTGTATTTAAATGATTAAAAAACAAGTGGTCCCGTAACTTTTTCTATTTCTTCCAAGCTAGTTATACCTTTCAAAGCTTTAATAATACCGTCTTGTTGCATATTAATAAACCCTTTGCTAGAAATATATTTCTCTATCTCTGCTTCGCTTGATTCTTTATGAATTAAAACTTCTATATCTTTATCCATTTGAAATATTTCAAAAATACCAATCCTACCTTTATATCCTCCTAAGCAATAATCACAACCAATAGGTTTATACAATTGAACATCTTGTATATCAGCCCTAGACTCTTTAGATATAGAATCTATAAATTTTGTAATTTTTTTATAAAATTCTTCATTTATTTGGTCTTTCTGACGACATTTAACACATAATTTTCGCGCTAATCTTTGAGCTAATATTATATTCACCGATGGACCTAAAGAGTGGTGCTTTATTCCTAAATCTAATAAACGCGGAATTGCTCCAGCGGCTTTATTAGTGTGAAGTGTAGAGAAAACAATGTGTCCCGTTAGAGATGCTTGAATAGCAACGCTGGCTGTTTCGGCATCTCTTATCTCACCAACTAAAATAATATCTGGGTCTTGGCGTAAAATTGCTTTTAATCCCTGACCAAAATCATACCCGCGAGAAGCGTCAACCTGAGTTTGTTGAATGCCACTTAAATGATATTCTACAGGATCTTCAATTGTAATAATTTTTGACCCAGGAGAGTTAACACGATTTAAAAAAGAATAAAGTGTAGTGGTTTTACCAGATCCTGTGGGGCCAGTTACTAAAATCATTCCATTTGGTTTTCTTAGACTATTGTCAACAATTACAAGATCATCTGGGCGTAATCCTAAGTCTTGAATTTTAGTAATTGCTGTTTCTGGGTCAAGTATTCTCAGCACTGTTGCCATTCCATATTCAGAAGGATTAATAGAAACGCGAACAGCAATATATTTTTGATTTTTTCTATTAATAATAGTAAATCGTCCATCTTGCGCTAATCCTGTAATATTGAATTTTATTCCCCCTAAAAGTTTTATTCTGCTTAGAATATATTTATATTCTTCGCTTGATAGAACCCCCGCATCCTGTAAAATACCGTCTATTCTTATTCTAATTTTTATAAATTCACGCGTAGGTTCAAAATGAATATCAGAAGCGTAAATCCCAAGCGCTCCTCCTAAAATTGTTTCAAAAATAACGCTTGTTGACGACTGTTTTCGTGACAATATAGAAAGGCGAGTAGTAAGCTCATGAGGATTATATATATTTATAACGCTTACTAAGACTTCATTTAATTTTTCCTGTTTTTCGCTGGATAAAATCATATTTTATTGTATTATAATATAAAAAATGCCGCATAATCAAAATAAGGCGCGTATTTATCTAGGTATTGATCCTGGCACTCATCGTGTAGGATACGGAGTTATTAAAGAAGAAAATAACAAATTTTCTCTTATAGAATATGGCGTTATTGAACAAAAAGAAAATAAATATAATTTTCATTATTTACCTTTTATTTATAAAAAGATAGGTTTATTAATCAAAAAAACAAAACCCGATGAAGTTGCAATTGAAAAATTATTTTTTGCGAAAAATCAAAAAACAGCAATGTCTGTTGCTGAAGCCAGGGGGGTTATTCTTTTAGCCGCAGCAGAAAAATTAATCACTATCCGAGAATTTACTCCTAATATAGTCAAACAATCTATAAGTGGATATGGCGCGGCTGACAAAAAAGCTATCGCCAAAATAGTATCTTTTATTCTCGGTCTTAAAAATTTTTATCCCATAGACGACGCATCAGACGCGCTAGCCATAGCTATCACCGCTGCGCTTATTAAAGAGCGCTAATAATCCCTTGACCTTTAAAATCTTTGTGATATTCTTTTTGCCATAATAAAAGGTCGACAATATTAATTTATTAGTTATGAGCCAAAATAATTGGAAAGATACAGATAAAGAATTAGAAGATGATTATAACGAATTAGAAGCTGATTCTAAATTAGGATCTGATATTTTATTAGATGATGACGACGAAGATGTTCTAAATGAAGACGAAGATGATGATGACGAAGATGAAGACGAGGATAAAGAAAGCTTTTAATTAATTCAAAATATTCGTTTTTATTACATCGCCCTTTGTCTGTTTATTTTACATTAAATAAACAGATGCGGGGCGATGTATTATAATTAAAGAGATGTTTATTAAAAAGGTTTTTATATGGATAATAGGAGTAATTATAACTGTCATTATTGTCGGAGTTTTTGGTTATATTTATTTAATCAGAAATTTACCAGCTACTGGAGAAATAGTTAATCTTGAACTTATAGAATCTACTAAAATATTTGATCGAACAGGAGAAAAATTACTTTATGAGATTCATACTGAAAAGAAAAGAACTATTATTGATGCAGAGGATATGCCTGATGTAATAAGAAACGCCACAGTAGCTGTTGAAGATAGTCGTTTTTTTGAACACCCAGCGTTTGATATCCGGGGTATTATAAGGGCTGTTTTAGTAGGCATAAGAGACGGGCGATTTACACAAGGCGGGTCTACTATTACTCAACAGGTTGCTAAAAATTCTTTTTTAACTCCCGAGAGATCAATTATACGTAAAATAAAAGAGTTAATTTTAGCTTTTCGTTTAGAACAAATATTTACAAAAGATGAAATATTAACTTTATATCTAAATCAAATTCCTTATGGACATAACGCCTATGGAATAGAGGCTGCTTCTCAAATGTTTTTTGGTAAATCAGCCAGATATTTAAGCTTATCAGAGGCCGCGATGCTTGCCGCTATACCACAGGCGCCTAGTTATTTTTCGCCATGGGGTAGACATACCGCAGAGCTAGAACAAAGAAGACATCATGTACTCTATAGAATGAAAGATGTAGGCATGATAGATGAGCAACAATATCAGTCTGCGCTTCAAGATAAACCATTAGTAAAAGACCGGCCCAAAACTGCCACGCTTGCTTTTGCCCCTCATTTTGTCGCAGAAGTACAAAAATATTTAAACGAAAAATACGGGGAAGACTTTGTCGCAAGAGCAGGATTAAGGGTTATTACTACTCTTCACGCTGACATACAAACTATAGCTAATGATGTCATTTCAAGAGGCGCCCAAAGAAATACTGAACTTTACGCGGGACATAATGCTGCGCTTATAGCTCTAGACCCACAAAACGGACAAATTTTAGCCCTTGTTGGGTCAAAAGACTACTTTGGTCAATCAGAGCCAGAGGGATGTATAGAGGGCGATAATTGCCGATTTGAAGGTAATTTTAATGTGATAACTCAAGGATTAAGACAACCAGGGTCAGCGTTTAAACCATTTGTTTACTTAGAGGCGTTTAGAAGGGGATTTACGCCTGATACTATTGTTTTTGACTCTTTAACTGAATTTGCCGCTGGTAATCCTAACTGTCCCCCTATACCTAATCTTAATTTTTCTTCCCCTCAATGCTATCACCCGCAAAATTTTAATCGTTTATTCCAGGGACCTATGACTCTAAAAGAGGCTCTCGCGGAATCAACTAATATACCAGCTGTAAAAACATTATATCTTGCTGGCTTAAATAATGTTATTCAATTATCTGAATTACTAGGTATCACTACTTTTTACGATGTCGCGCGCATCGGTTTATCCTTAGCTTTAGGAGGAGGAGAAGTAAGACCTATAGAATTAGCTGAAGCCTACGCTGTTATAGCAAATGATGGTGTTAGAAACCCATCTACTTTTATTCTAAAAATAGAAGATAGGAATGGTGAAATAATTGAACAATTTCAAGATAAATCAGAAAGAATTATTGATGCTAATTACACGCGCCTTGTAAATGATATTTTATCTGATAGAAACTTAAGACTACCTTTGTTTCGCGGAAGCATTCGTTTAACTGAAGTAGAAGGACATCAAATTGCTATTAAAACAGGAACTTCTGATAATTATGTTGATGTTTGGGCTTTTGGTTATACCCCTAATTTAGTAGCTGGAGTATGGGCTGGAAATAATAATAGACACCCATTAGAACAACGAGGGTCTAGTATTTTAGCGGCAACTCCAATGTGGCACGACTTTTTTTCTCAAGCTGTTAAATTAAGAGATAATGAATTTTTTATTAAACCAACTCCACAGGCAACCGCTATACCAAGATTAAGAGGGGAGTTAAATAGAGAAAATCCAAGAAATATTCTTTTTTATTTAAACAGATTAACTGATCCTCAATTTATTAATTGGGAAACAAGCGTTCAACATTGGTTAAAAAACAATGTTTTACCAGAGACTTTGCTCCCCACTCACTCTTACGCCGAAGGAGAAGAAACTCCGATTGTTATTGGCTCTGGTCCTAGAATTAATATTCTTAATATTAAAAATGGTGATTTTATAACTACTGACTTAGTTCTACAAACTAGAATTTTATCTGAAGTAAATATTCAACAAATACAAGTCTATATTAATAATCAAATAGTAGATACACAAATTGGTAATTTTGGAAAAAATATTAATTATCAACAAACTTTTCCTCTAAATAAATTTGTTGGTCAAAATAAAATTATTATTAAAGCTGTGGACTCTAATCAAAATACCGGAGAAGAAACATTAATTATTTATCGATAAATTAATAATTAAATTTAATTATTAATCCTTAATAGGCATAATAATATAAAAAAATGTGTTATCTTTTGGGTATTTAATAATAGATGGCTTAATATCTCCTTGAAAACCAAAATGCACTGCGTCTGCTGTATTGATATTTTTTAATCCATCTAATATAAATCTCCAGTTAAAAGAAATACTAAGTGATTCGCCTGTAATTTTAGCCGGAATTAAATACTTATTTTCTCCTAATAAATTATCAGCGGAGTATACTTCTACTAATTTTTGTTCAGGTATAATCTTAAAAAAAACTTCATTATTTTTAGAACTAAAAGCGCTAACTAATTTTAATGCATTCATTAATTCTGACCTACTAATTTCTAAATTTGTGTTTGTATTTTTAGGTATAATAGATGTATATTCTGGAAATTGACCATCAATCAGTCTAGTGATAAGAGTGATATCATCACTTTTTAGCATAAATTGACTTTTATTAAAGTAAAGTTTAAATAACGATTTATCATTAATTATTTTTGTTATTATTTCGGTTGGTTTTAAAGGAATAATAATTTTAAACCCTCCTTGAAGGTTGTTAATAAAATCAGAACTATAAATAGTTTTTTCAGCTAAACGAAAACTGTCTGTAGCCACTAATTTAATTATATCTCCATCAATATCTATCATTACTCCGCTAATTTCAGGTTTTAATTCAGAAATTTGAGCCGCATTTATAACAGATAAAATATTTTCTTTTAAGATATCTCCTTTAATTTCAACAAATTCTTCTTGTAAATCTATCTTAGGAATAATAGGAAACTCCTCATAATTCATTCCTTGTATTTTAGCTTCGTAACTATCAGTTTTGATTATTATATTTAGTCCTTGACTTTCAATATCTATTCTTTCGCTTTGAATATTAGTAATAATATTATTAAATATAATAAAAGGAATAGTAATTTGACCAGTTTTAGCTATCTTTCCGGCTATATTTTTAATAATAGCCGTTTCTAAATCCGTACTAATCGCGCTAATCTTATTTTCGTCCGCTTTTATTAAAACATTTTTAATAATCGGTAAATTAGAATTATCACTAACAACCTTGGATACTATATCTAAAGCACTTTTAAGATTATTTTTTAATACAGTTATTTTCATTTCATTAATTATAATAGTTTTAATAAATAAATATAAATTGTTGTTGTAATAGTCTTTGTGTAAAAGTGTATAAGTCTTTTTTGTTATTGTAATACATACTATTTTAAATAATTTATTTTAAATAAATGTGAATAAATTTGTGCATAACTAACATTTTTTATTTTTTTGATTTTAAAATTTTTATTTTTATAACTTTATACACACATATATCCACAATTAATACTCTAGTATGTATTAATTTATGATTTATTAACTAATTCTTTAATCATAGTCATTTTTTGATTAAAGGACGGGTCCTGATTTAAAGAGTGTGTTATTTTATCAAAAGCATATATAGCGGTTGTATGGTCTTTTTTACCCATTTTTTCCGCTATAAACGGATAAGACATATTAATCATGTCTCGTAGAAGAAACATGGCCACTTGTCTCGGTTCTATAATTTCTTTTTTGCGTCCGCGTCCAATCATATCAGACGGTGTAATTTCGTAAAACTCAGCTACAGCTTTAATAATTTGGTTATATGTAATATGAACAGATGAGCTTTCTACAAGTTCATTTATTATTTTTTTAACACCTGTTATATCAAATGAAGGATTATGATTTTTATAGAAAACAATTTTATTAATAACGCCTTCTAATTCTCTGATGTTGCGCTTTATTTTATCAGCTATCAAATGAATAATTTCGTCGTCTAAATATTCTTTCTTATCTTGTAATTTAACTTTAATAATAGCTACCCTAGTTTCAAAATCAGGAAAACTAATATCTACAGTCATACCCCCTTCAAAACGAGATTTTAATCGTTCTTCAAGAATTGGTATAGCACGAGGAGGTCTATCTGATGAAATGATGATTTGTTTATTATTTCCGTATAAAGCGTTAAAAGTATGAAAAAATTCTTCTTCTGTTTTTTCTTTACCACCTATAAATTGAATATCATCAATAATTAAAACATCTATATTACGATATGTATTTTTAACGTCGTCTATGCGTTTATTACGAATAGCCCAAATAACATCACTGGTAAATTTTTCAGAAGAAACATATTTAACTTTAGTCTTTCCTTTATGTTGTTTATGAATTTCATTGCCTATGGCTTGAACAAAATGAGTTTTTCCGAGACCTGTGCCTCCATATATAAATAAAGGATTATATTTTTCCCCGATTTTTTCAATAATAGATGTGCCAGCCGCATAAGCTAATTCATTAGACGATCCAACTACAAATGTTGTAAGGCTGTATTTAGGATTTAACCCAGATTCAGGGTCGGTTTTAAATTCATTAAATATAAGCTGTTTTGTCTCTTCAATAGGCTTTAATATATCGCTTTTCTTTATGATATTACTATCTACTATATAAGTTATTTTTTTTATAGAAGCGTCTTGATTTCTTAAAATACTAAAAATAATTTTACCATACTTATTTTCAACCCATTCTTTAGCAAAATGATTAGGTAAGACTATCATTACATCACCTTCTTGATTACTAACAAGTTTGCTATTTTTTAACCAAGTTAAAAAATTAGGTCTTGATATTTGTAATTCTAATTCACCAAGCGATCTATCCCAAAGTTCATTAGTAATCATATTTATATTTTATTTATATATAAGATAATCGTCAAAAGAGCTAATTTAGCTATTGTGTTTTATTAAAATTTAATATCGTTTTTTTATTTTTTATATAATTTCAATATTAAGTAGTAAAATTTATACTTAATCGTTTATTTAAAATATATTTTATATTGTTTATTTTTAACACATATTTATGTTGTGTGGATAATATGTGTATAGAACAATATTTTGCATTGACAAAATTGTTTATAAGTGTGGTTTTTTTAAAAAAATAACAAATTACTATATTTTTTATATTAAAATATTTGACGAATGTGTAAAAATTACTTATTTTATATACATGAAACCAACTTATAATCCAAAAAAGAAAAAAAGAGCTAGAACACACGGATTTCTTAAAAGACAAGCTACTAAAGGAGGGAGAAGGGTGATAGCAAGAAGAAGGGCTAAGGGTAGATCAAAATTATCTGTTTAATTATTTCATATGATTTCCGCCAAATATAAATTTAATGTTTCTTCAGCTGTGAAGGGCGGAAATATTTTTTATAAAGGCAAGTTTTTATTGATTAAAATTAAAAATAATAATCTTCAACACTCTCGCGTGGGGGTGTCAACTTCATTAAAAACATCAAGATATGCCACTAAAAGAAATAAACTTAAAAGGATTATATATTGTTTTTTTCAAGAAAATAAAGGGTTTTTAGATAATTTTAATCCACCATCAGATTTTTTAATTATAATTTTAGCTATTAACTTAAAAATAGAGGATAATAAAGAAACTTTTTTACAAGAATTAAAAAATGTCATATTTGTTTAATACTTTTTTATATGAGCCAATAATTAACGCGTTAATTTTCTTATACAATACGGTTGCGTTTGGGGATTTTGGTATAGCTATTATTATTATGACTATTATAGTAAGTCTTTGTCTTGCTCCAATGCGTCAAAAAACTTTGCGTCAACAAGCAATAACGCAAAAAATAAGGCCGGAAATATTAAAAATTCAAAAAGAACATAAAAATAATAGAGAAAAACAAACGCTTCTTTTAATGGAATTATATAAAAAGCATAAAATTAATCCATTTTATATGTTTTTAGTGCTTTTAATTCAGATTCCTATTTTATTAGCTCTATTTAAAGTATTCACTAATGGTATTAATGAGTCGGTCGTGGATATACTTTATCCTTTTATTAGTGATCCTGGGGTACTAAACCCTATTTTTTTAGGCATAATTGATTTAAATGAGAGAAATTTAATACTAATTTTCATTACAGCGCTAGCTCAATTTATTCAAATTAAAATAAGCTCTCCTTCTAATAATTCAAGTGATTTGAAAATAACAATGCCATCAAGTAGTGTAATAGGTGCGCTAATGGCAACATTTACGATATTTGTGCTGTGGCATTCGCCGTCAGCATTAGCGGTTTATTGGTTTACAGGGGCGATATTTGCTATAGGACAACAATATATTTGTAATAAATCTATCAATAATGAAAAATGAAAAACTCACAAGAAATAATAAATAAACTAATTTTTTTATGTCAGTTTAGGAGCGCAAGCGTAGATATTGATGAAGAAAACAGAAAAATTATGTTGCGTATAGACGATGAAGTAATCAATACGAAAAATATGCCAATTATTATTAATGCTTTCAGTCAAGTATTTAAATTAATTGCTAAAAAATATGATGAAGGTCCTGTTGTAGTTGATATAAATAATTATTATAAAGATAAGGAAAAACTGGTAATAGAACTTGCTAAAGCAGGGGCAAAAAAGGCGGTAATAACTAAAAATGATGTTATTTTACCACCAATGAACGCTTTTGAAAGACACTTAGTACACGAAGAACTTTCTGTAAGGCCAGATGTAAAAACAGAAAGTATAGGAGCAGGCACATCAAGAAGAGTAGTGGTAAAATTTATAGAATAGTATTAAGAAAAATCTGTGATAAAAGTAAATTAAACTTAGATTTTAGCTCTAATTTAGCATTCCTGGATTTGCTATTTGTAATATAATATAACCGCAAGCTATCACCGCAAGCCCCTTTGCTGCCGCTATAATCCACTCACGAGCTTCTTTTTGTTTTGATGCATTATCTCCAGATACAGAATATAAAATACCAGCATAAATTATAGTTCCAAGAGCCAAAAC
>JACCDV010357319.1_pt1 | contig 17839 bp, 14 predicted proteins | sample 7446131 | NCBI WGS metagenome assembly JACCDV01 (sample SAMN15323448, study PRJNA562643) | freshwater metagenome | isolation source: river surface water | place: USA:Blue River Watershed | collected 2017-08-17 | reverse complement strand
GGCATGCCATGGGTCAGGTGACCGCCTTCGGCCAGGCTCATGCCCATGATGGTGTCGCCGGGTTTCAGGAAGGCCAGGAACACGGCCTCGTTGGCCGATGCGCCGCAATGCGGCTGCACGTTGGCGGCCTCGGCGCCGAAGATCTGCTTGACGCGGTCAATCGCCAGCTGCTCGGCGATGTCCACGTACTCGCAGCCGCCGTAGTAGCGCTTGCCGGGGTAGCCTTCGGCGTATTTGTTGGTGAGCTGGCTGCCCTGGGCGGCCATGACGGCGGGTGAAGCGTAGTTCTCGCTCGCGATCAGTTCGATGTGGTGTTCCTGGCGGGCGTTCTCGGCCTGGATGGCGGCAAACAGCTCGGGATCAGTCTGTTCAATCAGGATGTTTCGGTTGTACATGGCAGTCCTTCAATAGATGGAACCTTGGCGTGACTTGAATAAGTGCTGACAAGGGCTGCCCAGGCGAACGGCTGAAAGCGGTGTTTTCCGCTGCGCGCTCCCCAGTGGTCTCGGGCGGGGCTTGCCGCCGCTTTCCACGTCAGAAGCCGTCTGAAAAGGGGCTTCCTATCGCCAGTTGCGCACACCCGCAAGTGTAGCCGAGCCAGCGCTTACAGTTTGGTCCGGGTCGTGCTGGTGTTGGCCGTGCTGGCCGTCGTGGCCTCGGTCTGGGCGATCCGTTCCAGTTGGCGGTGTTCGGCCATGACCCGCTCCACATAGGCCGCTTCGTTGCTCTGGCCGGAAGCAAGTCCATACTGGCGAAGCCCCTCTTCGAACGAACCGCCTTGCTGGATGCTGGCTTGCAGTTGACGCGCCCCCAGACGCAGGTTGGTCAGAGGATCGAACGCTGCCAGCTTGCCGCCAAACTGACTCAGGGCGTCTTCATGGGCAGACGGCTCAATCTGCATCAGCCCCGTACCGCCTTGCGTTCCTTTGGCAAATGGATTGAAGCCCGACTCCACGGCCATCACAGCCAGGATGAGGGTCGGCGGCAGCTGGCTCCATTGCCCCACTTGCCAGGCCTCTGCTACGAGGCTGGCCAGCGGCTGGGGGGCCACCCGGTATTTGCGGCTGAGCCAGCGCGTGACACGGGCTTGTTCCGGCACCACCTCTTCCATGGCCTGTGCCTGACTGTCTTCCTGTCGGCTGCTGAGCCAGCCCATCAGCCATTCGCTGGCCGTGGTCTGCAGGTGGGGGCGTGCGGCGAAAGTCACAACCAGGGCGAGCAAAAGCAGTCCCACCAAGGCCAGGCTGTGGCGGGTGATTTCCAGAAATCCCGTGCGGATGTCCTGGATGAGGCTGTTCAATGGTTGCCAGCTGTGGCTGGCCGCTTTTTTCTGCGCGTTCATTTTGGTCTTGGCGGGCCTGTCACCGTGTCCTGGTGGCCTGGGTCACCGCCTCTGTGCAGTTGCCGGTCATGTGACATCTGTGGGCAGGCGGCTTGGGTGCAAGAGATTCCAGATGGAGTAACTTGCGCGCGGGTCGGAGATTCTAGGAACCACGCTCATATCTGGTCAAGAATAAAAAAATCTAATTATATTACTTTTTGTTTTTTGTGATGAGGCCAGCCATTCACGATGCCATTTCGAAGTGGCATCGAATCCGGTGGACAATACCCCTTGATTTGATTTTTACGGTCGTGACATGTCCACGGCCTTCAGGGTGCGACAACGTGACTTCCAGCCATTCAACAGCGGACATTTCCTCTCTCGATCAACAAACCGGTGGCGCCTTTTCGGCCACACATTCCGGCGATCGCAGCAACCTTCTTCGGTTGTGGCTGCAGAGCCAGCCCACGCTGGAGCAGCTGCACGAAGTGCATCGGGAGATGTCCGCTCGTGACAAAGGTGCAGCCAAGGTGCTCAAGGAGCGCATGGACGAATTGCGCCGCCTGCGCGAACAGGACAACCTCCTGGCCCAGTGGGTCGACAAGGCAGAACAGTTGCTGGCCGGGCCGCGGCTGAACATTGCCGATGCCATGGCCTGGCAACGTGATGCCGCCAAGGCCGGTGCGCCACTTTCCCGTGAGCCGCTGTCCAGTCTGAAGAACCGTCTGAGCGACGTGGTGCGTCGGGTCGAGGATCTGCAGCATCAGGCCATGGTCCAGCGCGAAGCGGCTGTCTTGCTGGCGCAGCGCATTGAAGTCCTGTCCACCAAGCCGTTGCAGGAGGCCCGCACCAGTCGCGAGGCGCTTGAAAACGATGTGCATGCATGGGGGGCTCAGGTCGATGCGCTGATGGCAGACACCGCCTGGGCGAGTGTGGACCTGAAATACCCTCCGCAGCTGGAGGCTTCCCGCAGCCAGTTGCAGGCAGTCTGGGCCGGATTTGATGCCGCGCTGCAGCAGGCCGATGCGGCAGTTGGACAGCCCGATGCGCCTTTGCCGCCCGTACCCGTTTGGGCCGACGAAATTCGTGCGCTGCGAGGACAGGAAACACCGGCGGTCGATGCGGCACCTGTCAAAACCGGCAAGCCCCGCCTGGATGCTGCAGAGCGACAGGCGCTGCGTGAGCAAGCGACGCAGGCTGTGCTTGCAGAGCTCCAAGCGCTGGAAAAAGAAGTGGCAGAAGGTCATGGCAAAGCCAGTGCTGGCGCTGCCACTGCGCTGCGCAACGCGCTCAAGACACATGGCCGCCATCTGGATCCGGCACTCGATGCCCGTGTGCATCAGGCCTTGACCGCTGCCGGTGAACTCGAAGGCTGGCAGCGCTGGCGCGCGGACCAGCTGCGCCAGGAGTTGCTGGCCAAGGCCCAGGGGCTGCTGGGGCCGGACAAGTCGCCTGTCATGGGCGGACGCAAAATGCAGGAGGCTTTGCGACAGCTGCGCGAGGCCTGGAAGCAGACCGACCAAGGTGGGCTGCCCAACCACGCCTTGTGGAAAAAATTCGATGCCGCCTGCACCGAGGCCTACAAGACCGTGCAGACGTGGCTCGATCAGCTCAAGCAGGAAACCGCGGCTCAGAAGTCCCAGCGCCTGCAACTGATCGAGGAGGTCAAAGGCTGGACCCTGGCACATGCAGACAGCAGTGACTGGCGTGTACAGATTCGCGAGATCCATCAGTTTTCTGAACGTTGGCGTGCCGCTGGACATCTGAGTGAAAAAGCCTACGCAGAGCTTCAGCCGCTGTGGAAGGCGGCCATTCACGCAGCGGCAGCAAGACTGGAGGCGGCCCAGAAGGCCAGCATTCAGCAGCGCCATGCGTTGATCGATGAAGCCAAGACCATGGGCGAAGCGCCACAGCTTCGGGTTGATGCTGTCAAAGCCTTGCAGCAGCGCTGGCAGCAAGAGGCCCAGGCCGTGCCGCTGGACCGCAAGACGGAACAGAAATTGTGGGAGGCCTTCCGCAAGCCCCTGGACGAGGCTTTCCAGCGCAAGGGCACGGTGCGGACCCCGGCTGAAGGCACGCTCAGTGTGCGCGACAAGGCCGTGCTGGACGCCTCCAGAGCGCTGGATGCCGCCAATGCCTCGGGCGATGCATCACAGATCCGCGCAGCCATGGCTGCGCTGGATGCTGCACTCAAAGCCCAGGCTCAATCGACAGAGGCTGCGGCACCTGCGCAGGCCGTCAAGGATGCTGCCGCTGACGTGGTGCAGCCCCCTTCTGCGGATGAGGCTGAAGCGGCTGATACAGCAGCTCCCGCGCCGTCGAAACCGGTTCGACCGGTGGTGGCCGTGCGTGGCGATGACCGCCCGGGACAGAAAAAAACCGAGCCGCTGGCCGCCAAGCCAGGCCGTCGTGACACCCGGCCTGGTGATCGCGGCATGGAAAAGGGTGATCGCTTTGGGCGAGTGGATCGGCGCGATGACCGCCGTGAAGAACGGGGCCCGCGTCTGGGAGATGCCGCTTTCCGCGCGCAACGTGAAGCCCGGGAGCGCGCCGAGATGGCCTTGCGCAAGCTGGCCGCTCAGGCCCATGGCGAGACAGTGACCCATCTGCTGTCGGCATGGAAGAACCGTGAGGCTGAGGCGGTGCCCTCTGCGCAGGAATTGGGTAAATCGGTGTCCGGCACAGCGCGCCAGGCTTGGGTGCAGGCGCTGACACAGGCACCACAGGGCGCCGGGTCTGCGGCATTGCTGCGTCTGGAGATGGCCGCGGAGGTACCAACCCCAGCGGAACACCTGTCCGAGCGCCGCGCCCTGCAGCTGCAGCTGCTCACACGCCGCCATGAGGCAGGACCTGCCGAAACCTGGGCACAGGATGTGGCTCAGGTGCTGGGCTCTGCCCACGACGATGGCAACGCACGCCGTTTGCAGAACGTGCTCAAACAATTGTTGCGTCGTTGAGTCGAAGCGCGGCTTTCAGTCCGCGCGATCCGGGACTGGGCAGGCTGCTCGTCTGGCAGAGACCAGCTGGTAGACGATCAGCCCTACCGCCCAGCATATCCAGGCCGTCCACAGGGTATGGCTGGGGTAATGTGCCCCTCGTACTGTTTGGGTCAGTCCAAACACCAGACCAGCCAGCACAATGGCGCCCAGCAAGCGCCAGCCATAGCGCCGCAGCTGGGCCTGGCCTGAGAGCAGAAAAGGCATGCTGGCAGCCAAAAAGCCAAATGCCGAGGAGGCATGTCCGCCAGGGAAACATTTGCCGCTGCCCCTGTCTGCCACGCCCCAGGCCCAGTGCGAGACATAGTCGGCAGAGCCGCCGAACACACGCAAGTCCCAGGGGCAGCTGGTCAGGCTGAAATGCTTGAGCAGGCTGATGGTCAGTACGCTGGCCGTGACGGCCAGGGCGGATGCTGTGCGTTCGCGTCGGGTCAATGCTCGCCATGGTCCCATGGGCAACAAGACCAGTAGCCACATCAGCAGGAAGATCACCACGGACGCTTGTTGCCCGCGGTTGTGCAGCCAGCCAGACAGCAAGAAATGGTTCTTGAGTGCAAAGCCCTGGGCCGAACCCCAGACGTGCATCACGGCCAGATCCAAGCCACAGGCATCCCAAAGCAGCACAGCGGCCAGCAGCACAGCGGTGAGCCACAGCAAGGACCTGTGACGGGGGCGCACAGGTTCAGTCATGGCGTGGCTGAATTCGTTGGGTGCGGCCATCGGCGTAAAGGCGCAACACTTCAGCACGGTCAATACCCGGGTAAACATGCCAGTCACTGAGTACCTGTCGTACAGCGGTTGAGCGTCCTGTCACGGCATGGTCTGCCGGGCGGTGGGTATGCCCGTGGATCAGGTGATCACAGTCTGTCTGCTCGAGCCATTGCAGTGTCATGTGGTCATCGGCATCGGCAAAACGGGTCATGCTCTGGTTATGTGCCTCGCTCTGTGCGCGCATGGTCTGTGCCAGGGCCAGACGTTCGGCCAAAGGCTTCCCAAGAAATTCGCTTTGCCAGCCGCTGGTCCGGGAGATGGCCCGGAAACGCTGATACGCCTCGTCATCGAGGCACAGTGCATCGCCGTGGCTGAGCAAGACGCGTTGGCCGTTCCAGACCAGCACGGTGGGGTCCTGCAGCGCGTGCACACCGCAGGACTGCAGAAAGCCGGTGCCCACCAGAAAGTCGCGGTTGCCAGGCATGAAGCCCACAGTCATGCGCTGGCTCGCTTGCGCCAGCACCTGGGCACAGGCCTGCAGAAAAGGGTCTTGAGGCACAGCGTCATCACCGACCCAGACCTCAAACACATCGCCCAGCAACAACACGGCATCGGCCGGGGTGTTTTGCATGTGCGTGCGCCAAGCTGCAAAGGTACCGGGCTCAGCGGCCTGCAGGTGCAGGTCGGAGATCAGATCCACGACCCGCCAGTGGGCAGGCGCTGCCAGTGTGCCAAAGGCCGTGGACGTCATCAGACTTTTGGATCAGAGGGCCACGGCCTTTTCGATGACCACGTCTTCTTTGGGCACGTCGTCATGGAAGCCGTTGCGGCCGGTCTTGACGCCACGGATCTGGTCGACGATTTCGGTGCCCTTGACCACCTTGCCGAAAACGGCGTAGCCCCAGCCCTGCAGCGAGGGCGCGGTGTGGTTGAGGAAGCCGTTGTCGGCCACGTTGATGAAGAACTGGGCGGTGGCCGAGTGGGGTGCCTGGGTGCGGGCCATGGCCACGGTGTACTTGTCGTTCTTCAGGCCGTTGTTGGCTTCGTTGTCGATGGGGGCATCGGTGGGCTTTTGCGTCATGCCCGGCTCGAAGCCGCCGCCCTGGATCATGAAGCCGTCAATCACGCGGTGGAAGATCGTGCGGTCGTAGTGGCCCTTGTTGACGTAGGCCAGGAAATTGGCGGCGGACTTGGGGGCTTTTTCGGCATCGAGTTCAATCGTGATGACGCCCATGCCGGCGATGTGGAGTTCGACTTGCGGATTGCTCATGGTGGACTTTCAGGGAAGCAGGGTGATGGACTGGATGATGACCGGGGTTTGGGGAACGTCGGTCGGGAAGGGGCCGCCAGCGCCCGTGGGCGTGTTGCGGATTTTCTGGACCACATCCATGCCGGACGTGACTTTGCCAAAAACGGTGTAACCGTACAGTTGCGGGGCGTTCAGCAGCTGGCTGCGTGCGATGTTCTCGTAGACGCGGCCCTGGTACTCAAAGCGTTTGACCGGATCACCCTCCGGTATCGGGGTCGGGTCCAGAAAGGCGTTGTCGACCACATTGATGAAAAATTGCGAGGTGGCCGAGTGCGGGTCGTTGGTGCGGGCCATGGCCAGCGTGCCTGTGGTGTTTTTCAGGCCAGCAGCGAGGGCAGCGCGTCCTTCGTGCTGAACAGGCGGGCGAGTTGGTTTTTGCTGGTACTTGGTGTCGAAGCCGCCGCCCTGGACCATGAAACTGGAGATGACCCGGTGAAAGATCGTGCCGTTGTAGTGTTTGTCTTTCACATATTGCAGGAAGTTGGCCACAGTTTGCGGTGCCTTGTCGGCGTACAGCTCGGCCTCAATCACGCCCATTGAGGTGGTGATCCGGACTTTCTGCGAGGTGTTGGCTTGGGACAGGGGCAGCAAGCTGCAGGTGAGGGTCAGCAGGGCTGCTGCGCGCAGAAAAAAACGTCTCATGTCTGGATGGGGCGGATGTGGGTCGAATGTTTCACTGCTTGAGCAAGGGCTCCAGCGCTTCAGCCTTGCGTGCCGCGCTGGCTGATGGGGCTGCCGTTTGACGCGCGCGCTGGTAGGCTTGCATGGCCATGCCCAGGTAGAGGTCCCCCAGGTTTTCCAGGGCCACGGTGTAATCGGGTCGGGCGGCCACGGCCTTGTTCAGGCTGATCAGTGCGTCCTGTGTGCGTCCCTGGCGGGCATAAAGAACTGCCAGATTGTTGTGGGGCTCGGGCAGCTCTGGAAATTCCAGGGTCAGCGATTCCAGGATCGCGGTGGCTTCTTCGGTTTTGCCTTGGGCGTCCAGCACGCGACTGCTGAGCAGTCGCATTTGCGGATCCTGTGGCGTCTTGTTCAGATGCTGCCGACTGGCTTGGCTCGCTTTTTCAAACTGGCCATTGCGAATCATGCGCTCCACCTCGTCATAGACATCGGCATGCGCAGCCAGACCCTGTAGACACAGGCCAAGCATCAGAACGCTTGCGGCACGGCTAGGAATCAAGCCAGGAATCATGGAGGAGGGGGCGATTGGCCGACGGGTGGGCGGATATACTGCAGCCATTGTAGCGGACCCCCCTGCGATGGCAGGACCGCTTGCCGTGTCTGGCCGACGTATTGCCCGACACCTTTCCTTCCTGTTTTTTCGCGCAGACCGCTGACGGATTTGCGCCCGTTTGGTATTCGTTCATGAGCCTGCGCATCCACAACACGCTCACGCGCCAGATTTCCGATTTCACGCCCATTGAGCCGGGCCATGTGCGCATGTACGTCTGCGGCATGACCGTCTACGACCTGTGCCATCTGGGCCACGCTCGCTCCATGGTGGCGTTCGATGTGGTGCAGCGCTGGCTCAAGGCCAGCGGCTACCAGGTCACCTACGTCCGCAACATCACCGACATCGACGACAAGATCATCAAGCGTGCTCTGGAAAACGGCGAAACCATCCGCCACCTGACCGACCGCATGATCGATGCCCTGCACCAGGACGCCGACGCCCTGGGTATCGAGCGCCCGCAGCACGAACCGCGCGCCACCGACTACGTGCCCCAGATGCTCAGCATGATCGGCACGCTGGAGCAAAAGGGCCTGGCCTACCGCGCATCCAACGGCGACGTGAACTACGCGGTTCGCAAGTTCCCGGGTTACGGCAAGCTCTCGGGCAAATCGCTGGATGAATTGAATGCGGGCGAGCGCGTGGCGGTGAGCACTGAACCGGGCGGCAAGAACGACCCGCTGGACTTTGTGCTGTGGAAGTCGGCCAAACCGAGCGAACCCGAAGACTGCAAATGGGACAGCACTTTTGGCGCGGGTCGCCCAGGCTGGCACATCGAATGCTCGGCCATGAGCTGCGAACTGCTGGGTGAGACTTTTGACATCCATGGCGGTGGCGCCGACCTGCAGTTTCCGCACCACGAAAACGAAATCGCCCAGAGCCAGGGCGCGTTGGGTGAGGGCACCTTTGCCCGCACCTGGATGCACAACGGCTTCATCAATGTGGACAACGAGAAGATGTCCAAGAGCCTGGGCAACTTCTTCACCATCCGCGATGTGCTCAAGGCATTTGATGCGGAGACGGTGCGCTTCTTTGTGGTGCGCAGCCATTACCGCAGCCCGCTCAATTACAGCGATGTGCACCTGCAGGACGCCAAGGGGGCACTGCGCCGCCTCTACACCGCACTGCAGGCTGTGGCTCCGGCGGCCGTGGCCATTGACTGGGCTGATCCGTTTGCCGCCCGCTTCAAGGCGGCGATGGACGAAGACTTTGGCACCCCCGAGGCCGTGGCCGTGCTCTTTGACCTGGCCAGCGAAGTCAACCGCACCCGTTCTGCCGAGTTGGCGGGGCTGCTCAAGGCGCTGGGTGGCACGCTGGGCCTCTTGCAGTCGGACCCGACCAGCTACCTGCAATCGGGCGTTGGCCTGGACGAGGCTGCGATCCAGGCGCAAATCCAGGCACGCGCCGATGCCAAGGCTGCCAAAAACTTTGCCGAAGCCGACCGCATCCGCAACGAGCTGCTGGCTGCAGGCATCGTGCTCAAGGATTCGCCCACCGGCACCACCTGGGAGGCCAAGGCGTGAGCCCGGTGACGCCGACTTACTGGGCCGAAGCCTGCGCGCACCTCTCGCGCAAGGACCGGGTGATGAAAAAGCTCATTCCCCAGTTCGGCGATGCCATCCTGGAGTCGCGGGGTGATGCTTTTGTGACGCTGGCACGCTCCATCGTCGGCCAGCAGATTTCGGTCAAGGCCGCGCAGTCGGTTTGGGACAAGTTCGCCAAACTCTCGCGCAAGATCACACCCGCTGGAGTGCTCAAGCTCAAGGTGGACGACATGCGCTCGGCGGGTCTGTCGGCGCGCAAGGTCGAATACCTGGTGGACCTGGCCCTGCATTTCGATTCGGGTGCCGTGCATGTCAAGGACTGGCACGACATGGACGACGAGGCCATCATCGCCGAGCTGGTGGCCATTCGCGGTATCGGCCGCTGGACGGCCGAAATGTTCCTCATCTTTCACCTGATGCGGCCCAACGTGCTGCCGCTGGACGATGTGGGGCTGATCAACGGCATCAGTCAGAGCTATTTTTCGGGCGAGCCGGTCAGCCGCAGCGATGCGCGCGAGGTGGCCCAGGCCTGGAGCCCTTACTGCACCGTGGCGACTTGGTATATTTGGCGCTCGCTGGACCCGGTGCCCGTGGCTTACTGAGCCATGGTTTTGCGGTCCGCCCGCATGAATTGAGGAGAAAAACTTGGCCAAACGTACGTTTCTCGATTTCGAGCAACCCATTGCCGAACTCGAAGCCAAGATCGAAGAGCTGCGCTATGTGCAAAGCGAATCGGCGGTGGACATCACCGATGAAATCGACCAGCTGAGCAAGAAAAGCCAGCAGCTGACCAAAGACATCTACAGTGACCTGACACCCTGGCAGATCACCAAGATTGCGCGTCACCCCGAGCGCCCTTACACGCTGGACTATGTGAATGCGCTGTTCACCGACTTTGTCGAGATGCACGGTGACCGGCACTTTGCCGATGACCCCTCGATCGTGGGCGGCCTGGCGCGCTTCAATGGCCAGCCTTGCATGGTGCTGGGCCACCAGAAAGGGCGCGACACCAAGGAGCGCGCCCTGCGCAACTTTGGCATGAGCAAGCCCGAGGGCTACCGCAAGGCCTTGCGCCTGATGAAGACGGCCGAAAAATTCAAGCTGCCGGTCTTCACCTTTGTCGACACGCCCGGTGCCTACCCCGGCATCGACGCCGAAGAGCGCGGCCAGTCCGAGGCCATTGGCCGCAACATCTTCGAGATGGCGCAGCTGGAAGTGCCCATCATCACGACCATCATTGGCGAAGGCGGCTCCGGTGGCGCGCTGGCCATTTCGGTGGCCGACCAGGTGCTGATGCTGCAGTACTCGGTGTATTCGGTCATCAGCCCTGAAGGCTGCGCCTCCATCCTCTGGAAGACCGGCGAGAAGGCCGAGTTGGCCGCCGAGGCGCTGGGCATCACCGCGCACCGCCTCAAGGCGCTCAATCTGGTCGACAAGATCGTCAGCGAGCCCGTGGGCGGCGCACACCGCGACCATGCCCAGATGATGGCCTTCCTCAAGCGCGCACTGGCCGATGCGGTACGCCAGGTCTCTGACCTCAAGCCCAAAGAGCTGCTGGACCGTCGCTACGAGCGCCTGCAAAGCTATGGGCGCTTCACCGACACCAAGGCAGGCAAATAAGCCCCAGCGGCATGTCACGCTCACCCGACGAGGCCCTGGCAGATTTCTGCCCGGGCCTTCCTTTTGCAGTGGCCCTGTCGGGCGGTGCCGATTCCACGGCGCTGCTGATTGCCTGCGCCGAGCGCTGGCCAGGGCAGGTGAGGGCGGTGCATGTGCACCACGGTCTGCAGGCTGCGGCCGATGACTTTGAACACTTTTGCCGGGCACTGTGCGCGCGTATGCAGGTGCCTTTGCGGATCGAGCGCGTGGATGGTCGAGCCGCGCCCGGACAAAGCCCGGAAGACGCCGCACGTCGGGCACGCTACCAGGCACTGGCCGGTGCAGTGCGCGGCGAATGGCCTGAGGTGCAGGATGTGGCGCTCGCACAGCATGCCGATGACCAGGTGGAAACCTTGCTGATCGCGCTCTCGCGCGGCAGCGGTCTGCCTGGTCTGGCGGGCATGCCCGCGCGCTGGCAGCGTCTGGGACTACAGTGGCACCGTCCCTGGCTGCAGGTTGCTGGCATGGACCTGCGCCACTGGTTGCGTGAACGCGGTGAGTCCTGGGTTGAAGACCCCAGCAATGCCGACGGGCGCTACACCCGCAACCGCATCCGGGCCCATGTGTTGCCCGCACTGCAAGCCGCCTTGCCAGGATTTCGTGACACCTTTGCACGCAGCATGCGCCATATTGCACAAGCGCAGCAGCAGCTGGATGCGCAGGCACAAGAAGATTTGCAGCACGTTGGTGTGCCGCCAGTGCTGGCTGCTTTGCAGGCGCTGCCCGAGGCACGGCAGGCCCAAGTGCTGCGGTTGTGGCTTTACCGTAGCCATTCGACCACGCCCACCACCGCACAGCTGCACGAGCTGCAGGCCCAGATTGCCGACTGCACGACACGGGGCCACCGGTTGAGGCTCAAGGTGGGCGAGGGCATGGTCGAGCGTCAGGGGGTAAAACTGATCTGGCATCCGCTCTGATTCAGCTTGGGGCACCGTTGGTACAATTGATAGGTTTTGCCGGGCCTGTGCCTGCGCAAAGCCTGAAAGCTCCGCGCGCAGTGGCCGGGGCCTGAAATCCCACTCCAACGACACCAAATGGCTTTGATTGTTCACAAATACGGCGGCACTTCGATGGGCTCGACCGAGCGCATCCGCAACGTTGCCAAGCGCGTGGCCAAATGGGCGCGGGCGGGCCACCAGATGGTGGTGGTGCCCAGCGCCATGAGCGGCGAAACCAACCGCCTGCTGGGCCTGGCCAAGGAACTGGCCCCAGCCAAGGCAGACAGCGCCTACAACCGCGAACTCGACATGCTGGCCTCCACCGGCGAGCAGGCATCGTCTGCACTTCTGGCCATTGCGCTGCAGGCCGAAGGCATGCCCTCTGTCAGCTACGCGGGCTGGCAGGTCGCCATCAAGACCAACGACGCCTACACCAAGGCCCGCATCGAGTCGATCGACGACGCCCGCGTGCGTGGCGATCTGGCTGCAGGCAAGGTCGTGATCATCACCGGCTTCCAGGGCGTGGACGACAACGGCAACATCACCACCCTGGGCCGTGGCGGCTCTGACACTTCTGCCGTCGCCGTGGCCGCAGCCATGAAGGCCGACGAGTGCCTGATCTACACCGATGTGGATGGCGTCTACACCACCGATCCGCGCGTGGTGCCCGAAGCGCGTCGACTCTCGAAGGTCAGCTTCGAAGAGATGCTCGAAATGGCCTCCATGGGCTCCAAGGTTCTGCAAATCCGCTCGGTGGAATTTGCAGGCAAGTACAAAGTGCCCATGCGCGTGCTCTCGAGCTTCACGCCCTGGGACATCGACATCAATGAAGAGGCCGCTTCCGGCACCCTGATCACTTTTGAGGAAGACGAACAAATGGAACAAGCCGTCGTTTCCGGCATCGCTTTCAACCGCGACGAAGCCAAAATTTCCGTGCTGGGGGTGCCCGACAAGCCGGGCATCGCCTACCAGATCCTGGGTGCCGTGGCTGACGCCAATATCGAAGTCGACGTGATCATCCAGAACCTGAGCAAGGACGGCAAGACCGATTTCAGTTTCACCGTGCACCGCAACGACTATGCCCGTTGCGTGGATCTGCTCAAGGACAAGGTCATGCCGGCCCTGGGCGCTACCGAATTGGTGGGCGATACCAAGATTTGCAAGGTGTCGATCGTCGGCATCGGCATGCGCAGCCACGTGGGCGTGGCCAGCAAGATGTTCCGCTCGCTCAGCGAAGAGGGCATCAACATCCAGATGATCTCCACTTCCGAAATCAAGACCTCGGTCGTGATCGATGAAAAATACATGGAATTGGCTGTGCGCGCTCTGCACAAGGCCTTCGATCTCGATCAGGCCTGAGTTATAATTCTTCCACTTTGGAAACGTGACCGAGTGGCCGAAGGTGCTCCCCTGCTAAGGGAGTATGGGGTGTAGAGCCTCATCGAGGGTTCGAATCCCTCCGTTTCCGCCAAAGTACAAGCAACAACGCGCCTTCGGGCGCGTTTTTGTTTTATGCCTCCTACTGGCTGCTTGAGTGTTGATGTCAGGTTTATCAATTCATAAGCCACGACTCGGCTGCTGACCGTGCAAGTTATGGAGCCTTTCTGTTTGAAAGCTGCCCGGTGCTGAATGCGTTCAGATGATATGTTTGCATATCTTCTTGACTGGAAATGATAAGCACAGTTATTATTTCGCATGAACCGGCATTCCGGCGTTTTTTGGCAATCTATGGAGACATGAGATGCAGTTTTACAAAGACGGCTTCAGGGGCGGCAACCCTGACATCAAGCAAGCGGCCCCGAACCGACGCAACCGCGGTGTCAATGAGCCATTGCCTGAAAAAGTGGATGTGCTGATTGCAGGCACAGGCCCAGCTGGTTTGTGCCTGGCGGCCCAGCTGTCCCAGTTCCCGGACATCGAGACGATGATCATCGAGCGCATGCCGGCCAACATCATCAAGGGCAAGGCCGATGGCATCAACACGCGGACCATGGAAATGTTCCAGGCCTTCGGTTTTGCCGACAAGGTCAAGCGCGAAACCTACTGGGTCAATCAGACCGCCTTCTGGATGCCCGACCCCAAAAAACCCGACCACATCAGGCGCGTGGGCCGGGTCCAGGATGTGGCCGATGACAGCTCGGAGATGCCACACATCCTGATCAATCAGGCGCGACTGCACGAGCTGTTCATCGAGGTGATGAAGAACTCCCCGTCCCGTCTGGAGCCGGATTACGGCTGGGAAGTGGAAAGCCTGAGCATTGATCCCGACACCGAGGATCACCCCGTCACCGTGACCCTCAAAGATGCCACCGGCCTGCACTGGGGCGCCACGAAAACCGTGCGTGCCAACTATGTGGTGGGTTGCGATGGTGCGCACTCCAAGGTGCGCAAATCCATCGGGGGTGAACTCCATGGCGATGCGGCCCACCAGGCCTGGGGCGTCATGGACATTCTGGCCAACACGGACTTTCCCGATATCCGTCAAAAATGTCTGATCTCGTCTGCCAGCGAGGGCAATGTGCTGATCCTGCCGCGCGAGGGGGGCTACGTGTTCCGCATGTACGTCGAGCTCGACAAGCTGCGCCCGGATGAGAAAGCGGCTCAGCGCAAGCTCACCCAGAACGACATGATTGCTGCGGCCAATCGCATCATCAAGCCGTATTCCATTGATGTGAAGGAAGTGGTCTGGTGGTCCATCTACGACATCGGGCACAGCATCACCGACAAATTCGACGATGTGCCCGAGGGCGAGGACCGCAACCCCCGCGTCTTCACGGCGGGTGATGCCTGCCACACCCACTCGCCCAAGGCAGGTCAGGGCATGAACGTGTCCATGCAGGACACCTTCAACCTCGGCTGGAAGCTGGTGCATGTGCTGCAGGGCCGAGCCGATGCCCGCCTGCTGCGCAGCTATTCCAGGGAGCGTCTGACCGAAGCCAAGCGCCTGGTTGAAACCGATCACGAGTGGGCACGCATCATGTCCGCGCCCACCACGCAGGCCGAGCGCGATGGGCTGGAAGAGCCGCGCATCATCCGCCAGTTCAAGGCCAACCTGGAATTCACCGGTGGCACAGCCGTGAAGTACGACACCTCCTGGCTGTTTGCCCCAGGCACCCATCAGGCCCTGGCCAAAGGCGAAGAGATCGGTCGCCGTTTCCACTCTGCGCCCGTGGTGCGTGTAGCCGACGCCATGCGCATGCAGCTGGGCCATGTGGCCGAGGCCGATGCCCGCTGGCGCATTTATGCCTTTGCGGGCAAGGCGGACAGCTCCCAGCCGGGGTCTGCCATCCACCAGCTTGCCGACTGGCTGGAAACGCATCCGGACTCACCGGTGGTCAGGCACACCCGAAAAGGTGAAGACATCGACACCGTGATCGATTTTCGAGCTGTCTTCCAGCAGACTTTCGATCAGCTTGCTTACGAAGACATGCCTTCGCTGCTCAAGCCCAAAACGGGCAAGCTGGGTTTGCAGGACCATGAAAAGGTGTTCTGTGTCGATCACAAAGGCGCGGGTGACATTTTCGATATGCGCGGCATTGACCGTGAGCGGGGTTGCATGATCGTGGTGCGTCCCGATCAGTATGTCGCCAACGTCCTGCCGCTGGATGGTTATGCTGAGCTGGCAGCCTTTTTCGCAGGCATCCTCAAATAATTGGGTAGTCTTGCACGGATCTGAGTCGTCATGGCAATCCACCTTCGGGCTTGGCTGAGCCCGAAGGTGCTTGATTGGATTACCATTGATACAGGTGCTCAGCTTCCCATTTGCACCATGGCCTTGAACGAGACCGCTGACCTGTTTTCAAGACGTACAGCGAGGAGACATCTGACATGAACAAACTGGCCGCAGCGTTGACGTTGTGTTCTATTTTTTCCTCATTGTTCATCCAGCAAGCTACAGCGCGCCCGCTCAATGAATGCACCAGCGTAGCATCGGGTGCAGGACGTCCCACTCGTGAAATGCTCCCAGATGCGCAAGGCAGATGCCTGCAGGGCTATATCCTTTACCGAACGCCAAGAACATCCCCGCTGTGTTTTGGCCTGGACACACTGGGCCTTCACAACATGCCACCTACTTTGGATGGCCGCTGTATGAAGGGCTTTCAATTGACAAACGGTTGGTGTCGGGATCCTCAAACATCCGTGAAATGCTCTCCACCTAGAGAGCCTACGCCTGCAAACTAGGGCGGACTACAAGTCTGCTATGTTGCCCGCCGCGGCTTGGCCGGGTCAGACGGTAACTGAGGATAAAGGCATGGAGCGGGTGAAGGGAATCGAACCCTCGTATGAAGCTTGGGAAGCTGCCGTTCTACCATTGAACTACACCCGCGTGCAGGCCATTAGTTTACTTCATGATCCCGGACTTCCCGGAGCGTTATGCTTGCTGCAGCCTCCTGGGATGTGACTCGGCTGTGCATGTGCAGATCTTTTATTCGGGTTTTCTTTGATGGACAAGAAGGTAGAATGAATTGATACTTATGGTTTCAAAATAAATTCTAGAGGATATTTTGGAACAAAATCATTGCCACGAACCTGATGGTGTTCGTTCCTTAAGAGTAGCCCATGGTGTCAGCCTGGAAGCGATTGCCAGACACTGTTCGCTGTCTGTCAAGCAGTTGCAGCAGATTGAAGAGGGCGGTTCTGACGCCTTTTACAGTCCCGCCATCAAACAGCAGGCGCTCAACAAGGTCATGCAAGCATTGAAGCGTCCTGACAGTCTCCAGGCTTTGCAAAAAGCCATGCTGCGTGATGCCCAGATGCCCGTTCATCAGCTTCGCCAGTTTTCAATCAAGCACAAAACCAGTTACCCGGCTCGTCTAGGCTGAATCTTGATGACAGTCAGATAACCTCAGTGCGGTACAGATACAAAAGGCCCCGAGTTGGGGCCTTTTGCTGTGGGGTCGGGATGCATAGGCAGCACGATTTTTAACCTGGCGAGCCGCTGGCTTGCATCCTTTATCCGCTCCAGAGCATTACTTCAGGACATCGCCCAGGCAGAGGTACTTGATCTCAACGTAGTCGTCGATGCCGTGGTGCGAGCCCTCGCGGCCCAGGCCGGACTGCTTGACGCCACCAAAGGGCACGTGCTCGGTAGCCAGAATCCCCACATTGATGCCGACCATGCCGTATTCGAGCGCCTCGCTCACGCGGAAGATCCGGCCCACGTCGCGGCTGTAGAAGTAGCTGGCCAGGCCGAAGATGGTGTTGTTGGCCGCGTCGATGGCTTCCTGCTCGGTCTTGAACTTGAAGATGGGCGCGAAGGGGCCAAAGGTCTCTTCGGTCGCGCAAATCATGTTCGCGTTGGCATCGGCCACCACGGTGGGCTCGAAGAACTGACCGCTCATGCGCTTCCCGCCCGTTAGCACGCGGGCGCCCTTGGCGATCGCGTCCTGCACGTGGCGCTCCACTTTTTCGATGGCCGAAGGCTCGATCAGCGGGCCCTGGTTCACGCCGTCCTCGAAGCCGTTGCCGACCTTGGCCGTTTTGACCTTGGCGGCGAACTTCTGGGCAAACTCTTCGTACACGCCTTCCTGCACGTAGATGCGGTTGGAGCACACGCAGGTCTGGCCTGCATTGCGGTACTTGCTGGCAAAGGCGCCTTCCACCGCGCTGTCGATGTCGGCGTCGTCAAACACAATGAAGGGGGCGTTACCGCCCAACTCCAGCGACATTTTCTTCACGGTGGGCGCCGACTGCGCCATCAGGATGCGGCCCACTTCTGTGGAGCCGGTAAAGCTGATGTGGCGCACCACGTCGCTGGCGCACAGCACCTTGCCGATGGCGATCGAGTTGCTGGCGTCGGCGGTGACGATGTTGATCACGCCCGCGGGGATGCCTGCGCGCAGGGCCAGCTCGGCCGCAGCCAGTGCCGTCAGAGGGGTTTGTTCGGCGGGCTTGATGATGACCGGGCAGCCCGCCGCGATGGCTGGTGCCACCTTGCGGGTGATCATGGCCAGCGGGAAGTTCCAGGGCGTGATGGCGGCGCACACGCCGATCGACTGACGGATCACCATCAGGCGGCGGTTGTTGTCAAACTGGGGCAGGGTCTCGCCGTTGATGCGCTTGGCTTCTTCGGCAAACCACTCCACAAAGCTGGCGCCGTAAGCCACTTCGCCGCGCGACTCGGCCATGG
>JACCDV010665631.1_pt1 | contig 17841 bp, 1 predicted proteins | sample 7446131 | NCBI WGS metagenome assembly JACCDV01 (sample SAMN15323448, study PRJNA562643) | freshwater metagenome | isolation source: river surface water | place: USA:Blue River Watershed | collected 2017-08-17 | reverse complement strand
GTGTACTGGTATGCCAGACGGTTATTGCCATCGAGCACAATGTTGTAAGCATCTCTAATAAGCACCTGAGGTGGTGGGTTGAAGGTAACCGCCAAGAACTCGTTTGCCTGCTCAATAGAAGGACTGTTGGTTAGCGATATTGCTCTACCAACACCAAAGACTGCGTTCACACCATCGACCACCGCTGGTGAATAGGACACCGCAGATGAATAGGTAACCGAAGCCGAAGCCGAGATCGCAATGTTTCCAGCCACCGAGTTGGAGCCAGGAAGGTTTACGTTGCCACCGGCATCGATTGCTAGGTTGGCGGCGGTAATCACAAAGTTGCCAGTGACATTTCCTGCTGTGGTGAGGCGAACGTTGGTGAACTTGTTGCTTGCGAAGGTTACCGCTGCCGATATCGAAATACCGCCCGAGTTTGAAGCACCAATTCGCACCGTTTGCGCAGTGAGCAAGTTGACCTCGGTTTGGGTCAGCGACATTCGTCCGCTGGTTTCTGTGCCGAGATCAATAGCCACTCCAGATGTTTGTGGACGCATAGTGAGAACGCCCTGAGCAGTGTTGGTTGTGGCGGAAACGGTGACCGCGTCAGCAATCACAGTGACTGCCGAGCTGGCTGTGATGGCCTGGTTCACCGTTACGTTACCGCCGTAAATTGTGACTTCTCCTGAAACTGAAATCCCCTCATTGGTTTGCAAAACCGAAGAGTTTCCAGCCTTACCAAAGACCACATTGGCCGCATTTAGCACCCATCCCTCGAGCGACTCGGGCTCAGAGAATGATGCGGAGGTTGGCTCAAATGTAAAAGTTCCGGAGGTATTAACAACGGCACGGTTATCCAAGGTGGCATCCTTGAACATTGCACTATTTCCGCGAAGCGTGATTGTGCTGGAGCTGGTGGTCACCAAAGAACCAGGCTCAGGGGATGAACCGAAGTATGTTTTGGCGTTGGCTTCATTTCGACCCTCGGCAATCGAGATTGCTTCGTGCACTGGGTTGGTAGCGGTTGTTCTACCCTCGACCAAGATTGGTCCACTGACGGCAATAAATTCTGCAAGCTGGAGATGGATAGGCGCTCCCATGCCGTCATCGGTCCTATTGAGAGAGCTGTTTGGCCCCTTGGCGATCAGAGTGATTCCACCACCGACACCGGTAGCTGCAACACGTAATCCAGGTATCGTTCCGCCATTGGTGCTCGCTGGGAACTCGGCGTTTATGCCTGAACTGTAGCCACCAGAGCCAGCGCTCGTATCGACGTTGAAGTAGATAGCATCGGATGATGTTGCAGCAGACCGCCATACGTCTGCGCCGCCACGAACATGTGTCCATGCATTAGTGCTGTCCTTAGCCGCAAACCAAGCGAAGTTGTATTCTCCACTGGTGCCGGATTTGAGGCGGGCCCAGAGCTCGATTTTTCCAGTTCCAGCATCCGTGGTGCCATACATTGTCGCCACGGCGTACCTGTCTCCAGCCGAGCCACCACCTTGGCCAGCTAGGAAGATGTCTCCACCGTTGGAATTGATGTTTCTGCCATCCAGAAATTCCAGACCTGCGCGATAAGTAGTGTTGGTGTTATCAGACACATAGCCGTCAGGAACTCCGTCACCAGCGACGCGGCCGCTAATCGATGAGCTCGTTCCACCATCATCCAAACCACCAGCCACGGTGATGTCACCACCGTTAGATAGAAGCGAGTTGTTTGTATTGAATCTCGCGTGACCAACTCCATTGGCATCAGAATCTGCCCAGAAGATTTGATCCCCGCCATTGGTCCTAAATGAAAGGTTTGTGGCGGTTTCGATGTACCCAAGAGAGGTAACCAAAATTGCGCCTTCGTCACCGGTGGAGTTGAGGTTTCGGTTCAATGCAATTTGTCCAGCATTGAGTGAAATGACGCCGCTAACCGTGTGAGTTCCATTAATGGTCAGGGTTCGCGAGGTATCCGCGCTCAATGGCTTTTTACCGATCGTGAGGTTGCGAATACCATCGGTGCTGAATGCGGGCGTGAAGTCAGCGGCGAAGAAGTTTCCAACACTAGGAAGAATCGCGACATCACCCGAAGTCTTGAAATAGTGCGAGGAGTCGTCAAAGTCGTGTTCATTCATGAAGATGGTGACGTTGGCGCTTGAAGTGGAAACATACGGACTGCCAGCAAGGCTTCCGTAGTAGCTGTCTGCGGCTTTCGCAGCATCCATCTGAACAGCATTGACGTTACCTGAGATGGTGATTGCACCGGTGCGGGAGAGAAGTCGAACCCGCAGCACCGAGACATCGTTGCTGCTGGCGGAAGGAGCCTCGCCATAAATGTTGATACCACCGCCGCTAGCCGCAGTCGATGCAATAGTGATGACGTTTGCAGTGTCGGAGCCGTACAGCCTGGTTCCCTGACCAGTTCCAGCAGTAACGCCATTGAAATTGATAGCCGGAGAGGCCGTTGAGTGCGAGACGATTGTTAGAGGACCATTCCAACCAGCAGCGCTTCCGAAGTCGACATCGATAAAGGCGAATCCATAGGTGCCACCGGTTCCAGTTGAAACAGCATCAATGTTAACTTTTCCAGTGCCAGTGAAGATTTCAGCATCTCTATAAAGTGCAATTCCAAATGTGGTTCCGCGACCCTTCCAGAGCAAATCGCCACCACCGGTATAGAAACCAAGGTACAACTGCAGCTGCAAGCCTCGATCGCCGTTGTTGTTCACACCGTTTTGGGCGTAACCTGCTGGGAAACCATTTGCATCGGCAGTTGCACCACCACCAAAAACAATGTCGCCGCCACCCGAGACAGCGAGCTTGCTCTTTGCGCCGTTATCCGTGGTGAACTGGTTGTAATTTCCAATTGTCACTCCGCCGGCACCTGAACCATCGGCGTCAGACCAAAAGACTAGATCGCCTTGGTTGGTCTGGAAAATGGTGTGAGAAGCGTCCGTTGTTCCACTGCCATCCGGAACGAAGATGTCATCCTTTGCCTTCAGAAGCATGCGACTGCCGAGACCGCTGGTCTTGTGATCTTTATCGGCCGTCCAATAAATGTTTTTTCCGTATATCTCTACGGGACCCGAGGCGGTCACCTTTCCAAATGGTCGAACATCATATGTGGCGGTATTGATAAGGGAGTTGGATCCAACTAGGTAGCTCGATGCGCCGGTTAGGTTGTGCCAAAGCTCAACGTCCCAACCAAAGGTTGATGCAAATGGCTGAATCGAAACAGCACCTGAAGTGCTGATGTTTACGGTGTTGTTAGCACCATCCAATCCGTTGACCAGGAAGCTGACATTGGCTGCGGTATTTGAAACCGATGTACCAGATCTCGCACCCCAGTGCTGGGTATAGCCCTGGTAGGTGTAGTTCAAAACAGCATTTGAACTGAATGTGATTGCACCGTTCGCGGAGAGCAAGTTGGTGGCAGCCAAGTAAGTACCAGTCACGGTTGTCACCGACCCAAGGTTGGACGTAATCGCCACTCCACCACCAGAATTAGCCAACGACTGGATTGTGGTTGGGTTTGCCGAGTTTTGGGTGTAGAGGCGCATCGCCTGAGCTGATGTTCCTGAGATTGAAGCTGAGATTGAAATTGCAGGAACTGCAGTTGCGTGCGAGGAGAAAAGCGCTCCAGCTTCGGATTCGGCCTCAGCGAAATATTCGAATGCCTCAACCCCGCCAGTCGATCGGGCATCAATCAGAATCCGACCATTGCCGGTAACTACCTCATCCAGAGACTGGAAATTGAAAGCGGATAGACCCGCGTTCTTACCGAAGGCCCTAATGATCAAGTCACCACCACCGGTGAACACATCGACGAACTTTCCGAAGCCGACCGCAATTTGATTGTTAGCGGACTCGTTTCGAGCGCCGCTGTCATAGGCGAAGCCTGCTGGACGGTCGTTCGAATCAGCGGCACCACCCGCCATGTAGATATTTCCGCCACCGGAAACTGGACCGTACGAATAGACACCGTTTGCGGAATTGATTCTGGTGTTATGGGATACCCAAATCAAACCTTCCTGGTTAGCATCGGCATCAGACCAAAGCACAATGTCAGAGTTGTTTGACTGAATTATGGAGAAATCCGCATCATTGGTTTGAGTAAGCGATGTTGTGCCATTGTCAATGTCAATCCACTGCTTCGCCTTGAGCATTACGGTGCTGCCGGCCCGAGTGCTAATTAGGTCGTAACCCTTGTCCAAAGTAATTGCGTTACCAGCCACGGTAATGGTGCCGTCAGCAGTTACATCGCCAGAGATCTTTATGGTCGTGCTTGCGGAATTAATGGTTGCTAGGTTTCCAAACACAAAGTCGCCGGAGGACACATTGAACTGGGTCTGCACATCACCGGTGAAGTTATCTCCAGCTGGCAAAATCGAAACAGTTCCCGAGGTAGACATCGTGGAAGACGTATTGGCGGTGGTGTCCTGGATCTGAGGACTGCGAAGTGTGATGTTGGCAGAAGATGAGACCACGTCGGTGCTGGACTTGGCTCCAAGCGCTCGGGCCTCCGAAGAAATCCAATTGACTACACCGCTAGTTGAAATGTCAATCGCACCGGCACGAGAAAGTATGTTCCAACCCCAAATGTAGATGGTGGTATTGGTAGCGGTTGGGGTGACTGCTGAGATGCTGATTCCACCACCAGTTGTGGCGATCGATGCCAAGGTGAATGGGTTATTGGCATCGTTGTAGATGTGGTAGTAGTTGCCGGAAATCCTGGTGTTGATCGAAATTGCCGGAGAGGCTGTTGCTGCCGAAATCCAGCTGCTGCCGTTCATTCTCAGACCATTGGAAGCTGCACCCTGATTTACCGTGACATCGATACGGCCGGTGCCAGACCAGATAAGCGAGCTAGGTTCAACCAGGGCTGCGGCCACGGCTTGGCTTTGGGAGATATTGATGTCAACCAAACCACCACCCGAGTAGATCTTCGAGTTGTCCTCGAGCCAGAGAGCGAACTGTCGCCCAGAAACGTTTACGCCCGGTACTGGTCCAGTTGGGTGGCCATCAGCATCGACAGCCGAACCACCACCGATGGTTACGCGACCACCACCGGAACGGGTCTTGCTAGCGTCTCCATTTGCAGTGTTGAGCTCTCCGTAAATGCCGAGCAGGAAGTAGCCAGCCCCGCCGTCGAAGGCGTTTGTCCAAATCACGATGTCGCCGTCGTTAGTTTGAATGTCGGTGAAGCTTGTGCTGGTGCCGTCGTTGATGTCGATCCAGCGCTTCGACTTCAGGACTATGTCGGCACCGCTGGCGGTGTTAGTTAACTTCACACCAGCGTCAATGTCGATTTCATTGCCGATAAATTCAACCGGGTAGTTGAAAGTTGAGTTCCCTTGGAAAACAATCTGATTGCTGTTGGAGACCGAGCCGACTCGCAGCAATGTTGGCGGTACGGTGAACTTCACATCTCCCGCGCCACCGAACTTCGGGATGAAGTTTGTACCCGTGCTTGTGTTTCTGAAGTTGGTTCCATAGGGCTCAATAGCCACCGTGCCGCTGACGCTCAGGTCAAGGTCTAGACCCTCATTAATCTGGTCTGCTCGCAAGATAAAGCCGCCAGGGGTGCTGATGGTGGTTCCAGCATTGCCACCCCACACTCCATCGCCTGGTGCTGAACCCGACTGACGGCCTTCAACCAGAATTGCATCTGATGCAGTAGAAAGTGATCGAATGCTCGTAGTACCCGGGCCCCAGGCATTGAATTCCATTGGACCGTCAGAGAAAGATCCCCCGGCACCGGTGGTCTCACCCACAAGTTCAATTTTTCCGTTGCCGGAGAAGATTTCGGTACCACTGACAAACGCAATACCTGCACCCCAGGCTGTTCCAAGGCTTGAGAACATGCGACCGCGGATGGTTACGTTTCCACCCGCAGAGTAGATCTTGGCTCCGGAGTTGACCACCTGCAAAGTTCCAAGTTGAACACCAGTGGTGTTTGAGGTTCCAATTGCGTTGTAACCAGTTCCGGCTCCAGCAGCAAAGCCAGCTGGTCGGGTTGGGTCGGTGGTGCTCGCAAGTCCACCACCGATAACGATGTCGCCACCGCCGGTGGTCGAAGTGCCACATGTTGATGCGGTTGAACACAGAGTTGCGTTGCCAAGAAGCCTTACGAAACCAGCGGAGTTATTGTCACTGTCCGACCACAGCACGATGTGGCCACCGTTGGTGCGCACTTGCCTTGAGCTGGTGACGTGGATTTCATCGACGGAGCGCAGCAGAATCTGCGATCCGGCTCTGGTGCTTTGAATACTCTCGTTCAGAGTCAAGATAGTTCCGTAGACACTAATAGGTCCGCTGATGCTAATTGGGGCGCTCACTCGAACCGAACCGGTGCTCTGGTTCACCACCGCACTACCGGATAGGTTTCCAGGTTTTCCGATGCGCAAACTGCTTACTCCGGCGGATGGCTTGAAGCCAGTTCCAAGATCCAAGGCGGCTTCAAAACCACCTGTGTATGGCTCTAAGACAACCTCACCGGATGTGCTGTAGCCAGCATTGGTTTGGTTGGAGAAGGCATCGCCACGCAGGATTAGGTTCGCCGATGAAGTCAGGGTCGAGGTAGCACCGAAGAGGCTGGGCTCACTTAGGAAGTCGATTACGGCAATGTCATTACCGTTGCCTGAACCACGCGCCTCGATGACAACAGAGGAGGTAACCGCGTGGAATGTAATGCCGCGGAATCGCAATGATGGTGCGTTGGTTTGTTGGTTTCGGCCGGAGATGTAAACGCCACCTTGACCCTTGCTTGAGACCACAGTGTCGCCAGCAGAGGTGCCTCGCAAGAATGAAACTCCCGCCGAATCATCGTTTGTTCCGGTTGATAAACCAACTATCGAAATAGCCTGACTGTGCGAACTAAAGCTCTCAAACAAACTTGGTGAACCCGGAACTGCGAGGTGCTCAAATGCGTGAGAATTACCGCCATCTAAGTTTGTAGTCGATGCGGACAGAGCCTCAAAAATCAGCCTTCCATTGCCAGATTCGAAAATCATTTGACCCAGCAAGTTAATGGCCATGCGTCTGGAAGACTGCCCCTTAACCACAAGGTCTCCGCCGCCCGAATAGGCGGCAAACGCGCTGGTTGAGTTGTCGCGACCGAGTTGAATCGCGTCACCATTATTGAGTCCTGCCACACTTCGGGCATAACCGTCAGGTAATCCGTCGGCATTGGTATCTAGACCTCCCGCGAGATATAGATCTCCACCGCCAGTGATTGCGGTCGTGCTACCACCGACAGTATTTAGAACAACTCGTTCCTCGGAGCGAATGTAGCCCGCACCGTTATTGTCTGAGTCTGACCAAAGGATGAGGTCGCCGCCATTGAGCTGTATGTCGACGTTGGCGGACAGAGAAATGCTGCCGTTCGCTCGAAGTGTCAAACTGGCCGTCGCGCTGGTTGTGACATCGGCTGCAACATTGATGTTCCCCGAGGCTGAGATCACCGTTGAGAAACTGGCCATGTGACGCATTAGGTCGGAAGCTCGAATGTTCGTAGTGCCGGTGCCAGAATTGGCATAGAACTCGCCACCTAGGAAGGTTCCCTGGGTTGTGACCCCGTCAGCGATGTTGACATTTGCCGGGTATGAATTCGGGGAAACAACCAGTGAGGTGGCAATAAAAGCGTCTGATGTAAATACCAGAGTCTGTGCCGAACTTACGTTGCTCGTAAAGCCAAGGCCAGTAAAAGTAGCAATTCCATTCACAGCATTAACGGTGAAAGACTGGGTCAGTGCTGTGCCATTGACTTGCAGAACTCCGGGAGACGCTGTCACGGATACCAGTCCCGAGGTTTGCACCAGATTGCCCGAAAGATCCGTGAACTGAACTCTGATTGGGTTGGCAAATGCCTGACCTGGGCGGGAGCCAACTGGCGATTCTGTTACCTCCAGTAGGGATCCCCAAGACAATAGGACAACACCGGATCCGCCGTTTCCACCGTAAGAATCGCTAGCCCAGTCACCACCAGCACCCCCACCACCGCCACCGGTGTTGGGGGAAGCATTGGTTGCCAAGATGTTGGCTCCGGCACCGCCACCGCCAACACCACCTGTGCCATGGCCGGTACCAGTGTTGTGGCGTGAACCACCACCACCACCTGCATAGGCGGTTGCGGTTCCACTTATGGATGAGATGCGTCCTGCACCACCATTACCCGCTTGTGCTGCTGTACCAGCCGCACCAGGTGCGGAGGCACCACCACCACCTGAAGTTTGCCAGTCTCCACCGGCGGTGGTTCCACCGGCATTACCTTGACCAGCGGTCCCTGCTCCACCAATGTGGGCGTTGTTACCATCGTTGATTCCACCACCACCACCACCAGAGCCTCCTGCTCCAGCAAGACCTTGAGCTACGGTGATGCCCTTATTGGGTTCTTCCAGGGTGGCACCGCGTCCACCTCCGGTCACAGTGATGGATCCGACAACAGACGCCTGGCCATTATTGGCAAGTCGCGAAGCCCCGAAGCTTCGGCCGGGGTTATCGGTACTGGTACCGATATAGGTGTCAGTAGCAGAGCCGAACAAAACAGCTCCTGGGCCACCTTGGCCAACGACAACTCGAATGGTTTGTTGACCGAAGGAGAGTCTTTGGGACTCAGTAAACCCTCCGGCACCTCCACCACCACCGACCATGGATCCGCCACCGCCACCGCCAGCCACAGCGGCGACCTTGAAGTTAGTGATACCGGATGGCAGCGTATAACCACCTGCTGCGGTCAGATAACTGCGTTTAAATCTCAGGAAGGATTGCTGGGTGAAAGCTGTGCCGCGATCAACAATGAAGCCATCTGCAAAGTTTGCTGTCAGGTAACCACCCACGACATCGGTGTTGAACACTAGGTGGTTATTGTTTCCAGAGCGATCTCTGACGATGCCAGATTCAAACTCATTAAAGTCGTAGTGGGCTCTAAGTGTGCCTGTCACACCTGAAGTCGAGTAGGTGTGCATAGAGGCCTGCAGGTTAGCTTCGTCAAGAGCGGTACCCCAAACCTTGACCTGATCTATCGCACCGGAAAGCTCCGCGTAAGCCGTGTCCCACTGGCGAGCGCCGCCGATGGCAAATTCTGGCCCGATAGTTCCCCAGGTAACGGCCTGGTCCACCATCTTCACGCCATCGATATAAATCTCGACATCATTAACATTTCGAACCATAGCGATGTGATACCAGCGGTTCTGAAGGAACTGGAAATTTCGGAGCGTGTCAAAAACACTCCCGCCAAAGGTGTAGTGGAGATTGCCACCAACGAGCCACATCGATACACGTTGGGAATATGGATTCCCAGTATCCATTTGAGAGAAGATGCCTTTAAAGCCTGCCGTTACATCATTAGCATCTAGGTAATACCAGGCTTCGTAAGTCCAGCTACCGCTTGCAGGCACTACATATGAATTCGTGTGGGCAAAGCTTTGCGGTGTGTTGTTTTTATCCCAAGCTAGGTCTGTGTTTGGTGAGTAGCGCACGATGACGACGCCCGAACCGCCGCTTGCTCCAGCACTTGAGTAAGCACCACCACCACCGGAACCAGTATTGGTAGCACCCTCAGTTGGGGTGGTGTTGTTCGGTCCAGCTCCAGTTCCACCGATGCTAGATCCACCACTGGCACCTGTGCCATCGCGGTCCGCACCGCCACCACCGGCAGCATAGAAGGTAGAGGTGCCTGTGATTGAGCTGGACATTCCAGCACCACCTGCACCTGCAACTCGGAACGAAGCAGCGTTGCCGCCGACACCGCCGGCACCACCACCACCGGAGCCTGCCTGCGAGGCCGGGATGATAGATCCACCGGCGTTACCGTATTCAACGCCGCCCGGATAAGTGGTGCCATCTGTTGCCTGGGTGCCCGTTGCCCCAGCCTGGTTTTGATCCTGCTCAGCGTGACCACCACCGGAACCTCCGGAATAACCAAGCGCTCGATCGTAATTGCTTGGGTAGCCGTAGCCACCACCGCCACCGCCGCCGAGTGCTACAACTGAACCTAATTCTGAGGTTTGCCCGTTGAGGCCGTGATTGGTAGTGGCAGACGTGTTTAGACCAAAACGCCCACCTTGGCCAACCTTAATGTTGACAGTTGCACTAACGGAGAGGGCTTGGAATTCGACGACACCTCCGGCACCACCACCACCACCGTCAGCGCTACCTCCACCGCCACCGCCGCCCGCGACAACCAGTGCGCGGAAAGAGTTGGCATTGGTTGGAACTTTCCAACCGCCAATTCCGGGCAGGTAGGTTCTCGGGAAGGTTATGACAGTGTCGCCACCTGCTACATAAGTTGTGCGCTTGACGTCTTGGAAATTGATTGAGGTATTTGGTGAGAGGTTGGCAGTTCCGTAGCGATCGTGAACCACGTTTCCAGAGCCCTGGTTGAAATCCCAGTAGGCAGCAGGTGTCGGGCTGGTTGGACGGGTGTGCATATCGGTGGACATCCAGCCACCGCGATCTGCTTGCCACAACCGAATCTCATCCACCTGGCCGTCAAAGAATGCCAAGGTCGAGGTTTCGGTTGAGGACCAAGATCCAATGCCGAAGTACTTGTTCACAATGCCACCGGAGTCTTGGCGACTTCCGCGCGAATGCACATGCTGACCATTGACGTAGAAATGGGTGTCAGTCGCGGTCAGAACCAAGCCGATGTGAGTCCACTGACCCTGTCTTACGGTTACACCGGTATCGATCAGGCCGCTAGCCCAGGAGCTGCCATTGCCGATGTAGTACTGCCAGGTGTTTGCTCGGCTCATAATGACGAACTTGTGCTCCATATTGATGAGCACTCGGTCATTACCTGTTGGGTTGTTTGCAGCGAGCGAACCCGGATTTACCCAAAGTTGCACCGAATACGGATTTGTGTAGGTTGGCTGCGGCAACGAACTGTAGGTCGCGCCCAATTGGTTTCCGGTGGATGAAAGCGTTGCCGCATAATCAATTTCAGAGTCAGACCCATCGGCAGCAGATTGCGCGCTGAGGAAGCTGGTGATCGCCATCACACCGGCCAGCAGCAGACCGACAACGGCAAGCCCAAAGGAGCGCAACCACTTAGTTGCCCCTCTGGCTAACTGCAGCTCGGTCATAATCTCTCTCGTTTTCAGGCATGGCAAAGCACACCCTTTAGGCCCTTCAATTTTATTTGGAGAGAAAAAACTGTCCCCCAAGATGTGGGGGTAGCCGTATCCAGGCTGGGATTGGAATTGATGTCACTGCCTATCAGCAGTTATTTGACTCGAACTTGCGAGACCAGGACCAAGACCCTGTCGATATAAACCTGCACGGTTGCGACTTTGTTCCTGGTGAGCTTCTTGAGGTTATAGGTGTAACCACTGGAGAGTTGATCAACTACCTTCCAAGTGTTACCAATCTTGAAAGACAGTCGTTTGCCGGCGTGGGCCTTGGTGTAGACCGCAACATAGCCGTTGAAAGTACCGACGGTAACTTTGGATTTGGAAGGCAGGTCAGTTGAGATGACTTCGAAGAGGCTGCTGATGTTGATGCTCCCAAAGTCACCGATCAGTGTGATGGTTGGATCGCCAGGTTTTACCCCGACTGGGATTCGAAGCGTTATCAGCCCAGCGTTATTGACGAAGAAGCTGGCGGCAATGCCATCGACCTTGATTTCCTTGATTTGATCAAGCGCAGCGCCATACAGCCGAACCGAGCTGTTGACCTTGACCTGACTTGAACCTATCACGCCAATAATGTTTGGCTTGATATTTCCAGGGGCAGTGATGACACCGCCGGTTGAACCGGATACCGGAGTGACTACCGATAGGTAGCTCACGATGGTGATGCTGGTGGATGCAGCACCGCTTGCACCAGCATCGTTCTCCGCCACCACTCCCAGGTTGACAGTTCCATTGTTTGGGCGAAGTAGCTCGCATGAGGTCGAACTGGCTGAGGTCAAAATGCAAACGGTACTGCCGTCTTTGGTTACGACATAGCGATCGATTGGATTGCCACCATCGAAAGTGGGTGGCTGCCAGGCCACAACAATCCGGGTCCCGGAATCAAATGCGACAACCGATGCTGGAGCATCTGGAACGGTGAATGGCACCTGTCTGACCTCCGCAGTATTGGATTGCAGCTCAAGTGTATTGATGCTCGTTACGGTGGTTACCTTGATGTCATAGGCGACACCATTTTGAAGACCCGTGATCAAGTATGAATTTGATGCCTGGTTTCCGATGGTGGCACCGGGTGAACCATTGGGCTGGTATTGCTGACCCGGTGCTCGCCAGAAGATTCGGTACTGGTCAAAGTTACCGCCACCCAAACTGGTGGCCGGGTTCCAATGCAGTCGAAGTGAACCGTTCCCCTCAATCGCAATCAGGTTGGAAACTGCCTCTGGGTTAGCGGCCGGAATGATCTGCGATGAGCTGGCAGATAGCGCGCCTAGGCCTGCCTGGGTGATTGCGGCAACACGAAGTACATAAGGCTGGCCGTTGGTTAGGCCAATTACCGAGCAGGATTGCGTGCTGCCAGATTTGGCTATGCAGCCGGTATTGGTGGAGGCCAACGTGCCATCAAGCTGATAGGCCCTGAGTTCGTATGCGCTAACCGTGCCGCCGCCCAGGTAGCTAGGGGTAAAGAATGATGCATTTAGCTGGCGATCACCAAAGGACACCGAACCAATAAATGGAGCTCCCGCTGGATTGGCTGTGACCTCAAAGTGTCGAGTAATTGAAACTGGGGCATAAACACTATTTCCACCCTGGGTTGCAACTACAGCACAATCGCCAACGTTCTTGATGGTCACAATGCCATTGCTCGAAACATCACAGGCGTCGTTGGTAGTTTGAGCGGACTCTGAGTAGCTAATGGCTAGCTGCGATGACACCGTTGCTGAGAGGCTGAACGCCAGCGATCCCCAACTGCGATTGGACAGCGGCGAGAAGGTCATGGTCTGGTTGATCTTGCCTACCGACACCGTCTGACTGATGGTTGCGGCGGCGAGGTAAGAACCATTGCCTGACTGTGAGGCTTGAATTACACAGTCACCGGATCCGCTGAAGGTAACGATGCTGCTGCTCAACGAACACAGCCCCGAGGCGATCGAGTAAGTGATACTCAACTGGCTGGATGCGGTGGCCTCGAGTGAGTAAGTCGAGCCAGCCACATACTGGGCTTGAGGCTGCGATACCCAATTCAAAATTTGGCCAATTTTGCTAACTGTTATGACCTGATGCGATGAGGTTGCCGCGTCATAGTTTGTTGAAGCTGCTCGTCTGGCATAGATCTGACAGGTTCCCGAGCTAGAAGCCGTCAGGGCACCGGTTGCCGAGTCGATGGCGCAACCGGTCGTGCCCTGCGATTGCACGTGATAACTCAACGAACCTGTGCCAGAACCGCCGGCGGCAGAGACCGTGAAGCTTTGGTTCACATCCATGGTGTTGCCAGAGGTAATCACGATGGCCGACTGCGAGATCTTGCTCACCGCGATGCTGAGCGCCGTTGCTCCCGGCATGTCCAGGTAGACCGAGTCCCCCAATAGCGTGATGGCAACATTGCAGCTATCGCCAACGCTACCTACGGTCAGGGTGTAGCCGGTCACCGCACAAGAGTTAGCGGTGCCTGATGTCGAGAATACGTAGGAGTTACTTCCCGGCGCAGTGATGTTGGTGCGCAAATCAAATGTGCTGCCAAATGGCACCGTGAGGCTGCCGTTTACCCAACTGGGAGCGGTGCGAGAGATCTTGTCGATTTGGAAACTGGTGTTGGCCGTGCCGCGAGCAAAAGAGCCGCTGGAGGCCAGGGTTACCGAGATCTCACAGAGCCCGCCGCCTATCGGAGTTACGGTGCCGGAAGAGGCATTTCCCGTGACCGTGCAAATTGCCGGGTTTGAACTGGTCCAGGTAACGTCAGTCGTCGGGTTGTCCTTGGTCAGGTTGATGGTCTTAGTGGTGGCACTGAAGCTAAAGGCCGCAACTGAAGACAGTGAGATGTTTCCTGCACTCGGCATGAAGTAAAACGCAACCAGGCCATCAGCACCTGCGGCACCGGCTCTCGAAATCAACGCCTCGGAGTCATATGATCCACCGCCACCGCCGCCACCGAGGTTGGCTAGCCCTGCCGATGCCAGCACTGCAGTGCTGCCATTGTGCCAGCCACCTGAACCACCGGTTGCTGTCGTGGATCCAGTGCAGTACTGCGAACGCGGCTCCCATTGGAAGTAAACGTCGTTGGCCACCTCTCGGTTTCCACCGCCACCACCAGCGCCAACGCACCAGGTCTGACCTGCGAAGCTGTACTTGGCACCGCTACCACCAAACTTAGGCTGATAGTAGCTGCGGTCTCCCGGGTGGGTAGCGCCATTACCGCCGGAATAACCGGAGGAGAAATAAATGCCGGCGCTTGCCCCACTGCCACCGATACCGCCGCCACCTGGCCAGTTGTTTGGAGCCTTACCAGCTTTACCGCCGGTTGCTACAAAGCTTGAGCTGTAGGCAGCTGTGCCATAGGTCACTTGCGAATCGCCACCGTCTTGCCCAGAGATGGAATTAACCGCTCCCCCAGCGCCACCGGAACCAACTGAGATTGGGATGGTTTGACTGCTGGTGACTGGAATGGTGGCTTTGCGGCTGCTTCCGCCGCCACCGCCGCCGCCTCCGCCGCCGCTGGAACCATACTTACCGGCACCACCACCGCCGCCGGCTCCAACGATTAGGGTCTCCATCGTAGAAACATTGTTTGGGATCTTCAGGGTGTTACTGCCGGCTGCGGTGAACTGCAACAGGCAAGCCCCATTCACGGTTTCGCTGACTGTCACACCCGCTGTGCTGTTAACCAGTACTGCGCAGGCACCAGAGCCAACCTGCTGAAATGCCATTACCCACTGAGCATTCAGCTCGATGTCGCCGGTTGGTGAATAGCTTGCTCCAGATTGCCCAACCAGAGAACCGCCACCGGATAGCGTGTACCAACCTAAGACGTCATAGCCGGCCCTGGTGCCCATGTTTGGTAAGCGAATGGCGCCTGAGGTTGAGAGCGCGGTTGGGGTTAGCGAACCACCCTGCGAGTTGAAGCTGACTGTGCGGTAGCTGACCGCACCGGTCTGGGTGGCAGTCAGCCCACCTTCAAAAACCCGCAGCGAGCGAAGCTTGCCCTCAAAAGTGGAATTCCAGTTACTGGAACCGATGAAGTTCGAATTCCAAGTTGTGACGGGAGGGAGTGCGGTAAAGCTGTTGTCGGTGTGGGTCAAAGTGCCATTGACGTAAATCTTGCAACTGGCACCGTCGATGGCAATGGTGTAGCGATTCAACCCAGCTTGAATTGTGTTTTGCCCAACACCACAATCGTCAACAAAAGTTGCTGCGTTATAGATGTGAAGCTGAAGCTCTGCCGTTATGCCTGCGCGCAAGATCAAAACGTTAGAACTGCTTTGACCACGACCAAAATCTAAAACAGGCTCTTGGGAGTTAGTTGCTCCGAAATCTGCCTCGAAATCGACTGTCATTCCCTTGCGTGAAAATACTGTGCTGTCGATATCTGCAACATCTAAATAGTTGTTACCAGCCCCCGATGAGAACAGCCAAGATCGGTTAGTGGCATCCAAGCTGAAGGTGCCCGAACGGGTGATGCCGTATGAATTGGAGGACAGGTCTCGAATAACCCCGGTTTGTGGGTCGAACGAGTTCAGGTCAGTGGAATTTAGGTTCAGCTGCGGACTCAGCGAAGCCCAAAGCGCATAGAGGCTGGTGCTGGAGGCAAATGTCACCGACTGCTGATTGCGGTACTTGGTTCCCGAACCATCGGCCTGAGTGGTCCAGCCCATAAAGGCATGCCCTGACCGCACGAATGAGTTTGCGGTTAAGGTTGCCGCTTGATTAGGGATGATGGTTTGGGAGGTGGTAACGGAAGTGCCGTTGTTGGCAAAGAAAGTTATCTTGGTTGACGATTGCGGCGTGGTTGCCACATTGGCAAACGACTCCCACTTGAAATCCGTTCTTGCCGACCATGGGGAATCATTGGCGGCAAAAGTCCAGTCTGAATGCACGCCCGAGTAATTTCCAAAACCAATTTCTGGAGCAATTTCACTCTGCCGGTTCCAGGCAACGATTGTGGCCGGTTGGTCCAGGTTGTGAATCTGGAACGATGCATAGACGCCATCACCGGAAGTGTAGGAGTCGGCATCGTCATACTGCGTTGACGGGCCACGAGCGGTCAGCGAAGGATCAGGTGCGGTGGCGTAGTTCCAAGGCCAAATCTCTAATCTAGCTGCAGAGATGTAGCGCAAATTTTGGGCGGCAATATTGCTCGTCACGTTCACATCCTGCACGTTGCCCTGAATCTCAAACTGAGATCCGGCCCCGGCGGTGGTTGGCATCTGGAGCTTTGCGATGTCGGAATAGGTTTCAGATTGAGAACCTAATTGACCCATGTTTCTACTGAAGTTGACATCGACATACGAGGTTTGATTATCGGTGGTGGAAAGTCCGTAAGCAGCCTGCACCCGATATCGAATTCGAGTGAAATTCGAAGCGGCATGCTGTTCAGCTGCACCACCGGCTAGACCAAAACCTGAGTCGTAATTGATTAGACCACTGGTTCGACGAGGGTTTGTGGTGGCGAAGATCTTGGTCCAGGGATAGCCATAGAAACCATAAGAGGTGTTGTTGTTTTGGGCTGCCACTCGCACAAAGTAGCTTTGGGCCGAACTTAGCCCAGTGATGGTTACACCTCTTTGAGTACCTCCATAAACCTGCTGGTTAGTCCAGTTGGTTCCATCCGTTGAATACTCCACTCGATAGCTGTGAATGTTTCGGCCATAAGTTTCCAAGGTGTCACCCCAGGTCACCGATAGTGATTCAACACCTGGAGAAACCGAGACGTTCAATGGCGCAGACATTTGAAGTGAGGTCCTCGAGTAAACGCCACGACTCGTTAGGTTGATGCTCCCGACTCGGTCATAGACGGTTCCACCGTTGCCCTCGTTGAAGTCGTAGTGGTGGATCAGCCCGGCAACACCTGCAGATCCCCACCAACGCATGTAGGTCTGGATTTGGTTTTGAGTATTAGCGCCTGACCAAACCCGAATTTCATCCACCATGCCCGGGAAATCGTGGAATACGTTTGCACCATCCCAGGAACCACCCACCGCAAAACCAGCTCGGTCCGAGGTCACACTCGCCATCGACTGATTTGAGCTATGAATCAAGTCGCCGTTGAGATAGACCCGGTATTGGCTGTTGTCTGATACATAGGCCAGGTGAAACCAGGTGTTGGTTGGAATAACACCCAGGGAAAAGAAGTCGCCGCAGCTGTTTTGTGCCGCGTGCAGGTCATATTGAGACCCAGTCCAGTGCGCTGAAACAAACAGGCGACCTGCTCGGCAACCGCCGGTGTCCTGGTTCTGGGCGAACAGTGTCTGATAGTCGTCACCATCACTGGTTCCGGGGCGCAGATAGAACCAACCATCGACCGTGAAGGTGTTGTCGCTTGCTGGGATTACCGCTTCGTTTGCACCAGAAACGAAAGCTCCGTCACTTACGGTTGCGGCATAGTCGACGGTTGAGTTATAGCCGTATGAGGTGTTCGCCTGGGCTTGTTCTGACTCAGCGGGGATTAGCACCATTGAAGTTGTCAAGAGCGCAAAAATCAGCACCTGAGCAAGCTTGTTCAGAGTGCCACTTGAGCGCAGAAGATGCAGCATGACCTTCCCAGAATACCGCCAGCAGGCTGTGCGGAAGCTGACTAGATTCGGTTAACCGAAGCGACCGGAAAAAGAAAATCCCCCAGGAAAACCTGGGGGATCAATCTTTGCTTTGGGGGGATTACTTTAGGGTAACCTTGCCGCCGGCAGCCTCTAGCTTTGCCTTAGCGTCCTCAGCGGTCTCCTTCTTGGCACCCTCAAGGATGGTTGCAGGT
>JACCDV010085376.1_pt1 | contig 17844 bp, 17 predicted proteins | sample 7446131 | NCBI WGS metagenome assembly JACCDV01 (sample SAMN15323448, study PRJNA562643) | freshwater metagenome | isolation source: river surface water | place: USA:Blue River Watershed | collected 2017-08-17 | reverse complement strand
TTCCATTTAAAATTCTAAAGTAATTGTCATTACCGTTGTGTACTAATTCCGCATCAGAACCTGTACCCAATATTACAGGTATGTTATCTCTAAAGCGAGTTCCGCCTACAGTAACGTCAGATAGAGCTCCAGTAGTTACGTATGCTGCACCGCCTACAGTACTGGTAAGTACATCGGCCCCATTAAGTTTTAACCCTGTTGAATCTAATCTGAGAGTATTTAACCAAGTAACTGCACCACCTGCTGTTCCTGTACCGGCAATTGCAAATTCTACAACACCAGAAACTGCGTCAGTGTTCATATTTATCTTAGCTGCTCCATCTCCGGTAGTTACATATTTTTCACCTGCAGAGAAGTTGTGTCCGCCTCGAATAGAGAAGTCACCAAGACCGTCATTCCAACTAATACGTTTTTGTCCAGCACTATCTATTAGGATGGCGCCGGTTGTTCCGCTTAACCATAGAGGGGCAATACTTGTGCTAGTAGCAGTAGTGTTAGTAAGACGCAGCATGTGGCTACCAGTTTTAGTAGCCGTAAAAGTATCCGCTGCGTCAATTCTCATAAACTGAGTGCTATCTAGACCATCTAGAGTAGCTGCGTTATCACTGATAGTTCCTGGAGGAGGAATACCGATATCAACTATGTTAGTGCCAGCAGTGTTAACCATATATAAACGGTTATCGCCCACATCTACTAAATCGCCACGAGCTATCTTACCTGTAGATGCCGCAGTATTAGCTGCAGTAGCACTAGGCATTTGATACACCGCAATACCGTTTCTAGTGAAGGTAGATCCGTTATAAACAAAGAGTCTACCCTGGCCTTCTGATGTAGTAGTACCGCTCTTATACCATAGCATACCAGTACGTAGACCCGATACACCCTCTAGAGCAACGTCAGTTGCAGAGGGTTGCACAGGATCTGCAAAATTCTGTAATAGGGCAGTTAGAGATGCGTTGTGATCAATTCTACCTTGCGCAATAGTGCTAACAACTCTAGGGGTGTTAAATGTATATGCCATTAATATTCTACCTTTAGATTAATAATAAAGCAGCAGACGAGCTTTGTCAAATAAAATTTTAATTATAGTTACTAGTTAGGTAACATATTATTGAGGTTGCTCTGGCCAATCTATAAAGTAAGGGTCCCAGTCTCCAACATTATTATAAATATCTCTGAGAGACTGTCTATAGTCTATCCACGGAGTGGATACTGGAACTCCAGCCTCATAAGCTTTTAGCACTTTAAAATCTGACTCAGCTAAAAGTCTTAAGCACTCGGCTCTAATAGTAATCCATAACGCATCTTTCTCAGATTGATTAGGATTTCTAACAACCCAAGTATTATTAATCCAGTCTAATACCTCAGGATATATAATACTGGGCGGATTATCTACAGGTACGTAACCAGCTTCTGATATTTCTTCAGACGTAAAAGTACTAGAGTCTGTCCTAGTTAATCCATTGGGCAGTCTAATTCTTTCGGGTAATGCCGCAGGGAAATTACCATTATGTGAGTATAACATTTAAATCTCCATTAAGTAAGCGAGCGTATGTATCTAACGCCCTTATTAAGAGTTGTTGTAATAATACCACTAGGTGCACTATTAGGATATGAATAATCTCGTCCCCAAACTATTCTAACAGCCCCTCTAGCACCTGGTAAACCGGCGGCGGTGGTATCATCGTCTTGAGCACCGCCTCCTCCACCAAATAATCCGGCTGAGGCGTTTGTTCCGTTACCACCGCCAGAACCACCAGTAGCTATAGGTTCTGGTTGAAGCCAAGCGGTGTAGGGTATAAAGATTGTATCGTTGACTGCAAAATTATCGCTACCGGTAAAAGTAATTGTTGGAGTAAAACCAGCAGTTCCATCAATAGTAGCAGTCCATCCTGTATTAGGAGCAGTACCTCCTGAAACGTTAGTAACTACAACTCCAGGAGTTGAAGAAGTCACTGTCGCCCCGCTAACTGTATTAGCACAAAGCCCTACCCTAGTAGTAGAGTTTATAGCCCCACCCGCTGAAGTACCTGCTACAGTCACCGCAGTAATAACACCGCTAGAAACTGTGCTAACTGTAATAGTAACATCGTTAGCCGGAGTAGCACCTCCTACAGCAGTTCCTAAAATCCTAATTTGGTTAGTAGCAGCATATCCAGTTCCGCCATTTGCAATAGTTACAGTGTATGTTGTAGATAATTTAGTAACGTTAAAGGTAGCACCAGTACCAGTACCGCTTATGTTAGTCCCAGCTAGGCCGTTGTAAACCACAGAGACTATGTTAGTTACTGTAACTAATATATTAGTATTTATCCCACCAGTTCCCGTAGCGCCTGCTCCATATACTCCTACACCACCACCAGCAAAGCCTTGACCTCTAAAGGTGTATGAACCGCCACCACCGCCACCACTTCCAACAGCAGCATTAGAACCAGCAGCGTTAGTACCACTACCAACACCACCGTTCCCTGAATAGCCTCCTGCACCACCGCCACCGCCTCCGGCATCGTTACCAGTTGCGCCGCCGCCAGTACCGCCAGCACCTCCTCCCTGACGAGCAGTACCGGTACTAAGGCCACCAGCACCGGCAGCGGTAGAGCGGAAAGGTCCTCCACCACCGCCACCGGCAGAAAGAAGCGTAGTAGCACCTCGTAATATAGTACTGGCAGTACCTGCTGTACCTGAGGCTGCCGAGGTGCTAATACCGCCTGACCCTACGTTAACAGTAAGAGTTTCTCCAGGGGTTACGGCAAAAGTACCCCAAGCTAAACCACCGCCACCGCCGCCTCCCATGCCTTCATTTCTTCCTGATTCACCACCAGAACCGCCTCCCCCGCCGCCGATACAGACTGCGCTTATTTGAGTGACTCCAGCTGGAACGGTAAAAGAAAACGCTCCAGCGGCAGAAATATATTCTTGCTGCCCCTGAATGTCTACTCCTTGTGCATCTGAAATAGCATCTAAGTTCCATATGCCGGAATTGCGTTTGTTACCGAGAGTTACGCTAGGACCTGGACGAAGAGCCATTGTTACAGCATTATAAGACCAGTTTGCTGTAGTACCTCCAGTACCAGTAAAAGTCCAAGCTGCCGGATCGTATGCGCCACTTGTCCAAGCAACGTTCCCTATACCGACTGTAGCATCGTTAGTCTCACCAAGCGCTACAGTATTTGTAGTTATAAAATTAGAAAGATAACTTGCTGTAAAAGCACCACCACCTGTTGCGTCGTGAGCAGCTCCAGCAGCTACGACTATAAGAGCACCTGTAGTAGTAGGTGTAATAGCTGGAGGATTAGGAATAGCTCCGTTTAATGCTCCAAATGTAGTAGTAGTTACATCAAATGGAGTCGTTAAGCTTACATTTCTATATACTTGTACAGCAACCGCTAAACCATCTGCTGCGTTGGTAGAGCCGCCAGTTATAGTTACGCTAGTCTGAGGGATTGGAGTAGCAAATGCATATCCTACAAAAAAGTTTGAGTCTTCTGTATCGTTTTGATATAAATCTGCTATTTGAGTAAAACCAGCAATATTAAAGGTTTTATTAGCAGTTCCGCAGAGTTCTGCGGCCACTATGATTAGATCGCCATATCGAGGAGCACTAGCCAGTCCGCCAGTCAAACCAGTTAAAGATACAATTACATCAGCTGTTCCACCTAATTGAGCGGACGTAGTTCCACCTACGTATTGAATTGTCTCATTTACTGCACCTAGAATAGTGTAATAGTCAGACGCAGCGTCTCCTCTAATATAACTAGGAGTAGTTCCTATAAACCCGCCATTTTTAAAAATAGATGCCATGTTAATCCTTATGCGTCGTCAATAATTTCATATGAACATAGTGCTTGAAGATCGCCTGCTACACTAGCTGTGCAGCGTAAAGAATCTCCCTCCTCTAAATATACTCCCATGTCTTTTGAAATTACTACAAGAGTAGTGTCTGCAGGTACAGTTATCGTACTTGCTATACGATAAGCTACGCTAGATCTAAACAGATCTACTGTAATATCTGCTGCGTTAGTACCATCTATATTAGCTACTACGAGCGAATTAATTTTATATACCTTGTCTGTTGCACAAGTTGTGATTGCAGTTGCTGTAACTCCTACAGATTGCACATCAGTTTTTCCTAGTATAGACGTGACGCCTACTACGTTTGGTGCTACCATTTATTATTCTCCATTATCCAAAAATCATTGCCATTGCTATTGCTTTGCCTGTTGTAACTCCGCCTCCGCCACTAATAGTACTAAAGCTTAGCTGCCCATTACCATTAGTAATTATAGCCTGACCATTTGTACCGTCTGCTGAAGGAAGTATTAAACTATAACTAGTTGATACTACGTCTGGAGCTTTAAGCTCTATATAGTGACTACCATCTAAATCAGCGTGAACAAAAGAACGAGCAGATACGCTATTAAGTCCTATATCAAGAGAATTTGTCCAAACTCCTCCAGAATATATTAGTACATCACCATCTTGAGGGGTAACTAAGTCTACATCACTCAAATTATTAATACTATGATTTGCGATACTAGTAACATTACCTACAAAGTTTCTAGCTTGAACATTAGCTAAACTGAAACTAGCATTACTAGTATCAATGAATACACTTAGGTCAGGTTCAGGATCATACCCCTCAAAAAACTTCCAGTTACCATCAGTAGCATCTCTAAATAACCCAGTGTGGTGATAAGTACCGTCATTGTATCCTGCAGCAAATCCTAAATCTGGGTTAGCACTAGTCTTACCTCTAGCAGTACCGTTAGCCACATAGCTAGCAGTAACGTTGCTGCTAACTGTAAAGGTAGTAGCATTTGCTGCTAGTATAGTTCCATTTGTAATATTAAATGCACTAGGATTAACCCCAAAAACAGCAACAGCCATATTAGCAGTATAGTTGTTATTTGCAGTATATACTACTTGGGTTCCATTACCTACAGCTCCTGTTATCGGTGCAGCCACGCCTTGGTTAAGATATATCATGTTATCAGTAACAACAAAGCTAGTGGCCGATACCGTTATAGTAGTACCGCTAACAGTCAGGTTTCCATCTATCTCAACGTTTCCGCCAAAATTAGCAGACTCAGCATTAAAGTTTCCTACGCTAACTGTTTGAGTAGTAGTATTTCCACGTAGCAATACACTGTTAAGTGTTTCAGTAATTGCTTGAGTAGAGGCTATAGTAATAGTATTGCCAGATACGTTAGTAGCGGTATTTGCACCACCTATGATTTTGAGAGTAGTATCGGTTGAACTACGTACATTACTTCCAGTATCGCCTATTACGTTAGACAGTGCTATACTAGCAGGCATAGTAATAGTTAGTGTATCGCTAGAAATACTAGTACTTATGCCATTTGAGCCAACTATTGTAAGCGAGTCATTAGTATTGCTGGCAGTAGTAGAACCACTAGTACCTATGAAAGTAGTATATACGTCTTGGCTACCACCGCTGCCATTGCTGGTAGGTATGGTAGCAAAACTATAGTTACCAGCTCCATCAGTTTTTAAAAATTGACCGTTAAAGCCCTCTATAATACCTAGATCGACTAGTTTAAAAGTATTATTTTCAAAACGATTATTACCAGAAATCCAAGCTAGAACTTGCTTTTCTTGGGGATTTACTATAAATACGTTTTCGTCTTCTTCTATGGCACTACCATAGTTTGGTCTTACAAGTACAACACCATTACTCGCATGGCTAGTTAGTACTGTACCAATACTAACTTTTACGTTAGGAGCAATGGGCTTGGTATTTGATAGGCCTCCAACAACGGTTGGATTAGCATATAACTCATCGCCTACCACAAAGCTACTAGTATTTACGCCTCTGACTTTACCTAGGGCAGTAACAAAACCAGTAGTGTTATTACTTATATTTTGAGTAGCTAGACCTATTATATATTTACTAGGTACTGAACCGTTAGCAACAGCAGGGGTTATATTTATATCACCACCATTACCTTGAGTACCACTAAACATAACTACTGTACCGTTAGTTATAGTATTACCAGTAAGATTAGTACCTCTTATAAGGGTTTCTTGGCCTATTTGCAAATTGACCTGATCATTAAGACCAACTTCAAGAGTGCTATCGCCAAAGGCCCAGGCCAGTTTTCCAACTGCCTGGGTTGTATTAGCTCCAACGTCAAATTGTACGTCGGTTACGTTTGTTATTGAGTTAGCGATATAGGCATTGGCACTTACGTGTAACCCATTCTTAACTCGAAAGTCTCTATTTGGCATCTGTTCACTATCCTAGATGTTTGAATTTTTTAGTCGACTACGCGGGCTACGAATACCATAGCTGAAATATATGTAGGAAGGGCGAGGTTTACGGAATACTGTATAACTCTCCACTTAGTTGTTGCACCTACACTTATCTGATCGTTGAACGCAATATTGTTAGTACCTAGTACTTCAGACACTCCAAAGTCAGCAGGTATATAGTATGGTACAGGAACCATTACGTTACAAATTGGTAGTCCAGTTACTACAGGGTTATATTCTAAGCTGAACTGAGTTAAATCCGCATTAGTTCTTTGATATATTGTTGGATAGAACTGAGTTAAAGCCGTAGTAGCGCCAGGTGTCTGTAATCTCTTACCGTAGTTACTTTCGTATATACCTTGTATAGGTCTTAAACCGGCTGCAGCATGCGTTCCACTGGAATATCCGGCTTCGCCCATTCTACGAGGCATAGTACCTCCAATTGCTTGAATGGCTATACCGGTATCAAAAGTAGAAAGAGCAGGTAAACGTTCTATAGTGTAAACACCGCCAGTAAACGCTTCATCAAGAGACCAAGGTTGAGTAGCACTTTGATATCTAGATAGGAAGAATGGCACACGATAGGTTTCTCCATATTTACCTATTTCTACGAACTGAAATATGACAAAGTTAGTATCAATACCTGATTGGTAAGTAGTAAGTCTTAACGGATTTTGGTTACTCTTGGCAAAGGTAATTTGAGCCATGCTATTAGTTGCAGTGTTTACAGCACCGGTAGAGGCTACATCCAAGCCTACTACTCCAAGATGTGTGTTGGTGTTAGCGTTCCAACCAGGACTACTTCTAATATTTAGAGAGAAGTTACGAACTTGAGCACCTGTGGATCCAGTAGTTTGGGCTACTGCAAATTCATAAAAAGTTTGACCCATTCTCTTAGTTACGTCTATATCTACACAGCAAATAGCCCAAGCTGGAGGAACTGTGGCATCTATGTCATGCCAAGTAGTTGTATTACCTAGCGAGCCACTAACAGTAGCAACTGTAATAGTTAGGTTATCTGTAGGAGTAGTTCCACCTATATCAGCTCCTGCAATAGTTATAGTATTTGTTCCGGCATAGCCCTGACCGCCATTTACTAATACTGTGTTTGCTAGAGTAATAGCGCCAGACCTATCTCTTAATATATCAAAAGTGGCGTATAAACCACTACCACTAGTAGCACTTTGTTTAACTAAATATCTACGGTTTTTTTGAGCACTTATAGTGCCTCCTCCGCTAACACTAGTCAAGGTCTGTATTACACCTGTCTTGGCCGCTGCATGATATCCTACATCCGCAAGAGCACTCTGAAGAGCTGTCAGTACGTCGCCGCTGTCCCACCCTGGTAATAAATCATAATTTCGTTGCGTTACCGCCATAGTTTAATCTCCTGTGTAGTATAATGTAACAGCGCTTGCGTTTCCATTTAACCCGCTGCTAAAAGTTAGTTTACGCTCTAAGCTGTCTATGCTGCCGGTAGGTAAGTATTGTGACTTAACACTAGTATTACCTGCTTGATTGTAAAAGAAAGCTATAGGAGCAGTATTATTTAAAGTCTCTATGCCATTTGCAAATACTCTGATTCCGGCATTGCTTGTACCAATAACGATACTAGTAGTATTGCTGATAGCGATAGTATTAGTTTTTCGTTCTATGACCTGACCGGAGTTTATAATATACATATCTAGTTTGTCATTAGTTGACTGAACTACTAGACGTTCACGGTTTTCTGCTCTTGCTGATACCGCACTGGCAACTGTATTTCCAGTGGAATAGAACATACTTCTTACAGAACCGGTACTGTAATCTAGATTTGCGCTTGCTTGAGCACTAGTTACTGCTGTTTCAGTAGGAAAGAATGCTGCATCTATGCGCTCGTATTCTGTTGCTACTGATCCGCGCTCTAATTGAGGTCTTCTAGCCAGTATACCGTCAGTGCCGTTGGCAGTATAAGATCCATATGCATTTGGATATACTGTAAAAAATATAGGGCTAGTGCCAGACAATAAATCTCTAGTAAGACTAATACGATACCACCCGTCAGATAAAGGAGTAACAACTGCAGTAACTCCACCATTAGTAGTTAATACCGCACCGGTAGTTAGGTTAATACCAGCAATGCCCGCAACCCCTAGGTTATTGTACATTTCAAAATAAACAGCTGTTAGCTCTGCAGCTTTCATCTCCCAAGTAAGAGTATTAATACCTGTAGTTACTGCAGAAGTTACAAGATAGTGTAGACCGGTACTTGCTGTAGGAGTTATTTTCCAAGTAGCACCAGATATCTGAGAAACAGTTACGTTTTGAGGAGTCCAACCACTACCAGTAAGCACTTCAGTGTTTATTAATATATTACGACGATGAGCACCTGGGTCTTGTGTGGTGATAGTAGGATTGGTGTTTCCTGCATCAGGTCTATTATCGGCTAGTGCAAGCGTAGTAACGTCTACGTGTTGGTAAGAAGTTGCCACGTTACCTGTTTCTAGCTGAGCGCCCCATACTTGAACAGTTTTACTAGTAGAAACACCTGTTGTTTCTGGATAGAAATAGAATGCGTTGCTTGCTACCGTCGGAGCAAAAGTTATACCAACACGAGACCATTGATTTGCAGACAACCCGGATACGAACATAAGAGCTGAGCCAGTTATAGTACCCGGACCAGAAATCATAAAAGGAGTTGCGTTATTCCATGCTAAGTTGGTTAGATTATAAACTCCAAAGTGTCCATTACTAGTATTGCCTGCACGTAACCATATAGACGCTGTATGTGGCACTATAGGCAGAGTAACACTTTGACTAAAACCAGAACTAGTTTGGCCAGTTCCAGACTGAGCGGTATCTGCACTTAAGGTCCCATCGGGAGCTAACGCAGTATTATTTGTTAGAGTAGTACCGCCTTGAGTACTCCAACCTGGGGTATTAAAATTTTGAGTATAGTTTAATATATTTCTTCTAGGAGCTACTACAGTTACGTTTGAAGTAGTAACTGCTAGCTCTTGAGGAAAGAAGCTCGCATCTATGCGCTCATATTCAGTGGCTATAGGGCCTTCTTCTAGTTGTGGCGCTGTTATGTATAGATAGTTACCATTTACTGCGTTATCTAGTAAGTCTACTCTACAAGTTAAAGCAGTACTAACTGCGGCACTAGTAAAAGTGCCAGTAAGAGTGTACAGGGTGGGAACTGTTGTTATAGTTACGTTAGTAAATTTTACTTGTTCTGTACCGGTAGCACCGTACATAAACAATCCACCAGTAGTAGTAGGCTGTCCACTATCAGTCCATAAAACTACGGACCAGGTAAAGGTTCTTCCTGCTATGCGACCGGTAGTGCCATTTCTGCCTGCAAAAGGATCAGCAGTTCCATTGGCGGTAGCTCGTACAAATGTAGTTCTACCTCGAACAGTATTTATTAAGCCTTGCTCGGCTACAGTAACAAACTGTGAGTTATTCCAAGCACTGCCTACTTCGGTGTTTAGAAGTAAGTTTCTTCTGTGTGCGCCCGGGTCTTGAGTAGTTATAGTTGGGTTAGTATTACCGGCATCTGCCACGTTCTCGGATAATACCAGTGCTGAATCTACGCGCTGATACGAAGTAGCTACGTTACCAACTTCTAGTTGGGCGCCCCAAGCTAAGAAACTTGAAGCTCCTGAGCCTGCAGCATAAACTACATAAGCAGGCCCAGTAACAAGACTAGTGGGAGTAGTTGTTACAGATGCTCTGTACCAGCCATTAGCAGCGGGAACAACAGAAGAAGAAATTACGTTAGCCGCGGTAGTAGTAATCTGTCCTGTATTAGCATTTAGCTGTATAAAACCGTTTGGCGGTCTTGCATCAGGACCGATTCTTAAAACACTATTTGCACTAAAATCTTTAATGTACACACTAAATGTATGAGGTACTAGAGAAGTTACGGATCCTATAGCAAATACTCCGTTACCGCCCTGGCTGGTATCAATTTTTTCAGCAGTTAAAGTTCCATTAGGGGCAACAGCAGCATTAACAGTTATTGTAGGATTGTTATTTCTAATCCAAACACCTGAGTTATCAAGCGCTTCGGTACTTGTAAGAATGTTTATTCTAGGCGCTACACTAGGTACTGGAACACTAGTAACGGCAGTTTCCATTGGAAAGAAATCGGAGTCAACACGTTCATAATCAGTAGCTACACTACCGTATTCAGATTGTGGCCTCCAGAAGAATATGGTAGTACTAGGGTTAGTATCATCATAAAACTGTATAAAACGTGGATTTATAACTGGCACAGCACCTGTAACAGTAAATCGTTGCCAACTAGTAGTAACATTTATCTGCCCACCTACTCCATCAGCTATTGCAAACCAGAAAGTTATTGGCGACGATGCCCTAAGCCATATAGATGCAGTTACGATTCTACCAACTGCCGATGCAGGTGCTTCAAATAGTAATCCTCCAAAGACAGATCCTGGCCCCCCAGTAGTAGCAGCTGCATTCCAAGACCATGCAGTAAGAGAACCATCAGGAGCTAGTTGACCACTAGTAAGAGTAGGTTTAGCAAAATACCCAACCCATGAAGCATCACTAAACAGTTCAGTGTTTCTAAGTAAATTACGACGATGTGCTCCAGGATCTTGTGTAGTTATCAGATGTGGAAGAGGTGTATATGTAGCACCTACAGTTTGGTATGCGCTAACTAATCTTCCAACTTCTAGTTGGGCGCCCCAAATATCAAAAGAAGAACTAGGGTTACAAAACGCACCTACATACCTAGTACCTGTTATAGTCTCAGTCCAAGTGATAGAGGAGCGAATCCAGGCTGTAGAGCTTATAGGAACTCCTAATCCTATAGGATTAATACCATTACTACCATCTGCTGTAGTTCTTGCAGCTATTGTAGTTCCGCCAGCAGTTCTTATCCAAGCAGAGAAGGTATAGGTAGTGCCTGCAGTAACAGATACAGCCTGTCCAAACCCTGAACCACCAAGAGTAGCAGTGAAAGAATCTCCGGTAAGAGTACCGTCAGGCGCAGTTACGGCATTAGCAGTAACAGTTCCTGCGCCACCCCATCTAACATTCCATGCAGCGTTATTAAACTGCTCAGAGAATGTTAGTAGATTTTTTCTAACTAGAGTAGTTTCATTATCTATTGAACCACCACCATAATCAAATAGAGTTTGAGTATCTGGAGTTCTAACTAGATCAGTAGAGAAGGTTATAGCTGTCCTGTCGCGAAGGTTTAATTTCGCGACAGGAGTTTTAGGTGTGAATAAGCTTTTAAATATCTTTCTATCGGGTCTTAGTAGCTCTTCACTGTATCGGGTAGAGATAGCATTAGGGCTTGCATTAGTGGTTAAACTAGGCTCACTATAGAAGTGAACGCTATTATTACTAGCACTTTCAAACGCCCTTATTGTCATCTAATTTTCATCCTTATACAGCGATAGCTGTTCTTGTTACCTTGATAGTGTTGGTCGAAGTGGTTGGAGTTACAAGTAGTCTAACGTTTCCACTTAGTATACTAGCGTCAAAAGTTGCTAGGCTTATATCACTAAACACAATAGCAAATTCTGTTAAATAAACCGTGGTACCATCGTGAATAAGTAAAATTTCACTTGCATGGTAGTCATTGTTTACCGTATCATGAACTTGTATTAGGTATTTAGCAGTTCTAAAGTTAGCAGCAGGGAAAGTATCAATAATTTGGTTAGCAGTAGTAGTGGTAGTATTTAGAGTAGCTGTACTAATACCTACTTGTTCTACTTGTAAGCTAGCTAGAGGAGTAGACTGGTTAATACCTACACGATTATTAGTGGTATCGGTTACTATTAAGTTAGTATCTACAGTTAGTCCACCAACTGTTATGCTATTAGTTGTAGTAGCACCGTTGTTAGTTACACGTTGTAGAGTAATTAAGTTAGTATTAGTAAAGTTATTAAAGTCTAAATAGTAACTACCATGTTGGCTATCTAGGAAGTCAGCGTTTAGGTTACTAACTAAACTACTATCGGTTGTTATAAGTCTACCAATTCTTAGGTTAGCAGTACTGCTTGGACTTACCTGAGTGTTACTTGCGGGGTCAAAGCTGTTAGCTAAGTTGAAGTAACCATTTGTTTGATCGTAGTAGAAAGCACTGTTACCTTGGTTTCCACGGTTGAAGTAAATACCTACATCAGCACTTGGAGCACCTGTAGTGTTACTAGCTAGCTGTAAGAAACGATCTGTAACAGATAGGTTAGTACTGCTTATAGTAGTTACGTTACCGTTAACAGTAAGGTTTCCACTAACTACAACGCTATCACTGAATGTTTTTAGACCAGCAATAGTCTGGTCGCCAGTTGTACGAACTACAGTACCATCAACTGCTAGAGATCTGTTAGCGCTTAGATCACCACCACCGCTTAAGCCGCTACCAGCAGTAATTGTTATACTAGAGTTTGCTTTTACGTTGATAAAGTTGTTTAGTCCGCTCCAAGTAGCAAAGTCGTTTGCACGTAGGTTGTTATTTAGAGTAGTAAAGGTAGTTGCGTCGTTAGCTTGGTATTCAGTAACTAGAGTACTATAAGTAGCCCAATCGTTTGCACGAGCGCTTAGTAGAGTAGCATGGTCGTTACCACGAGCTGTAGCTAGTGTAACGCCATCATTTGCGGAAAGAGTGCTAAATGTTGCGAAGTCGTTAGCACGGTATTCGCTCTGTAGTGTAGTATAGGTAGACCAATCGTTAGCGCGAGCAGTATTTAGAGTATTAAAGTCGTTTGCCTGAGCACTTAACAGGGTAGCATGGTCGTTACCACGTGCAGTTGCAAGAGTTACGCCGTCGTTTGCAGATAGAGTAGTAAAGGTTGCAAAGTCGTTCGCACGATATTCACCCTGCAGAGTTGTATAAGTAGACCAGTCGTTAGCACGAGCAGTAGTTAAAGTATTAAAGTCGTTTGCTTGGGCGCTAAGTAGAGTTGCGTGGTCATTTCCACGAGCAGTTGCAAGTGTTACGCCATCGTTAGCAGATAGTGTACTAAAAGTAGTAAAGTCATTAGCTTGAGCACTAAGTAAAGTAGCGTGGTCATTGCCACGAGCTGTATTAAGTGTTGACAGGTCGTTTGCGAATGCACTTAGTAGCGTAGCGTGGTCGTTACCGCGGGCTGTGGCTAGAGTTGCAACGTCGTTTGCCTGAAATAATCCTATAACTGTAGTATAAGTGTTATGGTCGTTTGCTAGAGCAGATAAATAAGTGGTATAGTCGTTTGCTTGATAAGCTGTACTAGTACCGGCATTAGATTCTACTTGAGTAATTCTATTGTTTAGAGTTGTGTAAGTAAGAAAGTCGTTAGCTAGAACATCTACGCCGTTTACAACGATAGTACTATTAACTACCAGACCTCTCGTTACAATAAAGTCCTTAATTGTTGCCATTTTGGGGCTCCTTTAAATTCCGATCAGTGTGCGAAACACCTTGATAGTGTTTACAGCGTATGTCGGCGTACATAATAATCTAACTTGATTATTTATTAGTAGTGAATTGAAAGTAGTTAGCCTATCAACCTCACTTATAACAGCATACTCAGTTAAAAACACCTGACTACCGTTATGTATCATCAGCAATTCACTAACTTCGTATCTACCAGTAGATGCTGAGTAGGTTTGAATTTGATACTTGGCACTTCTAAAGTCTAGTGCACTCCACTCATCAGCTATTTGATTAGGCGTAGTGCTGCTAGTTACTAGTGTGTAGTCTCCCAAGCCTACTCCACCTACGTGGAGTGCCACTTTCGGGTCAGTTTGGTTTATTCCTACACGATTATTGGCTTCGTCTAGCCATAGAACCCCACCAACACGAGCCACGCTACTATCAACTGAGATGGCGACGTTACCGTTAACTAAACTACCACCACCATCTAGACCGTCACCAGCTATGATACTGTTAAGTGACCCACTACTAGTTCCAGGAGGTCCAGGCGGCCCTTGCTCAGCAACAGCAGTAACCGTAATTATGTCGGTACTTACTGTTACCACCGCAGGTGGAGTCGTGGAAATTTCTACTCTGTGTAAGGTTTGATCTACACTTACGCTCATTTAGTGATCTCAGGCTCTATCTTGAATTGACCTTCCAGTAATCTAACAGTGTAACCAGCGCTGTCTCTCAACTCAAGGTCATAACGACCTCTGAATTGTGGGAGAGCGGCAGTATTTGCAGCAGTCATAAAGATACGAACATTTCCGTTAGCTCCGTCTTCACGATTTTCAGCACTGCCAGTTAAGTAAATAAACCCGTTTGAGGTTAGAGTAGAGTTAAACTCACATACCACAACGCTGTTTGGAGCTTCACGTGCTTGTAGTTTTGCAGTCCAGCCAGTTAGGTTAACAGGGCTACCGCTTGGTGCGCGATAGCGCAGTGGCAGATCAAAAGTAGCACCTTGTTCTATGGTTATATCGTATCTTCCGGCACTCACGATTGCTCTCCCTGCTTAAATAGATCTTGCATTAGTGTGTTGTAGTTAGTAGTGTTGTTAACTTGTACGGCGGTCTGAGGAGTTTTTGGTTTTGTTTCCTTGTCCATATCGTTAAGTAACTTGATCCAGTCGAGTAAGTCCTTTTTCGAATAAACTCCAGTCTCAGCAGCTTCCATTAACTTTTCATCTATAACTTTGTTGATAAGGTTTAATCTACGAGCACGGTGTAGATAACCTTGACTCATGATAACAGCATCCACATATCGCTTAGTGTCGCTACGATCTACTATCGCGGTTACGCGATCAGCACTAAGATTATAAGTTTCAGCGATTTGTGGAATGCTCTTACCGGCCAGCAGTTCGTTAGCGATCAACAAATGCTGAGGATCGAGTTCAGGAGCTTCTAGGCTCGCATTTAAGTTATCGCTGTATGTTGTAATTTCGCTCATCTTTCAAATAACACCGTAAATCTGATGATCACACTGCCAAGCGGGGCATATAATCCATCATCTGTTTGTATATCTAGCACTCGTAGTTCTTCAAACTCAGGAGCCCAGACTCGTGCATTTTGCAGCACATGTTCTATATCCTCAGCTAGTAGTTCTCCGGCAAATTGTGTTTCTTCACTCCAATGTAGTCCGCGTAGTTCATAGTTAACTAGTGAGTATCTTATTCCGCCACCAATATGTCTAATCTCTTCTTTTTCACACACTAACATTAAACTTGGAAACTCGTTTATTTCATCTAAAAAGCGATAGCCCTCGTATACATTGTACACAGAGCAGTTAAAAGGGTACTCGTAGTCTAGAGGGCTAGTACGGCCATCTATCGCGAGCAGAGCTTCTCGAATCTTTTTAGTAGCATTATATCTGTCCATAGTTTATTATATTCTGATACCTCCCATAAGTCAACGAAATTTTTTTAAATTTTTTTTGACTCTCGAATAACCATATTAACCCAGACACAAGTCTACTTTTCGACAAGCCCTCACACACCCTCACACGGGCTCCACACACCGTCACACGGGGTTACGAGACAATCACATAGAATACACGGGCTATTTTGAAAAAATTATAGTGTAGTTTTCGTGACGGGGTGCGCTGTGATAAAAATGCAACACAAGTCCTAGGAACCGCCCTACCCCCTAGGGGGGTGTGGCCGTCAGGCCACAGCCTTGTAAGGTTTGGCGATACCTGCCGCTGCGAACTTGACATAGCGCGCCCAGTATGCGCGGCGCGATTTGATCAGCGCGGGCGATTCGGTATAAGCGGCGTATGCGGCGAACACAACCTCAGCGGTCCCTTGCATCCGATTGCACGACCCGCACAGGCGCACGAAATTTTCTTTCACCATTGCCCCGCCCTTGGACTCGGCGACGAGGTGGCCGCATTCGTCGGCATCCCACGTCCCGCACGCGGCGCAGCAAGAGAAGGCGGTCATCACGTGGGCGCGGATCGCGGCGGGGATACGGGCTTTTTTGGTCATGGCGGTCATCCTCTGTTGATAGAATCACCTTAGGCGATTTCTGCATCCGAGTCAATCGGTTATCGCGCGGGGTGGACACAATTTTTTCGCTTGCGAATCATTCGGCGCTATGCGATAAAGAATCATCGAAACGCTGATAGAGGGAAGCGACAGATGGCACAGATGGTCGGATACGTGGTGCGGGTGACGGATGCGGCGCTGGCGTTCGTGGCTGAGGCGGACGCGGGCAAGGCTGGCGTCAAGCCCCTCTGGATCCCCCGCAAAAAGATCGAGGCGGCCAAGGAGTCGGACGCGATGGGCCGCCGGATCCAGACGGCGCAGGACGGCGAGCGGGTCGGCATCCTGCACAACCTGACGGTGTGCGACGCCTGGACCGCGAAGGTGCTGGGGGCGTAAGCCCCCACGCAGTTAGAAACCTAAGTTAAAAATCAAGGTGAAAAAATGAAACTCTCGATCGCTCTGCAAGTCGCCGCCGCCCTCGCCCTCGTCGCTCTGGCCGTTGTCACCTTCCCTGCGTCGCAGCCGGAAAAGCTGCTGACGGTTAATGATCGCGCAGCGTGGGGTTATGATGAGGCGGGCAACCTCGTCAACAAGCCTCTGCCCGTTATCAGGATTGACCTGAAATAACAAGGAGTTAGCAGACACGGCGCCCCGCGGGCTAACCCACTGAAATCATTACGTTCTTTATCCTTGCGAATCATGCTGAGATGTGAGATAAAGAATCATCAAAGGAGACGGACATGAACGCCCTGATCACCCTAGTCGGAATTACTATCGCCCTGCCCTTCGTCACTCTTGCAGCAGTGCTGCTGTTTAAGCTCACCATCCTCATCACTGGAGTCTGATCCATGAAATTCGCTCTTATCGTCACGCTGTTCGGCCTTGACGCCCCTGACTACCACTATGCGATTGATACAAACATGCAAGGGCTTGCATGTATCGAGGCGCTGGAAAAGCATCAGGCGCTGCTAGAACAAACGTTCTATCCCGAGGATTTTGAATTGGTCTGCGTGATGGATGATATGTATGAGGATTGACAGATTCGGGCGCAAGCCCGAATCACGCGCCGATTATACAGCTACGCCTATACCTTGTCAAGCGAAATCGCGGCTCTGAAACAAAACTTTATCTAACATTAGTCCTTGCGAATCATGCCGAGATATGCGATAAAGAATCATCGGAAAGAGGAGAGACCTAGATGTTCGGTTACATTGTCCGCGAAACTGAAGCCGCCGTTGCCTTCGTCCGCGCTCCGCTGACGGCTCAGATGAAGCCGCTCTGGGTTCCGCGCAAGAAAATTGCGTTCTTCGAAGAACTGGATCTGCCGTCCATGTCGGTTGACATTGCAGGCGAATCGTTCCGCCGCATGGGAACCCCTGTCCACATCGGCGTTGACTCGGCATTCCTTGCAAAGGTTGGTGTGGCAGAATAGCCACACCTGGCGCCGATTATACGGCGATTCGTTTGCCGTGTCAACCGAAATCGGCACAAAAAAATATGCACAAATAGATCGAAAGTCCTTGCGAATCGCTGCGATGCGTGCGATAAAGAATCATCAGCTAGGGAGATGGCGATGAGCAAGGCAAAGATCTCGGAAACGGTTCGCGCAAAGGTTCTGGCTCGTGACGGCTACATCTGCCGCGCTTGCGGATACGGCGGTTCGGCA
>JACCDV010731449.1_pt1 | contig 17857 bp, 17 predicted proteins | sample 7446131 | NCBI WGS metagenome assembly JACCDV01 (sample SAMN15323448, study PRJNA562643) | freshwater metagenome | isolation source: river surface water | place: USA:Blue River Watershed | collected 2017-08-17 | reverse complement strand
TGAGGGGCTTACTATTGTTGCTAGGCCAAAAAAGGCACAGGCACATGAGAAGACAAATGAGGCAGATTCATATACTATCGTCGAATAAGGTCAATGCCAGAAAGAACTAACAAACTAGCGCTCGTTACGGGCGGTGCAGGATTCGTCGGTTCGCATCTATGCGAAGCGCTTGTTGGTCGTGGCTACTCGGTCATTTCACTCGATAACTATTTCGCAGGGTCAGTGGCCAACCACGTGACTGGTGTTGTATATCGCGAGGGACACACCAAGCATATTGAGCAACTGATTCCTGAGGCACCTGAAATTGTGTATCACCTCGGAGAGTATGCTCGGGTAGAAAAAAGTTTTGAAGATATTGAAACGGTGTGGGACCTCAACACTGCTGGCACATTTGCCGTGCTCGAGTTTTGTCGCAGACGTGGATCGAAAATAGTCTATGCGGGCTCTAGTACAAAGTTTAGCGATAGCGGCGTCGGCGCAAGTCAAAGTCCATATGCATGGACAAAGGCAAGTAATACGGATCTCGTGCAGCAATATGCCAAGTGGTTTGGCGTGCCATACGCTATTACGTATTTTTATAATGTGTATGGCCCTCGTGAACGTGGACGAGGTCCCTACGCAACACTCATCGGTATTTACAAGGAAGAGTATCAGCAAGGTCAGCCGCTCACGGTAGTTTCTCCTGGCACGCAGACGCGCAACTTCACTCATGTGGCAGATATTGTCGACGGTCTCATACTGGTTGGCGAGAAGGGTGCTGGTGACGAGTTTGGTATAGGTCATGATACTGAATATTCCATTCGTGCGGTTGCAGAAATGTTTGGTGGCGAGATCATTATGTTGCCTCCACGCCCTGGAAATAGAAATGGATCCGGAGGAGTGCACTCCGAGCGGACGCGTAGTTTGGGGTGGACACCGAAGCGTCACCTAGAGGATGACATTCGAGAGTTTAAGAAAACCGTTCAACGTGGAACCGTCAAAGAGAAGAGTATTTTAGTGTTTTCAACGACGTTTCATCCAATTACGGGCCCTGCAGAGGATGCGCTGTGTGCACTCATGATGCAGATGCCGCATGTGCATTTTGATATTGTAACGACGCTGTATGACAAGGGCGCCACTGAAGCAAAGTGTCCTGTCGCTAATGCAACGGTATATCGAGTTGGATTTGGTACCCCATTTGATAAGTACCTGCTACCGTATTTTGGTGCGAAAAAAGCTCAGGAGCTTATGCGTGGTAAGTCGTACTTATTTGCATGGTCATTGATGGCGAGCTACGGAGCTCTCGCGGGGGTCTTTCTCAAGCGTACACAAACACTCCCACTTCTTATTACGCTTGCAAATCAAAAACTATCGGGCATTCCGTTTGTTACAAGAATACTTTTACGTTTCATTTTGGGTAATGCTGATCAGGTGTATGCATCATCGGTTGAGCAGCAGCGACATGTTGTGCCGCTCATGAAGCGTACTCAGCTGTCGAAATCTCTCGGCGCGGGTGATGCATTTGCAAATCAGATTCGATTTGCATATGTCTCAATACTGACTCAATTGACTAAGTAATGTGTAGTGGTATGGTATCGCTTGGTAGGAAAGGAAGTTTGTCATGGCTCTACAGCCCTTTACACTTACAGACGGTAACACAGCCGTAGAGTATGGTTTTAGTACGGCCACTTGGAAGCTCGAAATAGATCGATCCCATTGGAAATGTCAGAGCGAGCGGTATGGTAGCGTGGAATACGCTGTCACCACTGACGCAGCAGGTATGCCTGCATGGGATCGACCTGTCTATCGTGAGGCTCCCCATGTCTTTGCGGTGCCTTGGTATAAGCCCATGTATGGACCTCTTGAGATAGGTCTTATTTTAGAGGAGCGCGTGCATGGTGGTGGTCCATTTTGGGGTGTGCCACGAGGTTTCCTTAACCCAGGTGAAGAAGCGGATGCCGCAGCACTTCGTGAGGCTGGAGAGGAGGCAGGTGTACGTGTGGTTAAGGGTGTTCATTATCTTGGCGCCATTAATCCTAATCCAACATTCATTGCCACAACTGGACCAGTCATTGCCCTTGAGGTTGATAAAGCCCGCTTGATGAGTGCTGCTCCAGAGAGAACCGAAAAGATATATCGAGTACAATTCTTTCCGCGGCAGAAATTAAACCGTGCAATTCTGAAAGGGGAGCACAGTGGAGGACGTTTTTCGGATGGTGCGTCACTCGCTGCAATATATATGTTTCTCTCATGGCATGATGTCGAGATGATTTAATGTATGAATAAAGGGGCTCCCACTTTCCGCGGGAGCCCCTTTTGTGCACATATTATATGTAACCGTGATACTTCAATATGCGTTCTAGTCGGAGTGGGTTGTGTATGTCGCAGTTATACACCTCCCCTTTGCCACCCATACGACGAAACGCGTGTACGTATGAGTCGACGTCATCTATGTACAGTGTCTGTGCAGCAGATGAGTTGAGTGAACGGAGGGCGTGCTCATAGATGGCAACATTTGGTTTCCGTGTTCTCACCGAAAATGACGTTGTAACATGTGCATCATTTTTGAAATGCTCTTGCATCACTGGCAGCTTCTTCAGTCGCTGCCAATGTAGAGGGTCGGTGTTAGAAACGATGCCCATGGTAATGTGTGATCCAACATTGCCCAAGATTCGTCTGATATCTTGCGATTCAGCAAAGATATTACTCCATGCCTCTGCAAAGGTTTCAAAGTCAGTTTCGAGATTGGTGAGCTCACATACTTCCTCGAAAAATTGCTGCGATGAGCCACCTTCCTCGTGTCTCGATGCGGGTCCATGCGTACTAAACACTTGGTTGTGAATCCAATCGACACTGTGGCCTGTCTTTGATGAAATCCATATGCATGGCTTCATGTGATCGAACTCTGCAACTACTCTGCCGATGTCGAGTAGTAATGTGCGCATGTGTACCTCCCTCCGTAAAAAACAAGCTGCATGCAATATACAATAGGAGACATTTGAGTCAAGTCGTACACTTTTCTTTTTCGGTGAGTGCGCTAGTCTTACGGTATGGCAAAGAAAGTGCTTATATTTTCATTTAACTACTATCCTCGATTTATCGGTGGAGCCGAGGTTGCTATTAAGGAAATCACCGATCGTATCCCATCTGAACTCATAGAATTTCATGTTCTCACGCTGCGATATGATTCACAGTTGCCAACGCACGAGCGTATAGGGAACGTGTTGGTTCATCGCATTGGTTTTACCCGCAACGGACCCACCATCGCTGATTTGAATGCGTACCCCCTCCGCTTCAATAAGTACTTTTTTCAAATGTTCGGAGCTTTTTACGCGCTCTCGCTCCATGTGCGCTATCGATATGATGCTATTTGGGCCATGATGGCACATGTGTGTGGGGTGCCAGCAGCAATGTTTACCTTGTTCGCGCGCAAACCAAAATACTTACTTACGCTCCAAGAGGGCGATCCCATCGACTATATTGAGCGCACCGTTAGGCCAGCGTGGCCGCTGTTTGTGCGAGCATTTACACGAGCGGACGCAATTCAGGCAATTTCACACTTCTTGGGTGAGTGGGCGAAGCGTCGTGGTTTCACTGGCGATCTTTCAATCATACCGAATGCTGTGAACACACGACATTTTTCTGAAGTGTATTCTGAGCGAGAGCTTGCACCAATCTATGAGGCTATAGGAAAAAAGAATGGCGATGTCTTTTTGATCACTACGTCACGATTGGTTACGAAGAATGCAGTCGATGATGTGATACGTGCACTTGCGCTTATGCCAAGCCATATTCACTTTGTTATTTTGGGTATCGGCCCTGATGAGGCGATGTTGCGTGATCTTGCACACACCACAGGCGTGCAAGATCGTACTCATTTTATGGGCCAAATTGGTCACACTGATATGCCGAAATACTTAAAGGCATGTGACATTTTCATACGGCCGTCCCGCTCTGAGGGTATGGGCAATTCCTTTGTTGAGGCGATGGCAGCTGAGTTGCCAGTTATTGCTACCCAAGAGGGGGGTATTGCAGATTTCCTTTTTGATCCTGATCTGAATCCAGATCGAGAGCCAACGGGTAGGGCGGTGCCAAAAGATAATCCTGTAGCAATTGCGCATCAAGTCGAGGCGTATATTCGTGACAGAGAGATGACTGCACGGATAGTAGCTAATGCGAAACGATTGGCCTTTTCAAAGTATGATTGGGATTTGATTGCCAAGGATATGCAGTTACTTTTTGCTCGACTCATGAGTTAAGTACACATGCGAATAGTTATCGCCACACCTTCATATCCACCTCGCGTTGCTGGGCCGTCTCAGTATGCGGACGGTGTAGCTCGTGCGTGGAGAAAGCAGGGTTTTGAAGTTCAGGTCGTTTCTTTTGATTCATACTTACATTTGCCGACCGGGATACGTCACGTGGCGTACACATGGGCGCTCATGCGAGCGATGCGGGGGGCTTCGTTTGTGCTTGCGCTCGACATTTTTAGTGTAGCGCTACCAACAGTTATTGTTGCGTGGTTATACCGCACGAAGTGTCTCATTCGAGTATCAGGTGACTTTATGTGGGAGGGATTTATTGAGCGTGGGGGGCCTGAGTTAACCATGAGAGAATTTTACGCTCAACGTCAGGTGTGGACGTTGCGAGAGCGCTTCCTTTTTTTGTTGTCTCGACAGGCTTTAAGGATGGCGCACGGTATCATTTTTCAAAATCATTGGCAGCAGGAAATAGTTGTCAAAGAGTTTGCGCTTGGAGGTTGCGCCTCAGTAGTTATCCGTAATCACTTTCCAGAGGTTGCACTCTCGACTCATCATGATACGAAAAAGTTTGTCTGGGCGGGTCGACCTATTCGTTTGAAGAATGTTGATCGACTGCAGAAAGCGTTTGCTGCGGCAAAGGCAATTGATGACACAATTGAGCTTGCGATGTATACGTCGTTGCCAAGAGAAGAGCTTTTTCAGCGCCTACGAGAAGCATATGTCATTATTAATCCCTCTTTGTCTGATATGAACCCTAACATTGTGCTGGAAGGCCTTTCTCTTGGTAAGCCATGTATCTGTACGCAGGAGTCAGGTATTAAAGAGGTGTCTGAGGGTATGGGTATTTTTGTCGATCCTAAAGATACACATGCCATACGCGACGCCATCCTCGCTATGGCTGACCCTGATACGTACGCCACCGCCAGAACAGCTATTGCGTCTAAAGCTGCGCCGAGACCATACGACGTTGTCGCGCGTGAGTTATTCGCCTTCGCTGAATCAGTATGAACATTTTGAGTATTGGTTCTGACCGGTTGGTTTTTGATTTGGAGAGTCGTGTGCGTGCGAGACTGTCTGCGTATGGAGAAGTTGTTGATGCCTACCATGTCGTTATTATGTGCGGACGAGGGGTTCGCTATTCTGCTGCTGCATGCACCCCCTCGACGCGGGTGACGTTGCATCCGACGTATTCGTGGAACCGTTTTTTGTATCCCTTTGATGCATGCATCGCTGCGCTCCGCGTTATAAGGAGTGCTGTGCCAAGAAGAGGTGAGTGGGTGGTAACAGCACAAGATCCTTTTGAGTCTGGTGTAGCTGCACTTGTCATTGCTACGCTCTTTCGATTGCCGCTGCAGATTCAATTACACACGGATCCCTTTAGTGCTTCGTTTCGATCACGCTCGACACTCAATGTAGTTCGACTGTATCTTGCACGCTTGGTTATACCGCGCGCGACACGTGTACGAGTTGTTTCGCAAGCGCTGCAACAAATGGTGCATGTGCGGTATGGGGTGCCAATCGAACATATAGATATACTTCCTGTTTTGGTGGAGCGTCAGAATGAAGAACTCTCCGGTGGGCACGAACCTGTGTTGCACCGGCTACTGCCAGAGGGGTCACGTAGTGTGGTAATGGTGGGGAGGTTGGCTCCTGAGAAAGATTGGGACACGGCTTTCGCGGCCTTCCGCAAAGTACTGGAGTACTATCCTGACACCTATTTAGTGATAGTTGGAGACGGACCACTTAGGCCACAGCTAGAAAAAAAAGCCAGCAACCAAATGTATGCGAACAAGGTATTATTCTTAGGTTGGCAACATGATGTTGTGCCGTACCTCCGTGACGCAGATTTGTTTTTATTCACGTCGCAATATGAAGGGTATGGCATGGTCTTGATAGAGGCCGCTCTTGCAGGGGTTCCTATTGTTTCCACCGATGTGGGTATTGCAAACGAATATTTTGGTAACCATGGGGCCGCGCGTATATGTCCCGTAGGGGATAGTGAATGTCTTGCACTGCGGTTACAGCAATTGCTTGGCGATGCTACTGCTCGCCAGGCACTCGGCCAACATGCCCACGACAGAGCGCTTTCGTTGTATACGAGCACTCTCTCAGAGTACGCATCGCGCCAAGCAGAGATCTGGAAAGTACTGTTACTTACTAACACGTGAATCATGATTATTGGATTTATTGGACAGGGCTATGTAGGTAAATCGTACGCAGACTATTTTGAGCAAGAAGGTGTGCATACATTGGTGCGCTACTCTCTTGAGGAACCCTACGTGCATAATAAATCTCACATAGCGACCTGTGATGTCGTGTTTATTGGCGTCCCAACTCCTTCAACTCCAAGGGGGTTTGATGATTCTATCGTGCGTTCTGCGGTTGGACTTGTGGGACCTGGAAAGATTGCAGTCATTAAATCGACCATTGTGCCGGGTACAACTTCTTCATTGCAACGCGAGTATCCAGATCGCATTGTGTTGTATTCACCAGAATTTTTAAGTGAAGCGACAGCAGCACATGATGCTGCTCATCCATTTGCAAACATTGTCGGTGTTGGTGTGAAGTCACCTGAGGCGTTGGCAGCTGCTGAGGTGGTTGTGGGTATGTTACCTAGCGCTCCTCACACATCTATTTGCTCTGCCGTTGATGCCGAGATCATCAAGTATACGCACAATGGTAGTGGCTATATGCAAGTTGTCTTTTTCAATATGATGTATGACTTGGCGCAACGTGTAGGTGCCGATTGGGGTGTCATTGAGAAGGCTCTTGATGCCGATCCTATGATTTCTAATCGCTATGCGCACCCTCTTCATAAGTCCGGACGCGGCGCAGGAGGTCACTGCTTCATTAAGGATTTCAAGGCTCTGGGCGAAGTGTACCAAGTGCAACTGCCAGAGGATGTAACAGGTGCCTCTGTGTTTAGTAGTGTGGCGGATAAAAACCTCAAACTTTTGGTGGGCTCTCGAAAGGATTTGGACCTTGTGCGAGGAGTGTATGGTCCTGATGCGCTTCCTCCGTCACTATGAATCTATTGCTAGTGACACAGGTGGTCGATAGTGAGCATTCTGATCTCGGATTCTTTCACGCATGGATCACTCAATTTGCACGTACGTGCTCGTCGGTGACTGTTATTTGTTTACAGGAGGGGAAGCACGCGTTGCCACACAATGTGCGAGTTCTCTCGCTTGGTAAGGAGGTTGGGGTAAGTCGCATGACACGATTAGTGCGATTATTTACTTATGTGTGGCGTGAACGATTCCGCTACGACACCGTTTTTGTGCATATGAATGTTGAGTACATTCTTGTGGTGGGGTGGCTGTGGATGTTGCTACGAAAACCGATTTCACTTTGGTACGTACATAAGCACGTTGGCGTGCGACTCCGCATTGCTCTTTGGTTTGTGTCGCATGTATTTACAACAAGCACAGAGAGTTTTCGTATCTCTTCGCCCAAAGTGCAGATCGTGGGTCATGGTATCCCTGATGAGGCATTTATTGCGCGCGATGTGCAGTCAGGTGGAAGGAAAAAAGTTTTGATGGTCGGCCGTTTGTCGCGATCGAAGGGGGTCGCGGTGGGTGTCCGTGTGCTCGCTGCATTGGGGGAGGAGTATGAACTCATTGTGGTGGGTGGTACTCACACCTCTGATGATGTGTCGTATGAAAAAGAGGTGCTGCAGGCAGCGCAAGACGCCAACCTTGTCTCACGCATGCACCTTATAGGTCCGCTTCCACCAGAAAAAGTAAGGAGGTACTACGCAACTGCTGATGTGTTTTTACACCTCTCGACAACAGGCAGTACGGACAAAGTTGTACTTGAGGCGCTTGCAGCCAGTCTCCCTGTAGTGAGTACTAGCGAGGCCTTTAGAGATACGCCCGGTGTATATGCTGCCGATCGTGACTCTGTTGCCTCCGTCGCTACTGTTATACAACACGCTGTGTTAGGTGGCGACGATATGGACGGTGTAAAATACGTACGCTCAGAGCATAGTCTTCTACGCTTGATCACTGTTATTGTCCGCACGCTGCAGTCATAATTGTAATTTTCTATGTCATTCAAGGATTTCGAACAATGGTTTCTTGCTTTTCGCCGAACACACAAGACTAATGTCATAGTGCAATTTTGTTCCCGATGGTTTCGTGCGGCATATCACCATCCTTCATTTGCCCGCTTTTCACGTCGCTATCTGGTATGGCCTGAAGTTGTCCGTACTATTAAGGACATGACGAATGCAACGGTAGATCCAGCGTTGTATAGAGAAGTGGTGCGTTCACATGCTTTTACGCAATCATTTGATCGGTATCATTCACGCGATTTTACTACGATGTTCTTGTACGTGTACGTGCGCACATTGCGACCGGAAGTAATTGTAGAGACGGGAATATCGAGCGGCAGATCATCGACGGCTATATTAGAGGCATTGCAAAAGAATGGATCAGGTACGCTATATTCACTCGATTTGCCGAAGCTGACCAACTCGGGACAAACGACAGTGGTGCATGGGGAGCAGGGTGAGTATCGGCAGTATATTCCTACTGAAGCAAAGGAACCCGGATGGCTGGTGCCTGCTTCGCTGCAGTCACAGTGGAACAAAATTTTGGGGGATTCAAATGTGACGCTACCAAAACTAGTGGCAACGCTTTCTCGTATAGATGTTTTTTTCCACGATAGCGACCACACCGACAGAACCATGATGCACGAGTTTACTGTTGCCTGGCCCAAAATGCCGTCAAAAGCATTGCTGCTTGCTGACGATGTGCATGCGTCGTCTGCATTTGATACGTTTGTCCGCGCAGAGAGTCCTCAGTACACGCATATCTATAATGGTTTGGGTCTAGCAGTTAAGCGCTAATATATGAAGCCCGCTGATGTGAAGCAGTACTATGAAGGTTATGTGCAGGCGCATCCATACGAGAAGCAGCGCTGGTTTCGCGACGCTCTGCAACAGGCAGGGTACGACATGACTCGTAACTTTGTTACTCGTGTTGCCACACAGCTGCGTCCAGATGCTCCTTCGTCGGTGTTAGAGTTGGGACCCGGGCCGGGTACATGGACTGATGTGCTGCAGCGCATATGGCATGTATCTCCGTATCATGCCGTTGAGATTTCAAATGAAATGGCCTCGTTGTTCACCGTGCGATTTCACAATGACAGCGGTGTCACGCTATTTCGACAAGATATTCTTACGTACTTACCGTCACGGTCATACCAATTTTTCTTTTCATCTCGCGTCATAGAATATGTTCCTGATAAACAAGAATTATTTTCTCGTGTCTATCAGTGGTTAGAAGAAGGGGGTGAAGGTGTTGTCATCACTAAAACACCTAAGTATCTTTTTGATCGGTTGCGTGGTCGACATGTATCTGATTTTCATTCGGGAATGATTTCACATCGTGAGTTGTGTGCGCTCTTGCGACGAGCGGGCTTCCAGGTAGTTGGTGTATATGCAGTGACGGCAACAGTGCCGCTCATGCGGCTGCCGTGGCTCAACACGTTATGCTGGAAAGTCCTGCAAATGTTTCCCCATACGGTGCTGACTTCGTGGTTAACGGAGTCGTACGGTGTCCATTTTAAAAAGCCATGATTGTTGAGGTGGTTGGTTTACCGGGTGCAGGGAAAACTACAATGGTCGCCGCGTTTGGTGCTGAGTCGCGTGGCTATGTTGTGCCGACACCTAAACAATGGCACATGGTAGGAGAGGCGCTCATAGGTGTCCTTTGGTACCCTGGACTCAGCGTTGTGCTCATGTCTTTTTGGCTACAGTATGCAACTAACAATACTCGTTATTACTTATTCATGAATGCAGTCCTTCTGAAGCTGGCTAAATACGTCTTAGCGAAACGTAGCCACCGAGCGGTGGTGGTCGAGGGTCTGGTTCAAAACCTCCTGTCGTTTTGGCATCGACCGATGTCTCTCGTGGAAATACAACGAGACGTGCAGAGGTTGCCTATGCCTGACGTTGTGCTATTTCTTGATGGGGAAGGAGATTTTTACGGCAGCAGCGGTGCGCATGCCCGTGCAGCGCTGGGTCAGTCTCTAGATGAGTGGCGTAAGGTCATGGAGCATAATCTCACATTGTTACTGCAGGTGCTTCGCCAGAGACAGGTGCGAGTGTGTTCGGTGTCCCGAGAGACAGGGGTAGCAGAGCTTCAAAAAATAGTAGCATAAATATCGTGCGACCATATCTAAAAACATTTACATATCTCTGTGCGACACTGGCTTATAAGGTGGGGGCTTTATTCGTGAAGTCCAAGCCACGGGTGTATGTTTTGATGTACCACTCGATAGAAAGTTCTACGTGGAAGTACGGCGTTTCGTCCAACGCTTTTGAGCAGCAGCTCTCATATCTCCGGACACATTTTACGATCGTACCTCTGTCTGATGTTGTTGCGTATGTCAGAGGTGAGGGTGTGTTGCCTGATAAAACAGTAGCCATCACCTTTGATGATGGCTATGATGGTGTGCATGAGTACGTACTGCCGTTGGCCATTCGGCATCGTGTACCGTTTACTGTTTTTTTGACCACTGATCTACGTGAGTTGCCAGTTCTGGGTAATTTACAGCGTTTGACTGAGAGTCAGGTCACCGACATCGCGCACAGTGGTGTTGGTTATATAGAAGCCCATGGGCATTCTCACGAAAACCTCGCGCAAGCGCTACGTGTTGGTGTTGATGTGCATGCAGATCTATCTCTCTGCAAGGAACACATTGAAAGAATGACCGGGAAAGCGCCGCGCTTTTTTGCATATCCTTCAGGGCACACTAGTCCGGGCGTTGTCGCTGTCGTTCAAAAACTTTTTGACGCAGCCTTTGGTATTACTGAAGGTCGAATCGCACCGGGAGATGCTCTGTATACGTTACAGCGCGTACAGATAGATCGCACTATGTCCTTTTTGCAATTTAAATTGCGCGTATCAGGTGGGATTGACGTGCATCGCGCCATCATTGATTATGTGCGCCACCTCCTATCATGAAGCCAATTCCATGTTCAGTGGCTGTGTTGACCTATAACTCAGAGAAAGATCTTCCTGGGTGTCTTGAAAGTCTTCGTGAGTTCGGTGAAATAATAATAGCGGATGGGGGAAGTACAGATCGCACTCTCGCTATAGCTCGTGAGTACGGTGCACGTGTCATTTCTCAGGTGGTGACTGGAAAACCAATTGATGACTTCTCACGTGAGCGAAACAACTCATTACAGCAGTCGACCTATGACTGGCATTTCTATTTAGACGCCGACGATCGCATCAGTGACGATCTTGCCTCTATTATTCGGACTGTTGTAGAAAATCCAAATCCTCCGTATGTGGTGTATCGGACACGCTATGTGCTTACGAGTCCAGATTTTTCTCAGCGGTACCAATCATTTAAGCCGTACTATCAAGAGCGTCTTTTTCACAAAAAAACGGGAGCTCACTTTATTAAGCCGATGCACGAAAAAATAACATTTGATCGTGGCATGTATCCTGTGGGCACCATTGAAGAACCTTGGTTGGTGCCACTTGATACGCAACTCAGATTTGCAGTGTATAGAAAGAAGGTCTTGTATCGACTTGGTGTGTTGGCTTCTACATGGGAACCTCGCAGTTTTGTGCACTACCTACGCACGGCTCTTCTCGGTCCATTGCTTGAGGCGTCTAAGTTTTTGGGAAAAGCTGTCGTGCTGAGGCTCATGTATCCATGGTCTACTCTAGTTCCATTTCGGTACGAACTGTACCGCACGTACTCGCAGTTTGTGGTCATGTATACATATACACAGAGATATGTACGCCTGCAGCGAGAAAGTAAGGTGGCAGCAGATGCAGAAAAGCACATCTTCTACCTCTTCCATGGGCGGTATCCAAGCGACAAGGCTGCCGGACTATTTGCGGCGAAGAGCTGCGAAGCATTTGGTGATTTGGGGGTGGGTCTCACTCTTTTGGTGCCTCGTCGCAGACAACTCGAACTCCGTGATCCGTACGATTTTTACACTCTTCGACGGACATTTGTAACGCAGTATCTGTTCACCGTAGACGTTTTCCAGGTGCCCGTGCTACGTCGCATAGCCTTTTATGTCAGCTATGTAGTGTATTCGTTGGTGTCGTGTATATACCTTCTCATCTATGCGCGTCGTAATGACGTTATCTATTCAAATGAAGTGTTGCCTCTATTGCTAGCGAGCTATGCATTCTCACATACAGTGTATGAGGTGCATGATTATCCAGAGACGAAGAAATGGTTGTATGGTGTACTGCTGCGCCGCGCGCAGCGCATTCTTGTTACCAATGATTGGAAACGAAATCGCCTTATTTCGGAGTTCAATCTGCCTGGAGAGAAGCTATTTGTTGAGCGAAATGGGGTTGATATCAAAGAATTTACAATCGCAACCTCTAAACGTGAGGCGCGTGAGAGGTTGAAATTAGAGTCGGATATACCGATAGTGCTCTACACTGGCCATCTCTATTCATGGAAGGGGGCGCACGTGCTTGCCCAAGCAGCAGAGCTGTTGGAAGGTATACGTGTTGCATTTGTTGGCGGCACTGAAAAAGATATCGCCCTTTTTCGTGGGTTGTATGGACGCATCCCATCGATCCAATTCTTTGGACACCGTCCGCATGAAGAAATGCCCCTCTGGCAAAAAGCAGCGGACGTGCTCGTGATACCGAACACAGCGAAAGAGGATATTTCGAAGTTTTACACATCCCCCATGAAGCTTTTTGAATACATGGCGAGCGATCGTCCAATTGTTGCTTCCGACATTCCTTCAGTACGAGAAGTTGTGAGTGATGACGATGCTTTTTTTGCAACACCAGACGATGCTGGTGCTTTGGCGGCGATGATTCGATTTGTGCTTGAGCGTGGAGATGAGGCACAGCAGCGCGCTACACATGCGCGCCGTACCGTAGAAGGGTATAGTTGGAGTGCGCGTGCAGGGCGCATACTGGTACAACTAAAGAAACTTGTGTGAACACATCACGTACATATTGTTGTGGACGCTATGCATCATCTCAACATGAGGCGTTTGACCTGTGTGCCACACGCCTTGTCTTTAGCATTATCTTATGAAGAATAAACGTATTCTCATAGACGTAGTGGGGTCAGGAGTGGCGTGGATGACTGTCAGTACCGCAGCGTTGAAAATTATCGGCATAGTGACGATGATTTTTACATTGCGCAATTTGACAGTGTTTGAATATGGTGTCGCCGAACTAGTGCAGTCGATATTACCTATCATGGGGATTTTTTTGCTGCCAGGGCTGAGTACGGTTGTCGTCGCCGATATGGGCATAGCGCGGTCGGGTGGTGATTTTGCAAAGATGAAGGGACTGTTTCGAGCATATTGCAGATTGAGTATATTGTTGGGTTGTATTGCATGGGCCATACTTTTCCTTGTCTCAGTAGCGCTCATGATGTACTACAGTGCGGATATTGGGTTGTACTACGCCATCATCTCGTTCGCGCTTCTCATTGGTCCTGCACGGTCTCTTATACTCGCGTATTTTTCGGTCATGCTGCGATTCAGGGAGCAGGCTCTGCTTGTTTCAGTGGAAGAGGTAGTTAAGTTGATTATAGTTGTGGTGGCATCACTGATAAATGACCTCACTATTACGTGGTATCTCATTGCAATTGTTGCTTCACAGGGAGCGGCTACGGCAATCTTCATGCCTATTTTCTTGAAGCACTATCGACTCTCTCTCGGTCAGTATGTCGCAGAGAGTATTCCGATGTTTGCGTTTTTGTACCACCATGGCAAATGGGGAATCGCAGCAAATTATTTAAGTGGCATTGGACAGAGTGTCCGTGCGTGGCTCATTAAATGGTCACTAGGTACCGAGGCTGTAGGTTTGTTTTCTGTTGCGGTGGGTCTTATTGGTCACACGCGTTCCCTGATGCCCCTCAGCAATATTGTTGCGCCCTTGATTCCGCAATTTGTTTCAGAAAAGCTGAAGTTTTATCGGATTATACAGGCGTCGATTAAGTACTCTTCAGTAGGGTTCGCGATCCTGGCTGTTGTTGCAGCGATTGCCTTTCCTCCAGTCTTGGGTGTGTTGTTCCCACAATACACTGCGTCATTTGTGCTCTACCAGATACTGTTGATTTCGCTCGTTCCCACTGCATTTGGTAATGTATTTAATCAAGTCTTTTTTGCACTACAGGCACAGCGCAATCTTTTTCTGTCGATGATATATCGCTTGCTGGCGAGTATTGTGCTGTTGCCAGTGTTGGCACATCTGTTTGGTTTGTATGGTGTGGCAATCGAGTTCGTTTTGATTATTGTCCTTTTTGCCTTTGAGCGGTATCGTGTGCTCAAGAAATTACTACCCGATTTCACTGTGTCGATCAGAGATCTTGTACGTGTAACTGACGAAGACAGGTTTGTTTTTGGACGTATTTCCTTGCGCCTTCGTAAGGCTTTTGTGAGATAGCGATGCGTGGTAAGCTCTCCCCATGTCTTCGACTTTTTGGAGGACTGTAAGGGTCGACCTCGCAGCGTATCGAGAACCTGCCGCACTGCAGTATTCTTTTTTTTGGTTACTGGTGCGCGTGTGCATGGTGCGTTGGCTCAAGCCATCGTTTGCGTGTGTTTTTTCGTACCGTGTTAATCACCTCATGGCAAAGAGATTTCCTCGCATGGCAAAAGTATACGGTGCGCATCGCATACGAAAGTATGCTGTTGATATTTCATACTCTGCTCAGATTGGTCCAGGTTTCCGCATATGTCATCTTTCAGATATTGTGATTGGCGATAGAGTCATTGTTGGGTCATATATGACGCTATACAACGGGGTTACTCTTGGTGCAAAGCATTTTAATAAACCCCACTTAAAACCAAAGATAGGCGATCACGTTACCATTGGCACAGGTGTAAAAATATTGGGAGATGTCACTATTGGTAACAATGCTTTAATTGGCGCCCTGACGTTTTGTGACGTCTCTGTCCCTGCAGGTGCTGTGGCATATGGAAACCCTATGGTGATTAAGGAGCGTCTCTGATGAGTGTAGCGTATGAACTCATCTCCTAAGAAAAACGGTCATTTGTTTGCTAATCCTGATGAGGTGGTTTCTGTTGGCGATGTTCCTATTCGTCGAGCGGATATTGGCGCGTATGCGCGCGTCCGGCAACGCGCGGCACACGACAGTATTGCGTATTGGGATGCTATTGCTCGCTCCTGTGCCTGGTTTAAACCGTGGAAAAAGGTGCTCACATGGAAGCTGCCCAATGCGCGATGGTTTGAGGGCGGTACGACAAATATTGCATACAATGCTCTCGACGTTCATATAGAACGTGGTTTGGGTAACACGGCTGCAATCATATGGGAAGGGGAAAGTGGGAGTGTGCGCACGTATACCTATCAGCAATTGCTCAATGAAGTAAACAAATGTGCACGTGCTCTCATGAAGTTGGGTGTCGGTAAAGGTGATGTTGTTGCAGTGTATATGGGCCTAACTCCAGAAGCTGCAATTACGATGTTGGCATGTGCGCGCATTGGCGCGGTGCACACGGTTGTTTTCGGAGGTTTTTCAAGTGAGGCGCTGCGCAGCCGCATTCTTGATGCGCGCGTGAAAGTTGTCGTGTGTGGTGATGGTGTGCAGCGCCGCGGTGAAATTATTAATTTAAAAAAGTCTGTTGACGATGCAGTGCGTGGCGTTGCTACTGTTGCTCATGTTGTGGTGGTTCAGCATGCTGCGTCCCCTGTATCCATGAAGAAAGTGCGCGACGTGTGGTGGCATGATGTAGTGGTTGATGCGACTCCGCTCGCCGCTGCCACGCTCAACGCAGAAGACCCTTTGTTTTATCTGTATACATCAGGGTCAACAGGTGCGCCGAAAGGTTTGGTGCATACTGTTGGCGGATATATGGTGTATGCAAAATCCAGTTTTTCGCAGGTCTTTCAAACCACTGCACGCGATGTGTATTGGTGCACTGCGGATGTGGGTTGGATAACAGGACATACCTACGTGGTGTACGGACCACTGTTAAACGGTGCTACCATTTTCATGTATGAAGGCGCTATTTCATATCCTTCGTGGGATCGTGTTTGGTCAATGATCGACAAACATGGCATTACTATTTTGTACACAGCGCCTACTGCCATTCGTTCATTTATTCGTGCCGGTGATGAACATGTTACCAAGCATCGACTGACCAGTTTGCGTCTCTTAGGGTCTGTTGGCGAGCCTATTAATCCTGATGTATGGCGTTGGTTTTATCGTGTGGTAGGTAAGGGACGGTGCCCGATAGTGGATACGTGGTGGCAGACCGAAACAGGAGGTATTCTCATAGCGCCCATACCATCACAGGTACCGCTTAAGCCGGGCTCAGCCACATTGCCATTGCCAGGGATACTTGCAGAGGTGGTGCGTCCTGACGGTGTGCCGTGTAAACCGCTTGAGCGAGGTTTGTTAGTGATTCAGAAGCCGTGGCCAGGTATGGCTCGAACTATCTTGGGTGACCACAAGCGATACGTGTCAACGTACTGGAAGACAGTGCCAGGGTCTTACTTTACAGGAGACAGTGCCTTTCGTGATCGCGACGGATATATTTGGATACTCGGACGTGTTGATGATGTGGTGAATGTGTCTGGTCACCGTTTGGGTACGGCAGAAATTGAAGGAGCACTCGTGTCCCATCCCGCCATTGCAGAAGCTGCGGTTGTCGCTAAGCCGCACGACATAAAAGGCAGTGCGCTCGTTGCATATGTTGTCGTGAAGCAGCAGTTTCGTAAGCGCGTATCTATTGATGCATGGAAGAAGCATGTGGGTCAGAAGATAGGCACGATCGCTATACCTGATGAGTTGTATATAGTGGATGCACTGCCGAAAACAAGAAGCGGTAAGATTATGAGAAGAATTCTTCGGGAGCGGGCGCAGGGGAGGGAGCCGAGTGGTGACATTTCAACCTTGGACCAGTAACATACTATGATGAGTTAGTAGTCGAGGTATTTATTCAGTAGATACGATCAATGAAAGATTTCCTAAAAACACTATTTCGAGCATTCGGATACGAACTTTTACCAGCGTACAGTGAGGGTGTCACCGTACGCCAGTTACGTCACTTTCGTTTATATGGGCGATTGTTTGATCGTATCGCGACACTGCCGGGCGCTATTGTGGAGTGTGGTGTTGGTCGCGGACGATCACTGCTGTATTTTTCGTATCTAGCACAACAGGAAGGTAGTCATCGCCTCTTGTGGGGCTTCGACTCATTTGAAGGATTTCCTGAGCCCTCGCGTGAAGATGCTAGTGCGCGCTCTCCCAAAAAAGGTGAGTGGTCTGGCATCACTCCATCATTCATAGAAAAGAAACTAGATAGTGCTGGCATACGACCTCAGTGGATGCAGGAGCACGTCCGTCTCGTAAAAGGTTTTTTTGAAAGCACATTGCAGCAGTATGATAAGCAGCCCATCGCGTTATTGCATATTGACGCTGATTTATATGATTCATACGTGGTGTCGCTCAATATGTTGTATCCCTACGTTGTAAAAAATGGCATTATTCTCCTCGATGAGTATGGGGAAGAGCGATGGCCAGGAGCAAAAAAGGCGGTAGACGAATTTTTGCACGCACATCCACACACACTTGAGTATGATGCTGAAGCGAAGAAGTACTACTTTGTGAAATCGTAACCTGGTTTGGAG
>JACCDV010983766.1_pt1 | contig 17862 bp, 25 predicted proteins | sample 7446131 | NCBI WGS metagenome assembly JACCDV01 (sample SAMN15323448, study PRJNA562643) | freshwater metagenome | isolation source: river surface water | place: USA:Blue River Watershed | collected 2017-08-17 | reverse complement strand
TAGATCTTTGGCTAACTCTCGGGCTAGTTCGCGTAGTTTGTCTTTTTTCATGCTCATACTCATCTGGTTCTCTCCTATATTTAGAGTATCAAATTTGAGTATTTACACAATTTAATTTACAGGCTCAAATACTACCGGCTTCATCATGATGGCTGATATAGAAAAAATTGATTATTATGATTTACGTTGCGTCATTGAATTAGGTAGAAACCTTGATGGTGGTTGCCTCAGTATGGTAGCGGTTAAACCCAAAATTGGTGGATAGCGTCGCTAACTACAACTCATGCCACCTTCATTTCATCGTCATTTGTAGATTAGCATAGCTAGTCCACCACTCGTTTATTTGTGCAAAAGAAAAAATTTATAAACGCCCTTGGTTTTTTATAGCATTCAACTTTTCATCACTAAAACAGTCATATTGGGCTATTTCTTTTCTAATTTCCCGAACACGAGCAAAAGCCTCTTCTTTATCCGTATCTTCAAATTGTTCATTCATTGTATTAATCCTCAGCTATCAAAAGCTGCCTTATTCATTCCAATATTTTCATTGAGGTACCTGCTTTTCATTCACAGTACCCAAACTGTCTACCCAAGCAACTATTTCGCTATGTTTGATAAATTTAGCATCTTTACCATTGGCTTTTTTCACTGCCCGCTCTATTGCCGTAATAATTTCATGTTGGGAGAAATCGATTTGTTTAACCATAGCCATCACTTCAGTGTTAACTGTTTAAATTTCTTATAAACTTCATCATCATTACGTTTGCCAATCAATTCAATATAAATTGACTGCTCTTCTACTCTATAAATAATACGATATTCACCCGCGTCGGTACGATAGTAAGCGTAACCTATCAATTGCTTGGAATCATGTGGATAAGGTTCCGTTTTTAAATTAAGTAATTTAGCTTTCAGCTGTTTGGCATAGCGAGGATGAATGTTTGCTAAAAATTTCTGACTACGTTTAGACAAATGTAATTCAAAATTCATCGCTATCCCTTACAGAGATTTTAAAAAATTTTCACTATCAGCAACAGACAAATATCCCCCAGCCGCTGCTTTTTCTGCTTCCATAGCCCAGACTTTATCTTCTAACATTTGATAGCGTTCAAATTCTTCAAACGACAAAATAACCGAAACGGGACGCCCATGCTTCTCGATCGTCACCGGTTCACGCTGCGACATATCCAACAATCTACCAAAGTTGGTTTTTGCTTCACCAGAGGCTAATGACTTCATCGATCACTCCTTACCGTCTATTTTGATTATTATGATCTAAATAATCAAAATGGTCAATACCCCCCTCTTATAATCCCTAGCAAAACGCCATTCGTTGTCTATACTGTTGAAAAGCATCATAAAAGGATTTAGACATGCTACGATTCAAAAGGACTTTGATTACCTCATTGCTATTATTCAGCTGTATATCATCAGCTATTTCTGCCCAATCTTCTGCCGATTCTGCAGTAAAAGCCCCTGTTAAAGGCTTAGTCGATATGGGCGATATTACTTTTTATAATAACCCCAAATTTTCACCGAATAATGATCCCACTATCCTTGCTCCTTATGGCAATGCCTTTCAAGCGACTGTGATTAATGTCACTTGGGCGGAATTACAGCCCAATGGACCCAATACTCCATTAGCGACTAACAATGCACTCGATCAAGCATTAACCGCTATTCAAAATTACAATACCCTCCACCCAGCAGCGCCTTTAGTGGCGAAATTACGTGTCTGGGGTGGTTTCACTGCACCCCAATGGGCTAAACAATTAAATGGTGGACCGATGACGATTACTGCCACCAAACATGGCGGAGCAGTCACTCAACAAGGCACCATTGGTTTATGGTGGGAAAGCAATTATTTAGATTACTGGCAAAGTTTTTTAACTTTATTAGCCGATAAATACGATGGCGTGTCACTCATTCAAGAAATCAGTGTCACTTCTTGTGCTTCGGCTACCGATGAGCCTTTTATTTCGTGGAGCGATCCTACTACGATTCAAACGTTATTACAAAATAACTATAGCGATGCAGCACAACAAAATTGTTTATTATCCGCGATGGATCATTATGCAAGTTGGAATACAACTTTATTAGATTTTCCTTTTAGTCCTTTTTCACAATTAGATACCGGTACACCGGTATCTAATACGACCTTTACCAAAACGATTATGGAGAATTGTGCGACGATGGGAAATTGTGTGATGAGTAATCAAGGCTTGAATCAGTCGCTCAATAATAATTTACTCACTATCTATGGCTATATGAATCAACTCTATAACCAAGCGATTGCGGCAGGCACCCCCGCACCTTTCATCGATTTTCAAACAGCATCGCCGTTATTAATCAATTGGTGTGGCGCTATTACGACTGGCGTACAATATCACGCCCAATCGATAGAATTATGGCCATCAACTCCCACTTTGCCAGGTTTCACTAGCATGACTCCACAACAAGTGACGAATCTTGCTTATTTACTAGCCGGTAATCCTGCTTATAATCCTAGCCTTTGCCCCTGATCGCCGAGTATGATGACGCAGTAAACTTTTTACTGGATTGCTTTAATCAAAGCCGAAAAATATTCCGGTGGTTCAGGACGATCAAACCACGCTAAGATCGGCAGCAAATCATAGGTTTTACCTTTATTCAAAATAATCAATTCTTTACTCTGTACATAAGGTAAAACAAATTCTTTAGCTAAAGTGGTATAGCCCATCCCTTGTGCGACCATATAAGCTAAGTCTTCGGTACGATTGACAAAGTAACGACTATGCTGGGCTAAAGAAAATAAATCATATTGTTTAAGATAATCAAAGGTTATTTGATCGGTTTCATCGAAATCAATAATCCGTTCATTTTTTATGATATTGGTTAATGTACGATCTTTCCAAGCAGAACTCGCCACCAATACATATTCTTCTGCTACTAATTTTTTACATGTCATTTCTGGCATCAAGTGTTCTTCACGCAAAATAATTAAATCAGCTTGAGCGGCGCGCAATGCCTGATGGCGGTGCTCCCTGTCTTCTACATGAAAATGAATTAACAAATTAGGAAAAGTTTTCATGATTGGGACACAAGCTGGCAGTAAGCGCGAACGAGTAATACTCGTTGGTGCACTAATAGTTAATTCAATCTCCGTTGCTACCCCCGCACCTTGGATTTGCGCTAATGTTTCGCCTTCTAATTCTTTCGCTCGTTGACAATAACGCAATAACGCTTCGCCTTCTGGAGTTAATTTCATGCCGCGACGGGTACGAATAAATAAAGTGGTTTTTAACGCCGCTTCTAACGTTTTAATCCGTTGGGTAACCGCCGTTTGGGTTAAATAAAGCCCATCGGCAGCACCATAAACTGTTTTATGCTGGGCTACGGCCATAAAGGCGATTAATTGAGGACTAAGTAAACTCATTTTTTTTCATCTCCATATAAAAACTATTCATTTTACTTATATCATAAAAGCCATTATAGTTTCAAAATATTTGAGACATAATACGAGAGAAAAACATGAATAAAAAATCTTTTATCGGCACATTTGCTTTAACGATGTTAATGACAGGGGCTATCGATGGCGTGGGTAACCTGCCTACTATTGCAATATTTGGCTCCCAATTGATTTTTTTCTTCATCGCCGGTAGTTTATTATTTCTCTTACCCACCGGCTTAATTTCTGCAGAATTATGCACTCAATTAAATGAAGATAGCGGTGTTTATATCTGGACTAAAAAAGCTTTCGGTAGCAATACAGGAGCATTAGTCATTTGGTTACAGTGGATGAATACCATGATTTGGTTTCCGACTTGTATGACCACTTTAGTTGGAACCGCTGCATTCTTAATTGACCCCGCTTTGAATCACCAACCCGTTTTTTTAATTTTAACTAGCCTTACCACTTTTTGGCTGTTAACCTTCGTCAATTTAAAAGGTATTAAAAGGTCGGCCATCATCGCTTCATTGGCTACTATTATGGGCATGGTCTTGCCCATGTTATTAATCATTGGCTTAAGTATATTATGGATGTGTCTCAGCAAACCAACCGCACTAAAACTCGACCACCATACTTTATTGCCTGCGCTCAATCATCTCGATACATGGACCACTCTTACCGCGATCATCACCGCATTCTTAGGAATGGAATTAGCTAGCGTGCATGTTAAAAAAGTCGAGAATGCGCATAAAGTATTTCCTAAAGCATTGATTTACACCATTCTCATCGTGTTTTTTACCATGGGCTTAGGTTCCCTGGGTATCGCACTCGTCATTCCTCACCAAGATATCGTGTTAGTGTCAGGTACGATTCAAGCATTTAATAGTTTATTCACAGGCTTTCATTTACCGTGGTTAGCCTTCGCTCTTGGTGGCGCCTTATTATTTGGCAGCATAGGCACGATGGTCAATTGGCTGATTTCGCCCGCCAATGGTTTAGCACAAGCCGCCAAAGATGGTTACTTACCCAAATCTCTAGCACACGAGAATGAGCATGGCGTACCGAGTAAAGTGTTATTATTGCAAGGCCTCGTCGTCAGCATTATTTCACTCGCCTTTTTCCTTATGCCTTCCATCAATGGATCGTATTGGTTATTAATCGATTTGAGTACCGAATTATATTTAATCATGTATTTAGTTATGTTTATTGCCGCCATTAAACTCATCCTCAATTTTGAAAAAATTATTGTTATTCCTGGCGGCAAATCCGTAGCATTGAGCATTGCGGTGTTAGGTATGATCGGCTGTATTATCGCTTTAATAGTTGGTTTTATTCCACCCGATAACATTAATGTCGGTTCACATCTTCACTATATTATGTTATTTACCGGTGGTATTCTCTTGATGTCGAGCCCAGCTCTGTTATTAAAATGGTATAAAAATAAATAGGCTTTAAATCGTTAGAAATTTATTTGACTTCTTTTTCGGTTTTGACATCCCAACGTTGGGAATCCCCGTTTGGTTTTAATAAAATTAAATACACTTTTTCCGTTATCGGGTCTTCCATACAACTGGTGACGAGTTTACTAAGAAAAATTTTTTCTTTTCGTACCCCCGTCACGGCATCCCAACACAAAATTCTACCGGCTTCATCAACTACAAGAATATAGAGATCTCTACCACTGTAATAAGCTGCACCATATCTAATACCATAAAGGTCCAAATAAGGTGTTATTAAATACGGTTTTATTTTTTCTCCTGTTTTCAGATCAATACGCTCTACACAGCCCCATATATTCGTCAAAGCTAAATAAGTTTTATCTTTTACTGCATATGTAATAAGACTAGTTATATACTTCCCAGGAAAGTTCATCTGACAAATAGTTGATAGCTGGTTAGTTTCTAAATTAAATTTAACTAACCGATTATCTTCACAGAAAATCGTTAAATAATTTTCTCCTTCTATAGTATAAACATACCAATAGACGGTGCGGTAAGGTACCAGTGGTTTTTTCACTAATTGGCCTATATGAAATGGACGCGCATCGATCGGCGACCCTTCAACTAAATTCCAACGTTGCAGATTATTGTTAATATCGATAGTAAGCAGTTTCGTTACTGAAGAAAGCAAATCATTTCCCTGCTTCACTTCAGCCGTATAGATACGGGCATAAGTTAATAGTGAATTAGCCAACAAGGGTTGGCCGACGAGTTGACCAGTCTCCACCTGCCAACGCAATATTTTACCTTTCGTGATTCCCGCGACAATATAGTACTCACCCTCTTGTCGATAGAGTCTACAGAAAACAATAATCGAACGATCAGACTCAAACCCTTTGTAGTATAATTTCGCTTTACCACTGGCATCACAACGACATAATTTCTTATTGTTATCAAAATCAATAAAATCTGTGCTATGAGGGATAGGAATAAAAAATCTTCTCTGGGTAATAGGTAATGCCATAGTGATTCTATTATTTAAATTATCTCGACTGCTGACGAGCGAAATAATTATTTTTCTTTTTCAAAATAAGTTGTGATACAAAAACCATCATCATACCAACAAACAATACTGCGGTGAGAAGCATCCAGTAAAGATGTGGATCGCCAGTTTTGGATATTTTCTCATATAAATATCCACCCGCTGATGTCGCAATGACACCACCCACCGTATAACCGATCTGCACAAACCCTAGCGAGGTACCCATGAGATGGGGAGGAAAACGCCGCGTAATTAACGTATCAGCTGCAGGGAAAAAGGCAATTTCACTGAATGATAAGAAAACCGTACCAAATAAAATAATTAAGAAATGATGCGATAAACTCAAAATACTATAACAAATAATTAAAAATATTATAGCAACATAAATTAATATTTTGACATTTCCTTCATTAATCAAAAAAATTGAAAACGGCAAAGATAAACACAAAACGATAATCGCGTTTAACATAAAAATATAACCCACTCCAAATGTGCTAGAGAAATTTTTTACGAATAGTGGCATGGTTAAGTCCATTTGCATAAACCCGATCATGAATAGCGTGGATAAAAAAAAGGTTTTGACCACATCGCTATGGAATAACATGGATTTATTATATTTTTCTGTCGAATCTACCGGACAAGCCGTAGGAATATTCTTAATAAATAAAAAAGAAAATATAACCAACCCTAAATAAACCATTGACGTTACAAAAAATACCGGCGCTTGTGAGATTTTAAAAGTTAACGCCCCTAATAGAGGACCTATTGATACTCCAATATTCATCACGGTACTGCGTAAAGAGAAAACCACTGGACGCTCAAGGATATTATTTGACATTAATAATAAAGCGGCTTTTGAAGAAGGTAGCAGCAATGAATTAGCCAATCCTAAACAAAAAGAACACAATAATAATTCAAATGCATAATGGACTAATGAAAAACCGATATAAGCTAACCCACAAAATAGTAATCCCAAAATAATAATTTTTTTCGGGGAAAAATAATCTGTTAAAATCCCTCCCACAATAGAAAACGCTCGCTGCGAAAAAATTTGCAAAGCTAATGCAAACCCCACCAGATAAATAGGTATTTTCACCACACTGGTAAAATAAATAGAAAAGAAAGGAACAATAAGAAAATTACCTAGACTAACAAAAAACACACAGACCAATGTATAGTAAAAAGAAAAAGGCAATTGTCTGAGCGCGGCTATCTGCATGTGAATCTAATCATTTCTATTAAATAATGTACTTCTCATTATAGCTAATATGAGGTATGTGAAGCAATTTATTCGATAATATTGATTCCGCGAGAGACGACACCCGTAGAATCTTAACAAATAAGCTAGGGTCTATATCTACCAATAGAAGGCTATTTTTCACAGTGCTCCTTTAGCGCGTGATTCATCGCGGCAAACCCTTCCTTCGTCGATTTCTCTATCATTGCAAAAAATGGTTTAGCTAGCACCCCTGTAAATCGTTCCGATTGAGCAAAAGTCACCCCACTAGCATTTGGAATAATTTCAAAGCGATGTCCGCCATCAAAAATCCCGGGGAATACTAATTTACCACGCCATTGCAATAAACGATTGGTTTCCACATTAGTCAAAGTGGGTTTAAAGCTCATCGCTTTTTGGCCTGCGGGCACGATGGTTACTCGTAGCGATTGGCCAACCTCAGCCTTACACACAATCGAGATCATAAAAGGATCCCATTTAGCATAGGCTGGAAAATCAATTAATGTCTGCCAAACTTTCTCAGCTGGCGCATGAATAGTTATTTGTGCAATGATTTCTTCCATGAAATTAACCCCTTAAAGATGAGACTGTCATTATTATGCAAATCCGTAAAGAAATCTATGTTATTATTATCCCTAACAAAAGCTACGTATGCAATTAACTGCATTGGATACTGCCGAAGTTATAGAAGATATGAATATCCCAGGCTATCAATTGCATCCTTTAAAAGGAAATAGAAAAGATACATGGGCTATCAGTGTAAATGGTAATTGGCGTATAATTTTTATGTTTGAAAATGGTGAAGTAACAATTGTAAATTATGAGGATTATCACTAATGGCTATGTACAACCCCCCACATCCAGGTGAATTTATTCAAGCTACTTATCTAGAACCATTTGAGATATCGCAAAATGAAATGGCAGATAAATTAGATGTGGCTAGATCAACATTTAATCGATTAATTCGAGGCGATAGCAATATTTCGCCTGAAATGGCTATACGTCTATCAAAAGTATTAGGCCGTACTCCCGAAAGCTGGTTAGCCCTGCAGGCAATGCATGACCTGCATTATTTGGCTAAAAAGAAAGATAAGCAATTGAAATTATTAAAACCGTTTTCCTTCGCCAGCCTCGTTTATTGCGGTGGATAACGTCGATGGGCCGACACATAGGTCGGCACCCTACAATAAATAATGGTAGGGGCGCACGGGCGTGTACGCCCGTAGCGTAATCCACCGATCAAATATTAATAATCCAACGATTGACCAGCGCTAGGGATGGATTCATAAAATATTTGTTCCTCATTTAAAATATTTTTATTACGACATGCCGTAATAAGCGCAGCACCTTCATTGGTTAAACGATAACGGCTGTTTTCGCCGACACCCACACAGACGTTAATGCCTTTGCTACCTTGCGTATAAGTATATTTATTCGCGACCTGAATAAGATGCATACCAATTCCTCGTCGTTGATAAGCAGCTTCAACATGAATATGCTCTAACCAATAATCTTCATCGAGATCTAATTCAGCAATAACATTATCAATCTGCGGATCGACGACAAAGAAATATAATTCATTACGGCAATAACAAAAAAACTTATGGCTCTCGATCATTTGCCAATAAGGATGTTCACGATGAAATTTATGGCGATAACGTCTAACGGTATTGTAACGCTGCCGAGCCGCTTTCTTTGCAGCTAATTGCCGACGCCGAATTGCTTCAGCACTATAGAAATCCAATATAGAAGTTTGCTTTAAAACTTTAGGCTTTTTAGCGACTGGTTTTTGTGCTTCCTGCTTAAAAAACTCAGTGATGGAAGGTTGTCTGTACAAAAAAAGTTTCTCCGCAAAAAGATATCATGCTAACAGAACCAATAATTTTCAGATAATTTAACCCTTACTCGCTTAAAGAAAGAATCATCAAGCTCTGGGCTGCCAGAATAATCAATATCTTCATCTGCCATTTTATCAATGCGTTTTAAGTCGCTCTTGATAAGTCTTTTTGTCTTATGTTGCATAATGTGTATTGATAGATAAACTAGCTATTTTATCAATGGAAAGCACTTCCCTTTTTATTTTTTTACCTTGCTTTGCTTGAACTATTTTAATGTCATAAACATCTTGTAAATTTAACCAAAATTCAGGAGAGGTTCCAAAAAATTGAGCTAACCGTAATGCTGTATCGGCCGTAATAGAACGCTTCCCGTTAAGAATATGAGTGATTCGGTTCGTGGGAATAGATAAACATTTAGCAAATTGATGGGCTGACATATTATCTAATGTCGCTAATCCCTCTGCCAAAATTTCACCTGGATGAATAACTCGCATATTATTCATAATATCTAAACCCTATTATCAAATAGGCAAAAATAATATCATTCAGATAAAATGAACTCAATATATATTTATTTGGAAAGGTGAAGTAACAATTGTAAATTATGAGGATTATCACTAATGGCTATGTACAACCCCCACATCCAGGAGAGTTTATCCAATTCACTTATCTAGAGCCATTTGATATTTCATAAAATGAAATGGCATCTAAATTAGATGTGGCTAGATCAACATTTAATCGATTAATTCGAGGCGATAGCAATATTTCATCTGAAAAGAAAGATAAGCAATTGAAGTTATTAAAACCGTTTTCCTTCGATAGCCTCGTTTATTGCGGTGGATAGCGTCGCTACGCTCCTCATGTCACCCTACAATTAAAAAAAAGGGTGGATTAGCGTAGCGTAATCCACCGATCGGTAGAGTTTACGCTTGTTCAAGCAGCGGTTTTAAGAATTGGCCGGTATAGGATTCTTTGCAGTTAGCGATGTGTTCAGGTGTACCGACTGCCAGAATAGTACCGCCTTTGATGCCGCCTTCGGGACCTAAATCGATGAGCCAATCTGCCGTTTTGATGACATCTAAATTATGTTCGATAACGACCATCGTATTGCCCGCATCACGCAAACGATGTAACACTGTTAACAATTGTTCGATATCGGCAAAATGTAATCCAGTCGTCGGTTCATCTAAAATATATAACGTACTGCCGGTATCGCGTTTGGATAATTCACGGGCTAATTTAATTCGTTGCGCTTCACCGCCAGATAATGTCGTGGCCGCTTGGCCTAAACAAATATACGATAAACCCACGTCGATCAAGGTTTGTAATTTACGGGCAATCGCGGGAATAGGATCGAAGAATACCCGTGCATCTTCCACTGTCATTTCTAATACTTCGTGAATACTTTTGCCTTTGTAATGCACGTCTAAGGTTTCACGGTTATAACGCTTACCTTTACATTCATCACACATGACATAAATATCAGGAAGGAAATGCATTTCGACTTTAATTAAGCCATCGCCTTCACACGCTTCACAGCGTCCACCTTTCACATTAAAGCTAAAACGTCCCACTTGATAACCACGCGTTCTGGCTTCAGGAGTCGCGGCAAATAATTCACGGATGGAAGTAAACATGCCTGTATAAGTACAAGGATTAGAACGTGGCGTACGGCCAATAGGACTTTGATCGATATCGACGACTTTATCCAGCAAGCCTAAACCGGTAATTTTTTTGTAAGGTGCTGGAGTAATCATTTCGGCGCCATTTAATTCTCGCGCCGCAAGAGGAAATAAAGTTTGGTTAATCAGTGTCGATTTGCCAGAACCAGATACCCCCGTAATACACGTCATTAATCCTAGAGGAATTTCAATATCGACATTTTGTAAATTATTACCCGTCGCGCCGAATAAACGCAACATGCGCGTACTATCGATTGGATGACGTTGGTTCGGCACCGTAATCGCTTTCGTACCTGCTAAATATTGGCCCGTGAGCGATTGTTTATTAGCTTTAATATTCGCTAAATTACCTTGCGCGACGATTTGACCGCCATGCACGCCTGCACCAGGACCGATATCAATAATATGATCGGCACTGCGGATCGCATCTTCGTCATGTTCAACAACGATCACCGTATTGCCGATATCACGCAAATGAAATAACGTATTTAATAGCCGCTGATTATCGCGTTGATGTAAGCCGATTGAAGGTTCATCGAGGATATACATCACCCCCATTAACCCTGAACCAATTTGACTCGCTAAACGAATTCGTTGTGCTTCACCGCCAGATAGCGTTTCGGCACTGCGACTCAAAGTTAAATAATCTAATCCAACATCATTTAAAAAACCTAAGCGCTCGATAATTTCTTTTAAAATCTTTTCCGCAATTTTCGCTTTTTGACCACTGAAATTTAATTGTTGAAAAAAACTATGCGCTGTTGCAATAGGCATCACCGAAATGCTCGGTAAATTATGCTCTTCAATATACACATGTCGTGCTTCAACTCGTAAACGTGTCCCTTGGCAATCGGGGCAAGGCTGCTGCGTCATATATTTAGCTAATTCTTCACGAACAATATTCGAATCCGTTTCATGATAACGGCGTTGCATATTGGGAATAACACCTTCGAATTCATGCGTTTTTTGATAGCTAGAACCTTTTTCATTCACATAACGAAATTCAATTTCTTCATCACCACTACCATATAAAATGACATCTTGAATTTTTTTAGCCAATTTTTCAAAAGGTTTAGCAATGTCAAATCCGTAATGGTCCGCTAATGAAGTCAATAGACTATAGTAATAGACATTGCGTTTATCCCACCGACGGATAGCCCCTTCGGCTAAAGTTAATTGGGGTTGTACGATTTTATCGACATCAAAAAATTGATCGACCCCTAATCCATCGCAACTGGCGCACGCACCCGCAGGACTATTAAATGAAAATAAACGCGGCTCTAATTCTGACAAGCTATAACCGCATTCAGGGCAAGCAAAATTTTCAGAAAAAACTTGCGGTTCTTGTTTGGGTTTATCGATGAAGGCAATGCTGGCAATACCATTGGATAAACGCAAAGCCGTCTCAAACGATTCAGCTACGCGTTGTTGCAAATCCGCTTTGACTTTAAAGCGATCGATAATGACTTCTATCGTATGTTTTTGGCGTAAATTTAATTTTGGCACACTGTCTAACTCATAGACTTCACCATCGATACGGGCGCGAATAAATCCTTGACTGCGTAATGAATCGAATAATTGCACAAACTCGCCTTTGCGGTCTTGTACCACCGGCGCTAAAATCATTAATTTTGTCTCTTCTGGATAGGCTAATACGCAATCGACCATTTGCGATACCGTTTGGGCTTGTAACGCATGACTATGCACCGGACAACGCGGCTCACCGATGCGAGCAAACAATAACCGTAAATAATCATAAATTTCTGTAATGGTTCCCACGGTAGAACGGGGATTATGTGAAGTCGATTTTTGTTGAATGGAGATCGCCGGCGATAAACCTTCAATCGAATCGATATCCGGTTTTTCCATCATCGATAAAAATTGTCGAGCATAGGCAGATAATGATTCGACATAACGTCGCTGACCTTCTGCGTATAAGGTATCAAAGGCTAATGAAGATTTTCCAGAGCCGGATAAACCAGTGATCACGACCAATTTATCACGCGGAATGGTGACATCGATATTTTTTAAATTATGCGTTCTAGCGCCGCGAATTATGATATTATTCATGAAGATTTCAGGTTAGTTAAATTATATTCATTATACTATAAAAATCCTCTAAAGGTTAATTAATGCAACAACAACAAAAATGGCCATTGATCAGTTTAGCCCTCTTGTTTGCGTTTCGCTTGCTCGGTTTATTTTTAATTTTACCCATTTTCAGTTTATACGCGACGCACTTACCGGACAGCAATCCTAAATTAATCGGCATCGCCTTAGGTATCTACGGGTTAACGCAAGCATGCTTACAAATTCCTTTCGGCTTACTCTCTGACCGCTTTGGCCGCAAACCAATGATCGTCATAGGCTTAATTATTTTTGCTGGCGGCAGCATCATCGCCGCATTAGCATCGAGTATTGAAATGATCATTATCGGCCGCGCTATCCAAGGAGCAGGAGCTATTGGTAGCGTCATTATTGCCTTAGTGGCCGATCTCACGAGCGATGAAAACCGTAGTAAAGCGATGGCATTCATCGGCATGGCTATTGGTTGCGCTTTTATGCTCGCTATGATTTTAGGTCCATTATTAAATAGCTGGATTGGCGTATCGGGTATTTTTTGGTTAACGGCTGGTTTAGCCGTATTCGGCATTATTTTACTATTAATCACTGTGCCAACGCCGCCGACTCATCTATTGCAACGTGATGCAGAACCGGTTCCACAATTATTGTTAGCCATTTTACGCAATAAAGAGTTGTTACGCTTAGACATCGGCATTTTTTGCTTACATGCGATATTAACGGCGATTTTTATCGTCATCCCTATCACTCTCGCTCATCAATTAGGGATTGCGGAACCCCAGCAATGGTGGCTTTACTTTCCTATCTTACTGGTCGCTTTTATCATTGGCTTGTTTGGCATCATGCACGCTGAAAAACAACGACGTTTAAAATTTTATTTTTGTGGCGCAATCGGCTTATTAGCTTTATCGCAATTATTGTTATTAATGAGTCACCAATTAAGCGGAGTTATTGTCGCTTTATTATTATTCTTTATCGCCTTTGTTTTTTTAGAAGCCACCTTACCCTCCTTGATTGCTCGCACCGTTCCAGCAGGCGGCAAAGGCACTGCCATGGGAATTTATTCAACTAGTCAATTTTTAGGGATATTTATCGGCGGTAGCGTCGGGGGCTGGCTATTTGCCGAACATGCTATGAACAGTGTTTTTATTGCAACTTTAACTTTAGTTGTAATGTGGTTAGCCCTGAGTTTAGGCATGAAAAAGCCAAAATACCTGACGACATTCAGCATAAATCTTGCTAAGATTAGCCCATCGCACATGACGGCTATGCAGCAACGTCTCAGTGTAATGCCTGGTGTTGATGATGTTTTTATTGATAGCCAACAACAGTTAGCTTATCTTAAAATTGATAAACAACAGGCCGATATGCTAGCCCTCCATGCGCTGATTGATAATATGCGTGAGAAGAAGTCGGGAGATAATGAATTATGGCACGTGGAATAAATAAAGTAATTTTAGTCGGTAACTTAGGTAAAGATCCTGATGTACGTTATACCCCTGGCGGCAGCGCCGTTACCAATATCAGTATTGCTACTTCTGAAAGTTGGAAAGATAAAGATTCGGGCGAAATGCAAGAACGTACCGAATGGCATAAAGTCGTATTTTTTAATCGTCTAGCAGAAATCGCTGGCGAATATTTGAAAAAAGGTTCAAAAGTATACGTAGAAGGTCGTTTGCAAACGCGCAAATGGCAAGATAAAGATGGTCAAGACCGCTACACGACTGAAATCGTCGCTGCAGAAATGCAAATGCTCGATAGCAAAGGTGGCTCAAGTGCTAATTATGATGAGGCGCCATCGTCTTCATCTTCTCATGCGCCATCACGTCGCACTGCAGAATCTAGCAGCACAGCATCGTCATCAGCCGATAGCTTTGATGATGATATCCCTTTCTAAGCTGTAATTCACAGTACATAAAAAAACCCGCTTTATGCGGGTTTTTTTATTACTTTATTTTTACTGACTAGGCTTGTTCAACATTGAAATCAACGAATTCAATGATCGCCATAGGGGCATTATCATCTTGACGGAAACCCGCTTTCAATATACGCACATAACCACCGGGACGTTTAGCAAAACGTGGGGCAATCGTTGCAAATAATTTTTCAACGGCTTGTTTGCTGCGTAAACGGCTGAACGTCAAACGGCGATTCGCAACGCTATCTTGACGAGCTTTCGTTACCAATGGCTCAATGACTCGACGTAATTCTTTCGCTTTCGGCAATGTCGTTTTAATTTGTTCATGCTCAATCAAGGACGCAGCCATATTGCGAAACATGGCAATACGATGAGAACTGTTGCGATTAAGTTTGCGACCGCTTTTACGATGGCGCATAATTCACCTCTTTTTTTATTTACCTTCCACCTTCCGGCATACCTGCAGGAGGCCATGAATCTAATTGCATTCCCAAAGCTAAGCCACGAGACGCTAACACATCTTTAATTTCAGTTAATGATTTTTTACCTAAATTAGGCGTTTTTAATAAATCATTTTCGCTGCGTTGTACTAGATCACCAATATAATAAATGTTTTCTGCTTTCAAACAATTGGCAGAGCGCACTGTTAATTCTAAATCATCAACGGGCTGTAATAAAACAGGATCAACACCTTCTTCTTCTTTATATTCTTGTGCATAGTCTGTCGTTTCTAAATCAACGAATGCCACTAATTGCATTTGTAAAATAGTCGCACTACGACGAATAGCCGCTTCAGGATCTAACGTACCGTTCGTTTCTAAATTAATAATTAATTTATCTAAATCCGTACGTTGTTCAACACGCGCATTTTCTACTTCATAACTCACGCGCGTAACAGGGCTGAAAGACGCATCTAAACGTAACACACCGATTTCTTTTTCTTCATCTGCATGATAACGAGATTCAACGGTTTGGTAACCACGACCACGTTCTACTTTCAACGTCATGCTCAATTCACCGGTTTCTGACAAGTGCGCAATAACATGATTAGGGTTAATAATTTCTATACCGTGCTCTAATAGAATGTCACCAGCCGTTACCACACCCGCGCCTTTTTTAGCTAAGGTTAAGGTCACTTCGCTGCGATCTTCCATTTTAAAAGCAATACCTTTTAAATTTAAAAGAATATCAATAACGTCTTCTTCAACGCCATCAATAGAGCTGTACTCGTGTAATACTCGATCGATTTTTACTTCGGTTACGGCGCAACCATAAATGGCTGATAATAAAATACGACGTAAAGCGTTACCTAACGTGTGGCCAAAACCACGCTCAAATGGCTGTAAAGTAAGTTTATAATGCGTATTACTGATTCTATCCACATCAATAGCGCGAGGTGTTAACAAAGCTTGCATAGATAATTCTCCAATCTCTTTCTAACCATTATTTAGAATACAATTCCACAACGAGCTGTTCGTTAATTTCTGCTGGCAAATCAGAACGATCAGGAATTGATTTAAAAGTGCCTACCATTGCATTAGCATCAATATCAACCCATTGAGGTTTTTCGCGTTGACCTGATAATTGTAAAGCCGCTTTGATGCGATCTTGATTTTTTGATCTTTCGCGAATTTTAATAATATCCCCTGGTGAAACTTCATAAGAAGGGACATTCACGCCTGTACCATTCACTAACACGGCTTTATGGTTCACTAATTGACGGGCTTCTGCACGAGTCGAAGCAAAGCCCATACGATAAACAACATTATCTAAACGGCATTCTAAGATTTGCAATAAGTTTTCACCGGCCGAACCTTTTTTCTTAGATGCTTTTTTATAGTAATTACGGAATTGACGCTCTAATATGCCGTAATAACGACGAATTAATTGCTTAGCACGCAATTGCATACCATAGTCAGATAAACGACCACGTTTTGCACCATGTTGACCAGGCGCAGATTCGGCACGACATTTGGATTTATGGTCACGAATACCGCTTTTTAACATTAAGTCGGTACCTTCGCGGCGAGATAATTTACACTTTGGACCTGTATATTTTGCCATATTAACCTCTACTTATACACGACGACGTTTAGATGGACGGCAACCATTATGAGGAATCGGTGTAGTATCCGTGATACTTTTCACTTTCAAACCTGCCGAATTAAACGCCCGCACAGTTGATTCGCGTCCTGGACCAGGACCTTTTACTTCGACATCCACTGCTTCCATTTTATATTCTTCTTTTGCTAACGTAGCCGCATGCTCTGCAGCAATTTGTGCAGCAAACGGCGTATGTTTACGTGAACCACTAAATCCCGCTCCACCGGCCGATTTTTGGCCTAAAACATTGCCTTGACGATCGGCCACTGTAATAATCGTATTATTAAAGCTGGCATGAATAAATACACGACCATCGGTAACAATTTTCTTCTGTTTCTTTTTTGTGGAAACAGCTTTTTTAGCGGTTTTTGCCATAATAATTAATTCCTACTTATATTATTTACGAATTGCTTTAGCTGGACCTTTACGGGTACGAGCATTAGTTTTAGTACGCTGCCCACGAACGGGTAAGCCTCGACGATGACGAACACCACGGTAACAACCTAAGTCCATCAAACGTTTAATGTTCATCGATACTTCACGACGTAAATCACCTTCTACTTTAAATTTGGCGATAACATTACGGATTTTATCTAATTGTTCTTCATTTAAATCTTGGATTTTAGTACTGTAGGCAATACCCACTGCATCACAAATATTGCGCGCGCGCGTACGACCAATGCCATACACAGCGGTTAAGCCAATTTCGGCATGTTTTTTATCAGGAATATTTACACCGGCTATACGAGCCATTTTTCTCTCCTAACTCATTGATTTTGTAGTTAATTTTTATACTATTATACGCGCTAAAGGGCGGCTATCTTACCTGCAACTGACCCAAAATGCAAGCACTAGATAATTTTTTAGCCTTGGCGCTGTTTATGGCGTTTTTCTTCACAAATGACGCGCACCACGCCTTTACGTTTAATAATTTTACATTTGCGGCAAATCCGCTTTACTGATGCACCCACTTTCATTGTTTACCTCAACGTCTAAACATACCACCGGTAAAGGCCCCACCCTTTGATTTCTTCATCAAAGATTCATACTGGTGTGACATTAAATGTGCCTGTACCTGCGCAATAAAATCC